>CEOF01441094.1_pt1 | contig 29946 bp, 26 predicted proteins | sample 361311 | NCBI WGS metagenome assembly CEOF01 (sample SAMEA2619667, study PRJEB7988) | marine metagenome | biome: marine biome (ENVO:00000447); feature: surface water layer (ENVO:00002042); material: "saline water (ENVO:00002010), including plankton (ENVO:xxxxxxxx)" | depth 5 m
TTGTTGAAAAAATTAAATAGTAGACAAACAAAAATACATTTTTTATGTTGAAAGTCTTAAATTTTAATAATTGAATGAACAAATCATTAGTTATTTGAGATCATAAATTTGGTACTTAATAAAGAGAATAATAAAATATTCAGAAAGAATCCAAGGAATGACAAGGTTAATAAGTTTTTCAGTAAATAAATTATTTATTGGAACCTCAAAAATAAAATTTGATGCTGTGGGAGCATTTTCGAGTACGTTGTGTATGGTTCATTGCATCGCGACCCCAATTTTCTTTATCGCTTCCACATGTTCAGCTAGTTGTTGCAGTGCTGCACCTTCGTGGTGGCAGTGGTTAGATTATTTGTTTTTATTTATATCTTTTTTTGCAATCCAAAGGGCCTCAAAATCAAGTGTGAGCGATAATGTGGTTATTGGGCTTTGGACTAGTTGGGTGGTTTTGTTTGTTTTGATAATAAATATAAAACTACAATGGTTCCAACTAGCTGAAAATTTAAAGTTCATTCCTGCATTTGCTCTAGTTGGTTTACATTTATATAATATGAAATTCTGTCAATGTGAGTCTAATGAGTGTTGCTAATATTAGCTTAACTCTAGCTCTATATTATAATGAGACAAGCGAATGAATGATAATTCACTACCGGTGTTAAGAATTACCAATATAGAATGGGATAAAGATCATGATGAACTTCACACCTTACCCCAACAACTGGAACTTAGATGGGATAAAAAAAACTGGGATACTGAAGATGTCTCAAGATGGCTTAATATAAAATTTGATTGGGTCTTTAGTAGTTTAAATATTGAACAAGTAGGTACCTGGGAGGATAATGGGGACTGCAGTTGTTGCTAAAATTAAACTTAAACAAAAAACCCCACAATTTGTGGGGTTTTTTGTTTACAGAAGTTCCATCCAATTAGGTGACAAGCCTTATTTATGATTAATATTCAAAATTTCAAAGGCTACGATTCCCAATTTAAAGAAATCGCAATGATAAGTAACCTTGTTAATTATGATTACGTTGAACATTATTCATACGATAAAGGAAAATGGATCATGCGAGATAAAAATCTTTTTCAAGATCGGTTATTACTCTATCTTGATAAATGTATAATTGGTTTTATCAGCTATGAGCAAGGAAAGGATGAAAATAAGAGAACAGTATTTTTTGACTTAAAAATAAATCCTATCCATAATGGAAAAGGATACAGGGAAATTTTATATCAAAAAATGTTAAAAAATATAAAACTCATTCGATGTAACAAATTATTAACTGACGTTTATGAGCATGAGCACTACAAAAATTACCAAAAATTATTGATCACTAATAAATTTCAATTAGTTCAAAGAAACAGGGAATATTCATGTGATACAAAAAAAATTGATTTTAATGGCTATGATGAATTAATTAAAAAATTAGAGTTGGAGGGAATACAATTTTGTGAGCCCAAAAGGGGATTGATAGATAAGGTTGATCATTATCAAAAATTAGAGTATTTGGAATGGGCTGTTGATCAAGATATTCCAACACCGGATGGAATTAAACGTACAAGAAACAGTTTTGAAAGGTTCCTAAAAGAAAAGTTATTTTTTGAACAAGAATGTTATGGAACTGAAATTATAGCTATTAAAGATTGCGAATATATTGGATTGACAAATTTAAGCGTCTATTGTCGTTCTGAACCGTTTAAAGCATGGACTGAGACAACTGGGGTACTGAAAAAATTTAGAAGGAGGGGTATTGCCACGGCATTAAAAATTATAGCAATCCAGAAATTAATTAGTAAAGGTATTACAGAAATCAGAACTGATAACGAGTTTAACAATCCAATGTATAAAATAAATGAAAAACTTGGTTTTTATTCAGTACCTGACTCTCTAGAATATTTAAAAATTTTAGATGGTTAGGAATATGTAAAGAATATGAAATATTCATTATAATTATTGGATTATGCCATACCTAAAACATGTTAGAAGTAAAATTGTTGATATTCCAATTGCACGATTTAATTCATGACTTAAAATGATATTATAAAATCATAAATCAGGTTTCAGCCCCATATTGTACCAAACAAAACCAAGGACATCAGATTCAAGCTCAATCCTTTGGTCTAAAGTTACACTCCCATGGCCTGCCTTTGTCTGTATTCTTATAAGGGTGGGGTTGTTTCCTTCCTGAACTTTTTGCAGCCCAGCAATGAATTTATAGGAATGCGCTGGTACTACTCTGTCATCATGGTCTGATGTTGTAACTAAGGTTGCAGGGTATTTAGTGTAACCTTTTAGCGCATGAACGGGCGAATATTTTTTTAAATATTCAAACATTTGTTTCGAATCATCTGCGGTACCATAATCATATGACCATCCTGCTCCAGAGGTGAATTGATGATACCTGAGCATGTCTAAAACACCCACAGCTGGCAGTGCAACTTTAATTAAATCGGGTCTTTGGGTCATAACCGCGCCAACTAGCAGTCCACCATTAGATCCTCCTCTTATTGCTAAGTATTCATTCGAAGTATAATTATTTTTTATGAGGTATTCTGCAGCAGATATAAAATCATCAAAAACATTTTGCTTATTCATTTTTGTTCCTGCATTGTGCCATTTTTTCCCATATTCTCCACCACCTCTTATGTTAGGGACCGCATAGATGCCTCCGCTTTCAAGCCAGGATATATTAGTGGCACTAAATCTTGGAGTTATACTTATATTAAATCCACCATAACCAAAAAGCATTGTGGGATTTTTACCATTTTTTTTCATCGACTTTTTATATGTTAAAAACATCGGAATTTTTGTTCCATCCTTACTGTTAAAAAATACCTGTTTTGATACGTAATCATCAGGTTCATAAGCAATATCAGGTTTTTCGTATATGGTTGAGAATCCTTTTTCAATATCATATTTGAAAATTGTTGTCGGATAGACATAGGATGTAAAACCATAGTAGAGCTCTTTATCATCCTTTCTAGCGCTGAATCCTCCCGCTGATCCTACAGTAGGTAGAGGGACATCGCGAATAAAATCACCTTCTAGGTCATACTGCTTTATTTGAGATTTAGCATCTTTTAAATAATTTGCAAAAAAATAATTCCCGCCAGAGCTAACACGAAGTACGTTTTCATTTTCAGGTATAATCGTTATTAATTTTTCCGGATTATTGATGTCTTTAGCTATTAATCGAAAATTGGGTGCATCCTCGTTTGTGGAAAAATAAAATTTGGTTTTTATGTTTAACACATAACTAAATCTCGATAAATAATTATCTTGAATTTCAATTAGATTAGAATTTTTCTCGGCTAAACTCTTGACGTATAATTTATTTGTGGCAGTAGTCTTTGCTGCACGAATTACTAAATAATCTTGATCCTCAGTAACAAAAGCGCGTACATACCTATTGGGTTGTGACTCTCCTCCAAAAACAAACTCGTCAGAGGTCTGAGGCGTGCCTAGTTTATGAAAATAAATGGTATGTAATTGAGTCTTAGATGATAAAGCGCTTTTGTCAGTAGGTAAATCATAGCTACTGTAGTAAAAGCCCTCATTTTTCTTCCACGATAGTCCACTGAACTTGATATTTTTTACGGTATCCTCAATAATTTTTTTCGATTCAACTTCTATGGTTATTGCTTTTCTCCAGTCAGATCCACCCTCAGTTATCATGTAAGCGGCTTTTGAGTAATCCTCACTAAAATAAATTCCTCTTAAGGCGACAGTACCGTCATTAGAAAATTGGTTTGGATCAAGAAAAACTTCCTCATTCTCAGTTGTACCGACTGGTCGCCTATACAGAATGGAATGATTTTGTAGGCCAGAGTTTTTATAGAAGTATTCATATTTACCTCTTTTAAATGGTGAGCCTATTTTTTCATAGTTATTGAGCTCTTTTAATCGCTTTTTTAAATTTTCTCTAAATGGGATTGTTTCAAGATATTTATAGGTCTCTTTGTTCTGTCTTTCAATCCAATCGGCAGTTTCTGGAGATTTATCATCCTCTAGCCACCTATAGGGATCGGCCACTGAAACACCATGGTAGGTATCATAATGATCTACTTCTTTGGTATGTGGGTAATTAATAAGGTTTGTTTTCATTATACATCCATTAAATAAAAAACAAATTATAGTAAAGATAGATATTTTAGTCATTATAATATTCTTTTAATTTTATTTCTGGTTAATTAAAGATCTAATGATATAATTAATGAAACTAAGTTGCAATAACATTTCTCAATTAAGAAAAATTATAATCATCATCTAAAACAATAAAGCAATTTGAATTATATGTATTTTTAGTAATAGATGATACAAAAGTTTTATAATGAAGGTTATTAGTTTAGATCATTAATTAAATAAATATTCCCAAAGATATTTTGACAAAAATTAAACTAATAGTTATCGGTGAAATCAATACCTCACAAGGGTTTTTTGTTTGTAAGGGGATGACTAGATTTACACATGTTCAAAGCAATAATCATCGGTGGTACTGGGGCTACAGGAATTCAATTAGTGAAAAAAATGATAAATAATGTTAAATGTGAATTGATCACCTCTATTGCTAGAAAGCCAGTACTTGCGGGGGAGAAAAATGATAAACTAGTTGACCTCGTAATTGACTCTCTTGAAGATTTGTCAGGGACAAGAGAACATTGGCCTGGTCATGACGTTTTTTTTAATTGTATTGGAACCACAAGGAAGATTGCTGGAAGTGCAGAAACATTTATAAAAATTGAATCAGGAATATCGATTGAGGCTGCAAGAATGGCATCCGAAGCTAAGATTCCTCATGGGTCATTAGTCTCTGCTAAAGGTGCTAACCATGAGGCATGGGCAACTAATTGGATACATCCACTGCTTTATGTTAAGATAATGGGCCAGAAGCAAGAGTCTATTTTGTCAAACTATCCTTTAAAGTACGCTTCTATTTTTCAACCAGAGATGTTAATTAGGTTTAAGAATAAGAAGACCTGGTTTGAGAAACTTTCAAAAATCTTTGGTCTAACTATCCTTGTGGAGGATCTTGCTACCGCAATGATTAATGATGCAATAAGGGTAAAAAATGGTCAGGCCACAAGCACAAAACAATTTTTCACAGGAAATGATAATATAAGAAATCTGTTGAAACTATGAGATATATAGTCCCATTGTTTTTTTTTCTTTTTTCCTGTGATGATACCAAATTAATTGATGTTGAAAGGCTTAATACTTTCGAAGGCTACCATAACCATTTTATGCAACAGCGATTATCAAAAATAACAATAACAGATCATATTTCAGGGAATCATGAAGAAATGAACTGGGAATGGGAAAGTTGGTTGAATGCTACCGTATTTCGAACTATAAATGGATCCAGAGACGTTCACAAACAACTGCTCTACAATGAGTATGGATATCTTATGCGTGAAAAAGAATATTGGGATGGAAGCTTTTGTCAACAAAATTTATTTGATGCTTGGAAAGTGCTTTCAAATGTCTGTGTTGATAATGGTGACACAATAATGCAGAACTATGATTGGGGTGTAGATCGTTTAACTGTTACTGGGCCAAATGGAAGGAAAAAATATAATGATTATGGTTTGGTGGTTGGAAATTATGATGAAATATTATCAAGCTGGGTGAACAATGATATAAGTGAAGATGGTAGAAGATATATAACTGAGAAGGATATATTGGATTGCAATGGTAAAAGAAAAATAATTGAAAAAAACAAATGGACTTGGAAAAATGATGTTGCCACAATACTAGGCGACCCAGTTTTAAGTGATAGCTGCCAGGTGCTAGGCTATCTTACAAAAAAAGAAACCCGTTTTGATAGGTATTATCATGTTCTTGACGTTGGTTATTACGCTAGAGAGGATCAGAATAGTGAATGGGTTTATCAAAAACAAACTACAACAAATTATGATTACAGCCATCCATTCAAAGGAATTCAGTAAAAAATGATTATTGGTTCCGAGAAAACTTAGAGGTGTTGATATGTTAAAACTCTTTTCAAAAAAACCAATAAAAGTATTTGCAATAATATTACTTTTTTTTCTTATGTCCTGTTCCGATCAGAAAGAAAAAATGCGAATTATTTTAGATACAGATGCAAATAATGAGCTAGATGATCAACATGCAATCGCATATCTTTTAGCAAATGATAATTATTTTAATGTTGAGGGCATCACAGTTAATACCACAACAGATGGTAGAGAACAAACGGATATAGATTTACATTATGATGAAGCACTCAGAATAGTTAGGCTTATGAAAAAAGAGCAGAATATTTCAATCTACAAGGGAGCAACACAATCCTTTTTCGAGATCCGTGATGATATCAAATCTCCAGATTTTGATGGTCATGAGGCCGTAGATTACATAATTACTAGAGCGAAAATTTCTGAAACTAAACTTGTGCTGTTGCCCATTGGAAAATTAACAAATATAGCTCTTGCTCTTTTAAAGGAACCATTAATCATTCCAAATATTAGGATAGTATGGCTCGGCTCCAATTATCCAAACCCTGGGGAATATAATCAAGACAATGATCCCTCTGCACTACAATATATTTTGGAAACAAGGGCTGATTTTGAAATGGTCATGGTTAGATACGGAGAGAGTTCGGGTACAGATGCTGTTCAAGTGTCTATTGATGAGATTGAAAAAAGCATGCCAGGAAAAGGACCTACTCTCGCGGAGCCCATAACGGGTCGGCATGGAGGAACCTTTCATAGTTTTGGGGATTATTCCGTCAATTTATTTCAGAATTACAAAGAAATGTACAAAGAGGAAGGCAGTCCACCCTCAAGGCCATTGTTTGATATGGCTGCAGTAGCTATTTTAAAAAATTCATCCTGGGCTGACTCCGTGACAATTACAAAACCAAGGCTAGTAACTTCTCCGAAAAAAGATAGACTTTCCGAGGAATCTATAATATGGAATAATGGGATATGGGAGGAAGGCCAGGCCACAGATAATACAATCACAATTTGGGAGAACTTTGATACAAAAGGAATTATCAAGGATTTTTTTGACTCGTTCAATTAAATAATCAATAGTATAAATAAAGTAATTTTAGACTGGAGGCTATGATATGCAAATTGGAAAAAAATATTTTTTAAAATTGATTTTTTTAATGTCTTACATTCTGCTCAATTGTAGTGGGCAAAAAAAACAACCAAATATTATATTTTTTTTGGTAGATGATTTAGGGTGGAAAGACACGGAAGTCTACGGAAGCGAATTTTATGAGACTCCAAATATAAATAAGTTGGCAGAAGATGGCGTCAGATTTACACAGGCATATGCAGCATGCCATGTTTGTTCACCTACCAGAGCAAGTATCTTAACAGGAAAATACCCTGCTCGGTTACAGCTTACAGATTGGTTGAAAGGCAGAAGTAATATTATGCCCAGGAGCAATTTTGATTATGAGAGACTGAAAACTGCAAAATTTCATCAGCAACTTCCTTTTGAAGAACAGACTATCGCTGAAGAATTAAAATCAAACGGGTATAAGACTGCAATTTTTGGGAAATGGCATTTAGGAGAAAGTCCATCGGATCCGTTAGCTCACGGATTTGATATACATATTCCCAAAGGTTGGAACAAAGGCTGGCCAAAAGCAGGTTATTATGCGCCTTTCAAATTTGATGATATTGAGGACTCTGAGGGAGAATATTTAACCGATCGTATAACGGATAAGGCACTTAACTTTATTGACCAAAATAAAGACAAACCATTTTTCCTATACCTCTCTCTTTTTTCTGTCCATGACCCCATTCAAGGAAGGGAGGATTTAATTGATAAATATCAGCTAAAGTTAGAAAAACTAGCTTCAAATGATAACCCCAATTTTATTCTTGAAGGCAATCCTGATGATCCATTACCTTTATTGGATGATGACCTAAAAAACTTAATCAAACAACCAACACACAAAGAATTCAAAGTGTTGCCACAACGTACAGTAAAAATAAAGCAAAAGCAGGATAATGTTCACTTTGCTGCAATGGTAGAGTCAATGGACGAGAGCTTGGGCAGAGTAATGAGTAAAATTAAAAAATTAGGCATAGATGAAAATACGATAGTAATATTTTTTTCTGATAATGGTGGAATGTCAGGAGCTAATTTTGGTAACCCCAAACGTGTAGTATCTCCTGATAAATTAGATAAAGCTTTTTCTACCTCTAATCTACCACTTCGAGGTGCCAAAGGCTGGCTCTATGAGGGTGGTATCCGAGTTCCATTAATCGTTAAGTGGCCAGGTAAAGTTAATGGTGGTGGAGTAAGTGACAGGCAGGTTATAAGTACCGATTTCTATCCTACCATATTGGAAATGCTTGGAATCAGTTCAAAACCTGCGCAACACGTTGATGGGAAAAGTTTTGTAAAAGCAATGGAAAACAAGCCGTACACTAGGGATGCTATTTTCTGGCACTTTCCGCACTACAGTAACCATGGTATGCAAAGCCCTGGAGGCGCAATTCGTAAAGGTGATTATAAATTGATTGAATACTTTGAGAATAATAGTATACAGCTATTTAACCTTAAATATGATATTAGCGAACAAAATGATTTATCAGAAACTGAACCTGTGAAAGCTGCCGAACTACTATCCTTACTTCATCAATGGAGAAAAGATGTTTCTGCGCAGATGATGACGGAAAAATAAGACAACATTTTTAAGCTAAGGATAAATAATTTTTATTTTTGAAAGAATTGTATAACAGAATATTATATGTTGAAGATGCTTTATTAGAAAGACTCAAAAAAGATCCATCTAATGGTCTTGGAAGAGACCTATTATTTATACGTTTTTTTCGTATCTACTTTAGTCAAAAAGTAGAACCCAACGCTGATAACTGGTATCCGATTCAGGCTGAGGACTATGTAACATGGCAAATAAAACAGTTTCATAAACTAAAGAAAAATAAAAACTATGGACTATCCTTAAGAAAAGGGATAGGCTATAATATAGATTATGCTCAGCTGGAGATGAACCTGGATTGGATAGTGAATAAGCAAGATTGGAGAAAACTTGTTAGTGAAATTAATACTATATGGAAGAATTGGGGATTGCATAAAGAGTATATTATACCCTCCTATGCAGTATATGAATCTGATTTAAAAAAATGGAGGGTCTAATTAATATCCGATGACCATAGTTTTAAAATATATGATAAAATTTTGAATGATTGAATTTTATCATAGCATGGGTTTAAGCAGTTATGAATTGTTTCAGGTAATTTTATGTGCCGCAGGAATTGGTATGGCAAAAACAGGCCTCGGAGGTCTAGGACTATTGGTGGTTCCGATTATGGCAGGTATTTTTGGTCCAAAAGAATCTACCGGAATTCTTCTTATAATTCTTATTTTGGCAGATATTTTTGGAGTTGGGTTTTATCACAGACATGCTGAAATAAGCAAACTGATACAATTAGCCCCTAGTACTATTTTAGGAATTTTAATAGGAGTATTAGTCGGAGATCAAATAGATGCTCACCAATTTCGTGTTGTGATGGGCGCTGTTGTTATTATTGGTGCAGTGTTAATGATTTTCCAACCCAATAACAAAAACAATGGGAGAGTTAGTTTTTTTTATTCTTACCTGGTAGGATCTTTAGCTGGATTTTCTACAATGGTTGGAAATGCAGCTGGACCTATAATGACTATCTACTTCCTTTCCATAGGATTTCAAAAAAATAAATTTATTGGTACAACAGCTTGGTTTTTCCTTTTGGTCAATATTTTTAAAGTACCTTTTCATTTGTTTTTTTGGAAGACTATTGATTTATCAATCATTTTATTTGATCTGAGCCTATTTCCAGTAATTATTTTTGGGGCACTAGTTGGAGTCTTTATTGTAAAAAGAATTCCTGAGAAGCCATACAGAATTTTATTGATATTATCTGTTTTTCTATCGACAACAAAATTATTTATTTAAGCTATACGCAACAATTATTTTTCGCATGATTAAACATAGAATACTATTTTCCTCTTGCACTTTTTATTTAATTACTATTGTTCCATGCCTAGCTTTTAAAAAAACATATTCCGATACTTTGATAATAAATCCTATTACCTTTCAGACACCAAGCCCCAAGGGTTGGAATGCACAATATCATACAAAGGTTAATTTCCCAGTTGAGAGATTCTCATGGAGAAAAATTTGGATGGAGCAGACTCTTAAATGTGATTCTATGACAAATGCAGATGAATTTGATTGTGGGAGTTGGGACTATATATGGGATACTATGATAATCATACCAAAAGAAGATACTACAGAAATATTTAAGATCGGAAGCTTTGTCACACCATACGGAAAGGGGACAGATCTTGGTGGGGAAAAGGGATGGAAATGGATGTATGATATCACCGATTATTACCCACTCTTAAGCGGAGAAGTAGGTCTTATATCAGGCAACAACCAAGAGCTGTTAGACTTAAAGTTTATTTTTATTCCTGGGGTACCATCAAGGGAGGTTCTGGATGTGAAGAATATTTTTCCTCCAGGTTCAATTGAGGACTATCCAATGAATGATAGGTATTCCTCGATGTATCGTTACGGAGCATTATCTGCTGATTCTGTACTAAAAAATACGGAAATTTTTTTGCGCAGTGATGCACAAGGTTTTAGTATAAAAGCTATCATTTCAGGTCATGGGCATGCGGGTCCAGATTACTGTTGCGAGTGGGCTGATAAAATGCATTATTATTGGATAAATGGGCAAAAAGCATTTCAATGGCGTATCTGGAAAGATTGTGGAAATAATCCAATCTATCCGCAGGGGGGAACTTGGCCATACAATCGAGCTGGGTGGTGTCCAGGTTCAAAGGTAGATCAACATACTTTTGAAATTACGGATTTCGTGGAACCTGGTTCATTAATAAGTATCGATTATAGAATACAACCAGTTATAGATAATCGAGAAAGTCTTGGTTTTTATTTGATGTCCCATCAACTTTTTAGCTACGGTCCTCCAAATTTTAAGAATAATGCAGAAATAGAGTATGTATATAATCCTAATTCAAGTGATAATACATCTCGCATAAATCCTAGTTTAATGGGACCAAAGATTTTGGTTAAGAATAGTGGACTTAGAATTATTCGAAACATGAAAATAATCTACGGGATTATGGGTAATAATCTTTCTACATATCGATGGAGTGGGGTTTTGGATTTTTTAGAATCAGAAAAAATCACACTCCCAATTCCCAGTTGGAGTGGAATTTCAGACAGTAAAAAATTTATGATAAAAATTCAGTCTGTTAATGGAAGAAAAGATGATAACGTATCAGACAATGAGTATTTTACAATAGTAAAGATTCCACAAGTATTACCCAATTATTTTACTGTAATGTTAGAAACTAATAATCTTGGGAGAGCATCTGAAAATACTTTAATTATCAAGAATATTGATGAGAAGGTTCTTTTTAAATTAGATAGTTTAGAAGATAGTAAAATATACACACTGCCTGTATCTCTAAATGATGGGTATTATGAAATGCTATTTTCTGACAACAATGAAAATGGAATTGATAGATTATGGTGGAAAAGCAACAAGGACTCCATTGGGACCAGTGGCACTATTGAAATATTGGACAAAAATAATGAGAAAGTAATTGAATTCCCCTCTGACTTTGGTCAAGAAATTCGGTTCCCGTTCATTATAGGTACGATTCCTTAGTGACAATTGTTTTCAGATACATTGCGAATATAGATTTTAAATTGAAACCAAGAGCCTACTAAAAAGCATTCTGATTTGGTGTAATTGGGGACAGCTTTTTTTAAGGTCATTTTATGTTGATTCCTCCATTTATCAATACATTCAAAAATCCTTAATTAAATTCATTTCTGGAAGTATTGAAAAATTTAATGAAATTATATAATTAAAATTCAATTATAAGGTAAAATATTATAAAAAACTTAAAAAATAAACCTTTTTACTTGATATAATTAAAATTAGTCAATAATTTTCCGTTTGAAAAAGATGAATAATTTTCATCTTACAAATAACAATACAGAGTATTTAAAAGGTCATTCAGCCTGACCATTAGAAATAGAGCAAGTAATTGAGCCACTTTTTAAACTATCACAAAAAAAGGAAAATAAAATGAAGAAACTATTTTCAACATTAATTACATCGGTGTTTGTTAATAGCCTATTTTCAACTGTGCCTCCAAAAATGAAGGATTATCCTCAACTTATCAATAATGTTTCAATTGATTATCCTGATTTAGGAAAAATACATAGGCGTTCAGGAAAAAGCGTTGCAGAGTTTACAATAGGTGAAGACGGATCAACGTATGATGTTGTAGTTGTGGAATCATTGGGACCTATTTTTGATGATGTTATTGTAGAAGGTATTTTAAAAATGAAGTATGAGCCTGCATTGGATAATGGTATACCGGTTCCTGTTCGCTACAGGATGCCTTTCGATTTTAGGTACCATCCATGATTGTTTAAGATCTAGCCCCAAAAAAAGCAGTCCAGTTTAGTGTATTTAGGGCTGCTTTTTACTGTGACCTAGCCCAAAAAAGAAAGCAGCCCATTTCCGTGTATTTTAGGGCTGCTTCTTTATTTAATAGATAGGAAAAATCAGCCTACAAAGAATAGCTTAAACTAAACCTGATGTTTCTCTTTTGAGCAGGGTACAAAAATTTTACGTTTTGATATGTCATAGCATCAAAAAGCATATATGCACTGCTTGAATAGAGCTTATCACCAATATTAAAAATGCTTAGATCAATGCTATAGTTTGAGATTCTGTATTTAATGTGGGAATCAAAAATATTATAGGAAGGAAGAGACTCGGTATTCTCATCGTTAAGATATACTGACCCAAAGTATTTTTGACTTAATAAAACACTCAGCTGATCGGATATTTTATAGCTTATCCTATTAGAGTAAGACAGTTCAGGGATACTCTTCAACAGCTTACCTTTATTTTCACCGCTTCCAAATTTAACCTGAGTAAAGTTTGATGAGTGTCTTAACCTTAAACGATCTCCAAAGAATAGTCCTAGACTTGCCTCTACGCCCTTATGAGTACTCTCAGGTATGTTGCCATACTTGAACGTTGACATCATAAAATCAATCTCATTTTCAATATCCATAGTGTAGTAAACAAGACTTGCTTCACCAGATAGATTAAGGCTAGGCAGTAAAAATTTTTGATTTAATCCAATATCAATGTTTGATGATTCTTGAGGAACTATAGATGAATTTGAGTAGTTGATACTTTGATAGAAAAACACGATTTTCCTAGAGTCAAATAATTGATCAAGAGTTGGGGACTTAAATGCTTTAGACCAATTCGAAAAAAAATATCCCTCAAATGCTTCTGAGTTCATGTACCTGTAACTTAAACCTATTCTAGGAGAAAGGTGACTATCAAGGCGCATATTTTTTGTACTACTATCAATCTTGCCTTCATTGTCAATATTATCAAGTCTCATTGCAGCTATTAGACTCATGTTATCGTTAATATTACGCTTAGCCTGTAAATAAAGCCCCAGCTTATTTCCCGACCCTGAACCATCTGATAGTTTTTGTTTTTTATCAATATCTTTGTAATTACTGGTGAAAAAACCATACTCGCTATCAAGACCAAAATGAATTTTTGTTTTATTTAACCGAGTTTGGTATTTAATCTGGTTCCAGATAACAGTGCTGGTCTGTTTCTCAAATTGTGAGTCACCAAGTTCGCTTGTCAGCTGAATAGTGCGGGCTTCATCCTGATCCAGAGCGCGGATTCCAGATAAAATGGAAAGCTTATTACTAGTTCCTCTTGAAAATTGAATTGTGGCACCTAATTTTTCATATTCTCGATAATCTTCTGCATACATGCTATGGCTTTGGAGGTGGTCTGAATCGAAAAGATTCTGTGTCAAAGCCCCCGAGTTTTGTAGGCTTAGCAGGTCATATCTTAGATCAATGCTTAATGAGTTATTTTCGTTAATGAGACCGCTGTATGATCCAGAGAGTGTATTTTTTTTGTACTCGGAGTGGTCTCTGTAACCTGCAGCATTTTCGCTACTCAGGTTTATTCCGATACTACTAAGATCTCTCTGATAGTTTGATCTGACATTAATTGATGTTTGATTGTACTGATCACTATTTACAGTTGCATTCAAATTATTTTCCAATATATTTTGTTTCGTGATAACATTAATAACACCACCTACTGCCAAGTCACCGTAAGAGCTTGATCCCCCTCCTCTAATAAGTTCTATTTTTTCTACATGATTAATAGGTATTATGTTCCAATCTGCTATACCATTATTGAAATCGTTTACTGGTACACCATCCACAAGCAAAAGAACATATTCAGCTTCTCCGCCTCCGTAATATCCCCTAATAATTGGTATTGGGCTGTGTCCAGAGGCATCTAGATTAGAAAATGTGATTCCTGGAAGATATTCTATTGCATCGGCAAGTGTTTTTATCGGAAGACTTTGAAGCTCTGTGGAGCTCAATATTCCGGATGGTATTGTTGACTCTTTCACTTTCACTGCGGAGCGATCACCAACTACTAAAATTTCTTCAAGATTAAATTTCGACTCGTTTTTATTGGTTTCCTGAGAAAATACAAACGACTTCATTAAGACTATAGTTAAAACTAAGATTTTTTTTCTTTTCATTTTTTTTTTAGTTTTTATTTTAAAATTAACAGATCAAATTTATATTAAGATACACATTAAAAATGGACAAACGATTGTTCAATTAGCGTATAATATGTAAACAATTTTAACTTGCTTACCGTTATTAAATCAAACATTTTGTAACATAGAAAATTTAAATTAATCAACTATATTAGTCTGTGAGAAAAACATTGAAAAACTATCTGATTCCTAATCAAAAAAAATGCGTAGTTAGCGCCTTTCATTTGAGTTTTTATTGTATTTTATCATTTGTCAGCATTTCATGTAGCCTCAAAGATAAAAGAACAAAAAATATAATGATTTTTACAAAAACATCAGCCTTTAGGCATCAATCAATTGACCCATCTATAGATGCCATAAAAAAGCTGGGCCAGAAAAATAATTTTAAAGTTTATCAAACAGAGAAATCATCTGATTTTTCTCCTTCCAAACTAAAACAATTCGATGCTGTTGTTTTTTTAAACACATCTGGTGATGTCCTTAACGAAATTCAGCAGGACCATTTCAAAAGCTTTTTCCGAAGCGGAAAAGGTTGGGTGGGTGTCCATTGTGCCACAGATACAGAAACAGATTGGCCTTGGTATGGCAAACTTGCAGGGGCATATTTTAATGGTCATCCTGCTATACAAGAGGCAACATTAAAGGTACTACAAAAGTCACATTTAAGCACGAATATGTTGCCTGAAAATTGGACACGAACAGATGAGTGGTACAATTTTAAGGATATTCAGCCTGATATTGATGTTTTAATTGCTCTGGATGAGAGTTCATATGATGGTGGCACTAACGGAGAAAATCATCCAATATCTTGGTGTAAGGAGTTTGATGGTGGCAGAGCATTCTACACTGCACTTGGTCATACTACGGAATCTTTTGAAGAAGAACTGTTTTTGGCGCACTTACTGGGTGGAATAAAATGGTCAATGGGAGAGTCATTATCAAGCACAGATAAATAAGATTTTATCAAAAGTTAAATAAATTGACATTTAAACTTAAGAGGCAGATGACAAAATATTGTCATTCATTTATTAGTAATTAAATATTTTAAAAGTTTTGGGTATAAAGGAGTCTAGTTATAAATAAAGGTAAAACTATCTCTACCTTGTTTTGTTCCTATTGATAATGAGCTGCTCCAATCAGGATACTGTAAAAATGGAATTTTCAGCAAGCAGTAAGGATGCGATCGAATACATTTATCAGGGTTTACGTTAACAAGATAATTTTGCAGATAAAATTGCTCGGGACTATTTAAAGTGAGCTATCTCTATTGACCCTGCTTTCCTTACTGCCTACCTATAACTGAGTTTGACTCTTGGAGATAGTGTGAGAGCTCTAAATGTAAGGAATAAGCTTTCTTCTATTTCGAGCAACATTAGCAATTACGAAAAGGTTTTGATTAAACTAAATCTATAATGGTTCGAAAACCCAAGTGACGATATCTCTGATAAAATTGACTGCATAAAAAATTTATATCCGACAAAATTAATGGTTACATTCATGGAAGCAAGGAATTATTTTCGCCAATTTTCGCCAAGAAGAATACGAAGAAACCTCAAAACTGCACCTTAAAATTTGGGAAAGGTTTAATTTTCCACCTACTCTGAACACGCTAGGATACTCAATAATAAGAGATGGGAATTTTGCTGGCGCCGAGAACTCATTTAAAAGCTATATCAAATTTAATGGTGAACAACTAAATCCAAATAATTCCTTGGGAGAATTTCTTGAGAACATGAAGGATAACGAATGAGCATACGATTATTATATGCCCGCATTTAGTGTTGATAGCACATTCTCAGCATCAAAACAATGTGCTGATCTTGTTCGCTTGAAACAATAATTATTTGTTATATTAACCAACAATTAATGCAAATAATTGCTAAGTTGTCATGACTGTAATTTTGTCAATTCAGTGTTTAACAAACAGCAGTTAAAAAATTTTGGAACAAATTATCACAAAATTAGTAATACGTAATACATTAGCTAGTTGATAAATACCTACATTGCAAGGAGAAATAACTATGAGATCTAAATTTCAAATTTCACTAATGATCAGTTTTTTGTTTTTTTACGGATGTGAGAGTATGGTAACAGAGCCTGAGCTCATGTCTGATGCTGAGATAATTGAGATGATTAGAAGTTCCAGCAAGGTAGAAATCTCGGTCGAAAATATTCCAACAAACTCAAAAGAGGTAATAACCGAAGATTATTACGCTTATGTAAGTATGAGCGCTTTTGAGGCTAGAAACTTAGGTTTTGAGGTAAAATTAGCTGGGTTAGGAGAGAAAATTGGTGCACGTAACGAAGTCTATTTCAATAAAAAAGGAAGAAAACTTGTTCCTGGAGACTGGGGAAAAAAAGGTTCCTTTGGTAAAGGTCACTGGGGAAAAGGAAGAGACCAAATTGGCGACTACAGTGGTGATGATTGGAGATGCTTTGATCTAGTTTTCCCTATTACTTTCAAAATGGAAGATGGTTCAACAATAGCAGTTGAAACTGATGATGAGGCAGGCTGGGGGGCTATGAGATCCTGGCATCATGCAAATCGTGGAGCGGGCCATAAACCAGAAATGCAGTTTCCGGTTGTAGTTTACTATAATGAAGAATCTGTAACCATAAATAATGACCAAGGACTGAGAGAAGTTTACGGTGAGTGCCGAGAAGATTTTGAAAGTGATGTAGACCACAGTTGGGGCCAAAAAAGAAGACCATGCTTCAAAATCATTTATCCAATAACGTACACAATGCCTGACGGCTCAAGTATGCTTGTAGTCGATCACAGCGAGAGAGATCTTAAAGGATGGTACAGTAATAATTCCAGTTACGAAGGTATAAGGCCAGAGATTCAATACCCGGTAACTATTATGTACGAAACTAAAAATGGCGACAGCTCTGTTACAATTAATGATCTTGAAACCATGCAGTCCGCCAAAAGTGAATGTTCAGATGAATGGGAAAAGGGCCTCAAGAGGGAATGTTTTGAAATGCTATTTCCCATAACCTATACAATGCCTGATTTCTCTGTAATTACGGTAGAGTCTGAAGAAGGATATGTGGCTATAAAGAATTGGTATTTAGAAAACCCAGAGACTGAAGAGAAACCAATCCTAGAATATCCTGTAAGTATAAGTTTTCTTAATTCTGATGATGAAAATACATTTAGTGTTTTAAGTGAAGAGGAATTCTCTCAAATTAAAAAGGATTGCTGGGAAGAATGGGAGAGAGGCGATAAAAAAGAATGTTTCAAGTTAGTCTATCCAATTAGTTACCAGTTACCCGATGGTTCTATTGCCATTGTGCAGAGTGATGATGAAGAAGGATGGCAAGAAATTAAAAATTTAGATGTCACTGAGGAGGACCTTGTTCTGCAATATCCAGTTGATATTATGATAAGTACTGAAGATGGAGATGTCATTCAAACAATAAACAACGAAGAAGAAATGAGATCAGCTAAATCTAGATGCATTGAGAACTGGTTTGAAGAGGATGAAATGGGTGAGGATAAATCTGAAGAATGTTTTTCAATGGTATTCCCCATTACGTACCTTATGCCAGATAATTCTAGTCTGACTATTAATAACGACGAAGAATCAGATTGGATAATCTTAAGAACATGGTATGAGGAAAATAGTGAATTTAATGAGGAGCCCACTCTTCAATACCCAGTTGAAATAGTTTACAGAACTGAAGAAGGTACCACTAGTGTAATGCTGAACAGCGATCAAGAAATGGACGATGCTGAAAATGATTGTTGGGGTGATAGGGAACGGGAATAAATCCTGTACAAAGCAATAATTTGTAACATTTGATCATTACACTGATCTTAATAGATTTCAATAATTTCCAGCTTTTTTGTTTCTAATTCTTAGTTAAAGTTAATCTATGTATGAAAAGGTTTTTGCTGAGAATATTTCTTTTAATTTCATCCCTACTCGCTGAGGATCAAAAGAAAGAAAAAATTTTATTCATAGGAAACAGTTTTACCTTCTACTGGAACCTTCCCCTGGTCATTGAATCAATGGGAAAGGAACGCGGATATGATTTTGATATTTTTCAATCGACAATAGGTGGGAGTTCTCTAAAAAATCATTGGCTTCAAGAAAACGATCTTAAATCAAAAGAACTAGTTACTAGAGGTAATTTCAGCAAAGTCGTATTGCAGGATTACAGCTCAAACCCTCTAAGCAACACCAAAGAGTCATTGCTCTACTTTAATAAATTTATTGATCTCGTTGTGGAAAAAAATGGTCATCCTTTTATATATGCTACTTGGTTTTATGAAGGGATATCTGAAGATAGGTTTGAGTCTATTGATCCGATACAAAATGTGCTGGAGAGACTAACGAATGACAAGCGAGCTAGCCTTGTTCCAGTAGATACAGCATTCAGGATATTCCAAAAAAGATATCCTGATGTTCCTCTATTCACTGATGATCTAAAGCATCCTTCTCCTGTCGGCACTTATTTAACGGCATGTTTATACTTTAAAATTTTTACGGGACAGAGTCCTCTTGGTCTGGCTAGAAGATATGAAAGAAAAGATGAAAGTGGAAAAAAAATATTTCTGGGAATGGTTGAAAAATTAACTGCAGAAAGGTGCCAAAGAATAGTCGACGAAATTATTTAGTTTAAAACTAAAGTTTCAGAACTATGTCTTCGCATTAGTTAAATTGCACACTTCATAAAGAATGACAAAACCTTATAAACCACGATTGAGAAAATTTGAGGACGCTTCAGGACAGAGACATGTGTCTGATAAAGATCGCTTCCTCTACAGAAAAAAGAATCATATACCTGATTTTCGATTTAATATTATCGGGTCAGGGACAATGGGACAGGAGCACATGTTTGTTACGGTATTGCTGGGAGAAGCATGTATCCACGGTATTTATGACATAGATAAGCTTAGCATGCAAATCGCAAAGGAAGAATATGCCTCTTATGCTTCAAATGACCTGATTCTTTATGATGATTTAGAAACAGCTTGTAATGATACAGAGGTTGATGCACTAATTATTTGCACGCCTAACTTTACCCATTATGAAGTTTTAAAGATTGCGATAAAATCAGAGAAACCAATTTTTCTAGAAAAACCTATGGCTACAGATGTAACACAAGCTTTCGATATATTTAAAATTTCGCAGGAGTACCCAACTTTCATACAGATTGGTCTTCAATACAGGTTTAAATCACAATACAGAGAAGCTTATTATGAAGCCATAGAAAGAAAAATCATTGGAAATATAAAAACAATATCTATGTCAGAATATAGACCACCATTTTTAGACAAAGTAAAACAATGGAATAAATTCTCTTCCTTTTCGGGAGGTACATTAGTTGAAAAATGTTGTCACTATTTTGATTTAATTAGTCTGTTTTCAAGATCAAATCCCATCAAAGTATATGCAGCCGCAGGTCAGTCTGTTAATTTTCTTGATTTTAACCAAAATGGAATACGCTCTGATATTGATGATAATGCATTTGTGATTATTGAATATGAAAATGGTATTAGAGCAAGCTTTATCTTAAACATGTTTTCCCCTATTTTTCAGGAGGAGTTAATACTTTGTGGAGAAATGGGCAAAATTGAGGCATCTGAAGAATATGATTTTAAAAACCAAGATCACGCAAATTCCAAAATTTCCATTCAACTAGGTGAGAATGATTATTCTAGATCAACTAATGTCTCTTACTCTAGCGCGGTTGAAAAAAGTGGGCACCATGGGGCAACTTATTTTGAGCATATGGAACTTATCAATAGGTTAAATGGGTTAGATTCAGATTCAGCAACGCCAAAAGAAGGGTTATGGTCTATTGTATTAGCTTCAGCTGCACAGGAGTCTATATCTAAAGGTTCACACATAATGATGGATGAATTTTTGAATAAATACAAGCTCTCTTGGTTGCTGGATATTTAGTTTTCAATTAGTTATTAGAGGTATATTATTGTGTATGAAATAGTAAAGGCTGGAGACCATCATATCCCATCGGTTGGTTTAGGACTATGGAAAATTGATGGTGTTGATACCGCCACCATTGTAGAAAAAGCAATTGAAATAGGTTATCGACATATTGATAGTGCCGCTGACTATGGAAATGAAAAAGAAACAGGTTGTGGTATCAATGCAGCTATCAAAAAAGGCTATTCTAATCGGGATGAACTTTGGGTTACTTCCAAACTATGGAATAACTATCATAGACCAGAATACGTCAGACCTGCATGCGAAAAGACACTGAAAGATCTAGGTCTAGACTATTTAGATCTGTATCTCATACATTTCCCCATATCATTAAAATTTGTTCCATTTCATCATCATTATCCACCAGGATGGAACTCTGTTTTAAATAATAGAAAAATCCCGAAAATGGAGATCGATCCTGTCCCGCTTCATATGACTTGGCTTGCTATGGAAAAGCTAGTTGATTCTGGCCTCGTAAAGAGTATTGGCGTCTGCAACTACAATACTGGACTGTTGCATGATCTGATGGCATATTCAAATATTCAACCGGCGATGCTCCAGGTCGAATCACACCCATATCTTACTCAGGACAACCTTGTTAAGCTTGCTATGGAATATAACCTAGCCGTAACTGCTTTTTCACCATTGGCATCTTTGTCCTATGTCTCCTTAGATATGGCTAGACCAGATGACTCAATTATTAATAAAGATGTTATTAAAAAAATAGCAAATGAACACGGAAAAACACCTGCTCAGATCGTTCTGCGTTGGGGGTTGCAACGAGGTACTGCGATAATTCCAAAAACTATTAGATTTGATCGACTAAAAGAGAATATCTCTATTTTTGACTTTAGTCTAAGTTCTTCTCAAATGAGCTCCATTAGTGCTTTGAATTGTAATCGGCGGTATAATGACCCCGCAATCTTTTGTAAACAATCCTTTGGAAAGTTCTTTCCAATATACCAATAAAAAAACTGATTTAAATAACCATGGTTGCTAAGAATTTTAATATCGATGGTCAGAAAAACTACAATGATGTTTTTCCATTTTCCGTGCGGTCCTGCGTAGGATTGGATAATCTTAATTTTTTGATAGATTGGATTGAGGATCATCGAGAGCTGATACTAGATAGAACCCATAACCATGGAGCATTCCTCCTTAGGGGGTTTCCAGTTGATGGCGAGCATGATTTTGAAAAAGTGATTAAAACTTTCAGATTAGAAAATCTTTCTTATGATAACACTTTATCAAATGCAATTCGCAAAAATGTAACAGAACGGGTTTTTACAGCCAATGAGGCTCCCAAAGAAGTGAAAATTCATTTACATCATGAGCTAGCCCAGACTCCCATGCCGCCAACACATCTGTTTTTTTACTGTAAAAATAAACCTAATGTGGGTGGTGAAACACCGATCTGCAGATCTGATATCTTATTTGAAATGATAAAAAATAAGATTCCCGGGTTCGTTCGTGACTGTAATAAGCTTAATGTTAAGTACACAAATATTATGCCCAATAAATCAGATAAATATTCTGGTCAGGGTAGGAGTTGGTGCAGTACTTTGGCAGTTAAAGATAGACGATCTGCAGAAAACAAACTTAGGAGCTTAGGATATAACTGGGAATGGCAAAGTGATGATAGTATAGAAGTACAAACTAGACCATTACCTGCTATTAAAACTACCAAAAATGGGAGAAAGGTCTTTTTTAACCAAATGATCGCAGCATTTCAGGGGTGGAATGATAAACGGAATAATCCAAAAAAAACGATATGCTTTGGAGATGGGTCAGAAATTTCCTCTAATCATATGTCAACTGTTTCAAGTTTAGCGGATAAAATAACTTTCAACCTAAGTTGGGAGGAGAAAGATATTTTAATTATCGACAACACTCTTGTGATGCATGGACGCAGACCTTATGAAGGGAAGAGAGAGATTCTGGCATCATTGGCAATCACAAAAGCTTAGAGTACATTTATTTAATTAATTAGATGATATTTATTTATTAAGGAAAGATTTTTTTTTATTTGTTGCAATGCGAAATACTGGTTTAGTTTTTTAGTAGTAATTACCACATACAAATTGAAATTTAAACCATTACTCTATCTTTTGTCTGCATTCTTTGTTTCTTGTGCTCTTGAGTTGCCGGAAGAAGGTCAAATGGCTCGTTGGTCAACGATAATACAAATTCCATTGGCTGAAGAAGAAATAACCCTGAGCTCTCTTGCAGATGATACATTAATTGTTGTTGATGGTCTTGATAATTACTTTGAAAACTCATCTTACAACGATTCAATTTTTGTTTACCAAAAACAGATATCTATCGAAAAAGTTGAGGTCGGAGATCGTATAAAAATTGATCCAATTTCAACAAGTTTTATCCAGAATATTGATGACGTTAGTATTAATAAGGTAGAAAAAAAAGTTTCTTCCAAAGTTGGGACTATAAGTCTTGAGGATATGGAGTCTACTTCAACTGATCCATTTATTTTTAAAGAGATTTATCCGAGCATCGAAAACACTCCGGATGGACAATCAGCTTCGATATTAGCTTTTGAAATTTTACCTATAATGAACCCATTTACATTTGAAGATTTTTCAAATGCAGAGTTTGAGAATGGGCTTTTGCTTATAACTATTGAAAATAATATGGTGATTCCTCTGGGTCCACCTGTAAATATCCAGCTTTTTAGTGTGAATGGCTCAGATACTACAAGCATATCTGGGGGATTTGTCCAGTTTGATACCGTTATAAATGCTAATGGAGGTGTTGCTTCAGAAACATTGGACCTTTCTGGTATAAACTTACCTGGGAATATTTTTGTTCAGGTATCTGGCGAGTGCCAGGGAACATCAGGAATTCAAATTCCAATTAACGAAGAATCAAAAAATTCAAGCTTCTTTGTTAAAATAGGAGGATCCAACCTTAGAGTATCTTCTGCAACCGCAAAAATACCACAACAAAGTATCAATGAAGTTGGGCTAATTGAACTTGATCCTGACTCTAATAAAGTAGTAAGAGCAACTATTCAGCATGGGAGTCTAAATATTAGGGTCGATAATTACATGGAGCTAGCAAGTATATTAAATGTTTCCATTCCTGGCCTTGAGTCACCATCAGGATCGGAGTTTGAAACCAGTATCGAGATAACAGGGTCTGGGACAAACATCTTAGATCTGAATGATGTTACAGGATATGTTTTAGTAATGGAGCCAAATAATCAATCTTTATCTTATAACTATAGTGTCCTCACAATTGACTCAGGTAATGAATTAATATCTTTGACATCTGAGGATAGTATTCTGGTTGAAATTATACTTGAGGGCCTGGATTCTGAATCTGATATTACGTTTTCGCAATTTGAAGGTTTTCTAGAGCAGGATGCAATGATTGACTCCAATTCAATCTTATTGGATAGCGATACCAAAGTTGACCAAGCAGATATTAAAAAAGGAAATTTGGTACTAGATATAGAAAATGGGATTGGAGTAGAGGCGATTGTGAACTTCAAAATTCTTGAGTTTATTCGAAATAGCTCTCCACTAGATACATCATTCTTATTAGGGCAGGGCCCAATGTCCATATTTATAGACCTCAGTGATTATAAGATGGACCTCGATCATCTTGCAGATTCCCAAGTGGTTAATTATTTGTCCATTATTGATATCCCCTCTGATGAATTGATGTCACTCTCTTTTGGACAGTCCATTGAAATTGATGTGCGGATTGATACAATGTCCTTCTCAAATGTTAGCGGTTATATCGATCCTGTTTTTGTAGAAATAGATACTTTCCAAAATACTATCGATATCCCTAATGATTTAGATGATCTTGATTTTTCAAAAATCGATATGGAATTTTCATTCACATCAAGCATGGGATTACCAGTCTATTTAGATCTTGAATTAAAATCTTTTAATGATGAGACCGGAGCATCAACAGTTAGGATTCTAAATGAAATTAACATTACCGAAAATCCAATATTTGCAGTTGACAGCGCCCAGGAATTAATTAATATTAAACCAAATAGAATCACAGCCTCAGGATCCGCTAGAATAGGATCGCTTGATGTGTATGGGAGTGTCTCCTCCTCTGATACCTTGCTGGGTAATCTAAAGATTGCAGCTCCTTTAGCTTTTGATTTAGGTTCAGGAAGTAGGATAGATATTGAACCGAGATCTCTAGAATCAATAAGTCTCGAGGATGTAAAGAGCGTGAAGGTTTTTTTAGATTATGATAATGAATTTGAATTTGGTGCAGACGTGAATCTGCTTATATCTCCAGATACACTAAGTTTTGATAGTGGGAGTGCTGACACACTTGCATTTTTAAGTATAAAAAATAATTCCATCAATAAAGACAGTATCTCATTAGATGAGTCAAAGCTCTCTATCTTAAGTAATGAGGGTAACTATACTAAAGCTTTTATTAATCTCAATAGTGGTGGGGAGGGACCAGCCCGCTTTCTTTCAACAGATACAATGAATATAAATATGTATATCAGCCTAGAAACAATAATTGACCCTGGTAAAAAAGAGAGCGGGAAATGATATTTCGTTTCACTATCCTTTTTCTAATTATTACCAAAGGCTGGGCTCAATTATTTTACTCCCCTGTGGATGTAGCCACTGCTGGCTCTGCTTTGGGAGGAGGACTAGGTACTCATGCAATTCAAACAAATCCAGCATTGCTTGGAATAGGGCAAGAAGATATAATTCCATTGACTTCAATGGATACTGTGAAGATTTTCTATCGTATCCGGCTCTCTGTTTCGGATAATGTTCAAGAAATTATGATGCTTGAGGATAAGCTGACCGAGGCTATACCAGAACATGATTTTATTATTCAAAAATCAGATACAATTTTTGCACTAGAGACTCAAAATTTTTCAGACCTACTATCAGCTTCAGCTTTTGCAGATAGTTTGCCAAAAGAGTACACTAATTATGAGGTAATTTCAGACACAACATCAAAAATGGTGTACATTCCTGATAAAGAATATCGAATCCAGTTAATTGCAACTACGGAAAAAGACTCCCTAAGAGCATTCAAGAAAAAAAGTAAGGCTATAATAAAAAGTTTCAAAGGGAACACTGTGTTTATTGATTCTATGTATAAATACAGGATAGGTCGATTTATTAGAAAACAGGATGCAAAAATCTTGAAAGATAGTCTTATCAATGCTGGTTTATTTTCTGACGCGTTTATTGTTCTTGAGCAAAGAAAACCACCTAAGAAACAAGCTCCAAAGTTCTCTATTTCTCTGCCACTTAGTTTTTCCGTTCAGCTGGGTAATAACGTATTTGACGTAGATAAAATAAATAATTATTTAGGCGCAGACATGGTAGAGAATCCTTCAATAAAGTCAAACCTTCTCTCTTCGGTATCAAAAGATGGTTTGAGGGGATATGGTGGGTCTAATGCCTCAATTTTTAGTTTAACGTATAAGTCCTATGGATTATCTCTTTTTGATATAGATATATATCAGAGGTCAGATATTCCTAAGTCTATTTTCCAAGCAGTTTTTCAAGGTGTATTTTTTAATCTTCCTGTGGATATATCTGATTTTGATACTAAGATATTGATCGCCAATAATAGTATTTTTTCATTTGGTAAAAAAGTGGAAACATTCCAATCTTCATTCAAAACTTATGCAGGATTTGGTCTCCGTATCATAACCGGGGGTTTTGGAGAAGTCCAATCTTTCTCCGGAAATTTGGAAACGAAAAAAGATAGTATTATCGTTAATAGCAACATGGAGTTTGGTTATGGATTTCCTGCTTCTGGAGTAGGGCTTGATATGGGGATTTATGTTGAAATAAATAAAAAAATGTCCACACAGATCTCGATCATTGGAATAGGAGGTAGTCTAAGAAGTAGTGACACAGAAGTGAGGCAGGTAATAAACGAGATTCGGTTATCAAATACAAACATTGAGGAGATAGTTGAATTTGACAACTCACAGACAGACTCTTTAGCAAATTCTTTTGTGATAATGGACACTACATATGTTGGAAATGCAAAAAGAGTTCCGGTACCAGGAAGAATTAACTTAGGCATCCAATATAGATTCCATAGAGCTATATTGTTTCATGGATCTCTGCAACAGTCAATTCAAACTGATTTTGTTGGGAAGATACCGACAAGAATAGCGTTGGGTTCTATTTTTTTTCCGGATAAATCATTCCCGTTAATGGTTGGGTTTGCAATTGGGGGAAAAGAGGGTTTTTACGCAGGAGCTGGTATGGGTGTTAAAATGGGTCCACTGCAGCTCAACCTTGGCCTATCCCAATCTGGAGGAATAGCAAACTCAGCTACTGGTTTTAACATGGCTATGGATTTAAGATTGCTTTTTTAGTTTAAAACCATCCTCTTGCCATTTTGTTACTCCGCCCTCTAATAATGAAACATCTTTAAAACCCATATCTTTCAGAAGTTTTCCCCCTACTGCGGCACAGAGACCAAGTCCGCAAGTGACAACGACTTTTTTTTCTCTGTCCTGAATCCTACTATCTTTAAAGTTTTCTGGAACTTCGTCATCAGCCTTGTAGTGTAGGGTTCCTAAAGAAACATTAATAGCCCCTTCAATCATACCTCTTTGGTCTACTTCCTCTTTGTCATTGACATCAATAATTACCATTTCTTCGTTTTTTTCAATCATCCTATTCAGCTCAATGGAATTAATTATATCCAGTTCGCCTCTTGACTCCGTTACTAAATCGTTGAATGTTTTTTTCATTAAAATTTCTCCGATGTTCTATTAGTTAAAAATTAAAACGAAGAACCGTATTCAAACAAAATTAAAACAATCTTTTTTTAAAATATTGTTAATTTTTCACTTGAACCTGCTTCATCATAAAAATACTCTAAAAAAAACCATAACAGGAATTAATTAATCAATATATATTGCAAATGAGTCTCAATTAAATTTACCATAATAAAAAATTTGGGCCAATAATCAAATGGAAAAAATAGGAATGTTTTGGGGTAGTAATACAGGTAACCAAGAGGAGGCCGCAGGTTTTTTAAAAGACTACATGATTTCTGAGGGTTTTGAAATAGATGAATACAATATTGCAGAACAAGAGCCGAAAAATATGTTGGACTATAAATACTTAATCATTGGATGCCCTACATGGCACATCGGTGAATTACAGGATGATTGGGACTTTATATATGAAGACTATAAAAAATTGGATTTTACGGGAATCAGAGCTGCATTCTTTGGATGCGGCGATCAGGTAGGTTATCCTGACAACTTTTTAGATGCAATAGGATACTTAGCAAAACCGTTCATCGAAAATCGAGGGGAATTAGTTGGGCGATGGCCGATTGAAGGCTATGAATTTGATGTCTCAGAAGCACAGGAGGGAGAAGAGTTTCTTGGCCTTGGTTTAGATAATGATAATGAAGAAGAGCTTACTGAAGAGAGACTGATTATTTGGGCTGAATTAATCAGAGACGAATTGTTTGCATAAATTTAGGCGAGGCAATACCTCCTCAACTTGATTCTATCTCCCTAATGAAAGGTAATACAAGTTGCCTCGCCTTAAGTTTTAGGAATAATTTTAAATTGATATTATTTAACATTAAAAAAATGTACAAGATGAGGTTTTTAATAACAACAATAATTATGCTCTTGATATGGTCCTGTAAAAATAGCCAAATAAAAGATGATCAACAGGCATTAGGTGAAAGAGAACATTTAGAATCTAAAGTTGAGGCTTTCATGTTTTTAAGCAAATATCATCACCAGTTGCATGTTATGATAGGAGAAGAGGAGGGAGACATAGAGACTGCTTTTCATCAATTTTCAAAAGCGGCGAATGAACTTAAAAGTGTAGAATTGATACCAGTCAACAATGCCCTTACCCGTATTCAAAATTTAAGCCCAGATTCAGAAGATGTAAAAAGATTGGACTACCTAGTTGATTATTACCAATCAGGACTTTCTTTACAAATTGAGGCTATTCTTCGAGGGTATGGATATTTGACTACTTTTCCCATGGAGAGATCAGTTATAATTTATGATTCCTTGATGAACAGGGGAAATACTTATGAAAAATAATTAATTAACAAATTTGACTAACTCAATTCTATCTTGACAAAAAAGTTTAACATCAATTTTATCAACATAAGGAGATGGTTCACATATAATGTTACCTAAATATTTTTTACCACTTGCTTTAATTATGAATTTTGTGTTTTGCGAGACCAATAGTGAAAAACAGCGGCTTAACAGAGATGATCCTGAGGGTTTATATGGAAATAAAATATCCGATGGCGATATCTATAGTGTAGATGAACTTTTACAATCTCCAAAAAATTTTCTCAATAAAAATATAAAAATTACGGGCAATATATCAGAGGTATGTCCTATGCGAGGTTGTTGGATTGAGATTGTAAGCGATGATCTGAAATCATCCATACGGATTAAAGTAACTGATGGTGAGATTGTTTTTCCTCTGTCTTCTGTTGGTAGGGACATAATAGCACAAGGAGACTTTGAGAAATTAATTTTATCAAAAAAGCAAGCAAAAATGTGGAAGATGCATCTGGCAGCTGAAAAAGGTATCTCTTTGGATACCGCAGATATTAAATTAAAAGAAGATGATTTTTTCGAATATCGTTTGTACTCTGATGCTGCAAAAATATTTTAATAAGCTAGACATTGGATAGGAATTCTTATTAAAAAGTGATCGTATACGGTCTGTTGATATTTTTTTCATAAAGCGTGGTATTATTTTCGTGTTTCAATTAATACACAATCCCATCCACATCGGTTTTGAAAATTTTTAATCTTCCATTATCTTTTTTCCCAAAAAATATAATACCTCCATCATGCGCTACAGACATGCCTAAGGAAAATCCTCTTCCAGGTTCGTTGTAACTAGAATTCCAGATCTCTTCACTTGTTTTTGCATTAAATGCCCACAGAAATTGGCTATCCCCACCTCCATCATCTTTGTATCCTAATGCAACTACAGTTTCGCCATCGGGCAGCATTATAAGATTATATAGCCCATCGTTCCTTCCCGAACTATTAACGTAATCCGGCTCATGCCACTGCGATACAACATTTCCTGATCCATCAAATCTTAAATACCAGCCATTCGATGGTTTCCTTTTTTGATGTCTTCTTCTTCCTACTACACCATAAGTGCCATCCCCAATTTCAACAATGTCCCAGGCTGACTCCCAAAAAGACTCCCCAGTTTTACTTTCTTGAAGTAGGTTCCCTTCACTATCTGTGCTTATAAACCATAGATCAGTGTAGCCATAGAAATCACAATTATAATCAGAACTTTCATGTTCAAATTTTCCTACTGC
>CEOF01101032.1_pt1 | contig 29773 bp, 31 predicted proteins | sample 361311 | NCBI WGS metagenome assembly CEOF01 (sample SAMEA2619667, study PRJEB7988) | marine metagenome | biome: marine biome (ENVO:00000447); feature: surface water layer (ENVO:00002042); material: "saline water (ENVO:00002010), including plankton (ENVO:xxxxxxxx)" | depth 5 m
AAAGAAGCGCCTGATATTGAAAATACAATTCAAGATTTCAAAGTAATAAAATTAGATTATAAAAGAAATAATGTTGTTTTATCTAGAAAAGCAGTGCTTGAAAAAAATAACTCTGCTGTAAAAATTGAACTTCTAAAGAATTTAGATGAAGGTCAGATTGTTAAAGGTGTTGTTAAAAATATTACCGACTATGGAGCATTTATTGACTTGGGTGGTCTAGACGGATTACTACATATTACTGATATATCTTGGTCAAGGGTTGCAAATCCAGCTGAATATCTTAGTGTTGGTGAGGAAATTGATGTAAAGGTTTTAAATTTTGATAAAGAAAAATTAAGAGTCTCATTAGGACTGAAACAAATTCAAAATGATCCATGGGAGAACTTGGAATCTAAATATGATATTGGTGGAATATATGAAGCTATGGTTTCCAATATTACTGATTATGGATGTTTTGCGGAATTAGAAGAAGGAATAGAAGGCTTGATTCATCTTTCAGAATTAGACTGGACCAGCAAGAATATTCATCCGTCAAAAGTAGTTGAGATGGATCAAAAAATTAAGATCATGATATTAGAAATTGATAATGAAAAAAGAAGAATTTCACTTGGTTTAAAACAAACAAAGTCAAATCCATGGACTGAATTTGCAAATAAATATGGTATTGGCGATAAGGTTGAAGGAAGCATCAAGTCAATTACTGACTTTGGTATTTTTGTTGGTCTTGAGGGTGATATAGATGGGCTCATTCATTTATCAGATATATCTGAAGAAGAAGGTTCAACTGATACACTTAAGGACTTTAAAAAAGACCAGCAACTTCAGTGTATAGTTTTTGCAGTTGATGCTGAAAGAGAAAGAATTTCATTAAAACTGAGTGAATAGTCAAAATAAAGAATCCTTTACTCGTTCAGATATAGAATCGTCGCTTAAGAAAGAATTCCCACATTTATCAAAATCACAAGTATCTGAAGTAGTTGAAATTATTATAGAATCTATAAATGAAGGAATTGCTCTAGATTACAAGGTAGAGTTAAGAGGGTTTGGAACCTTTTCAAAAAAGGTAATAAGACCTAGAAAATTTACTAATCCTAAAACTAAAAAGATTTCATATCTAGGGGAAACTGCTACTATGCATTTTAAACCTTCAAAATCATTAACAAAAAAGTGATAATAGTAGCTATAGACGAAACTAATTTTGATAAGGCATCATCTATTTTAGATAAATTAGATCATAAAAAATGTATGATTAAAATTGGAAGTGTAACCTTCAATTCTTTTGGCCATGACATAATTTTTTATGCAAATAAAAAAGGATTTGATATTTTCCTTGATTTGAAACTGCACGATATTCCAAATACAGTCAAAAAGTCTATTCAGGGGCTCATTAAACTACCTATTAAAATGCTAACAATTCATATATCTGGAGGAAAAGATATGATGATGGCAGCAATGGAAGCAGTATCAGGAACTGACATTAAAGTATTTGGAGTTACTGCTTTAACAAGCCTGAATAATAGTGATACAAAAGAGATCTTTAAAAGAAATCTTACAAACCAAGTTGAGGCAATGTTAAATTTAGCAGAGTCAGCAGGAATAGATGGAGTAGTATGCTCTCCTCATGAATTAGGTTTAGTCACCAAAAAAGAATCGCTCTTGTCAATAACTCCAGGTATAAGATTAAAAGAATCACATGACGATCAAAAAAGAGTCATGACTCCCAAGGAGGCTATTAATCTTGGTGCAGATTATATAGTTATAGGGAGACCAATAACGGCCTCTAATAATGTAAATACAGCGCTAAATCAAATATACCAAAGCACGAAGTGAGTTTAAAAAAATCAACTAAATATAAATTCAAAAATGATTTGTTAAGTTATGAGTCATTTATTAATGAATTTACGCCTGAACATTTTAAAGAATACAACCTAAAAGCAGAAAAATTAAAACTTAAATCTAAAATTGAAGAATTAATTCATGGTAAGGAGGTTAACGAAACTGAAAATCAAGCTGCTTGGCATCCTAAATACAGAAAAAACACAGCTAAAAATTCTTCTAACCAATTTTCAATTATTAAATCAAGAGTTTATGATTTAATAAATAAATATAAAAATTCTCATTCTAAATCCACAACCGTTCCTCGTATTAACATTATAACTATTGGTATTGGCGGCTCTTATGAGGGGCCAAAATTGCTTGCTGAAAGCTTAAATGAGCCTCTTAGAAATAATGGTTTCAACCTTAAATTCATATCAGGATCAGATCCTATTGAGTTTGTTCACACAACCAAACAACTTAACCCTGAAGAAACAATTTTTATTATCTCTTCTAAATCGTTTACAACTCAAGAAACTATTGAAACCATGAAGCTTGCAATGCAATGGTCTAGTGATATTAATAAATTTATTGCAATCACTGCAAATAATAACGAAGCTAAAAAATATAATTTTAATGATAAAAATATAATTACTTTTGATAAAGAAATTGGAGGAAGATACTCAATATGGACATGTGTTGCAGAAGCAACAACTTTTAGCTTTGTTAAAGAGAAAGAAAAATCTGAGCCTTTCTTGTCATTTTCAAAAGGTGGATATGCTTCTGATAAAGATATCCTCAATAATGAAGAATATTTTGAATTTTTAAAATTTTTGTCATTTAGTGATATTTGGTTACATAATTCAAAAGGAAAAAATATTAGAGCAGTACTTTCATATATATGGCTATTTCGTTCATTACCAAACTATATTCAACAACTAGAAATGGAATCTCTTGGAAAGCCAGCATATACAGAATCAGAATTTCATAAGACTGGACAAATTATTTTTGGAGGATACGGACCAAGAGCTCAACATTCATATTTCCAACTGCTTCATCAAGGCACACATCAAGTATGTGCAGATATAATTGCAAGTAGAGAAAATCAGAAAAATTTAGCTTATGCTCAGGCTCTTACACAATCTAAACTCCTTTCACAAGGCTCAAGAAAGCTTAAAAAAGTTGAGAAGATCAATGGAAACGTCCCAACTAATTTATTTATTCTTAATAAAGTTGATAGTTATTCTTTAGGTTATTTAATTTCCAGTTGGGAACACAGAACTTTTATAACTGCAAAGATGTTGGGCATAAATCCATTTGATCAGTTTGGAGTTAATGCTGGCAAGATTTATACTAAGAAGTATCTTGCTGATAAGAATTAAATTCATAAATATTTTTTTGTTATGTCTGTAAATTTAAAAAAAATTCCTAATACTCCTGGAGTTTATAAATTTTTTAATAATCATGAAATTATTTATATAGGAAAAGCTAAAGATTTAAAAAAAAGAGTTTCCTCATATTTTGGAAATTCTGTAAAAGATAGAAAGACGTCACAAATTAAATTTCTAACAAACAAAGTAGAAACCTTTACAACAAAAAATGAAGTTGAAGCATTGCTTCTTGAGCAAATGCTCATTAAAGAAAACAAACCAAGATTTAATATCCTGTTGCGAGATGATAAAACATATCCATATATATATTTCTCACTTGATCACGACTTTCCTGGAGTTTATTTAAAAAGAACTAAAAAAGCAGTTGATAAAAAATATTATGGTCCATTTATTAGTTCTGAGGCAGTGAAGAAATCTATTAAGGAAATTCAAAAAATATTTAAAGTTAGAAATTGCTCTGATAATACTTTTGCAAATAGAACAAGACCATGTATAGAATTTCAAATGAAGAGATGCTCGGCTCCATGTGTTAAAAAAGTAAACAAAATAGATTATTATGAAGATATAACTTGTGCAAAATCTTTCCTTTCTTCGACTGACACTAAAATGCTTCAAAGGCTTTCAAAAGAAATTGAAGAAGCTGCATTGAGGCTTGATTTTGAAAAGGCAGCAGAGATTAGAGATCGTCTTAAAAGATTAAATTTGCTTAAAGAGGAGCAGTCAGTAGTAACACTTGCAAATGATATAGATATTTTTTCAGTTTACTCTGAGTTAAATTATCTTGGCGTATCAATTATAGTTGTAAGAAAAGGAAAAATAAGAGGAACTAAAACTCATCTAGTTAAACAAGCACATTATGAAAATCTTGAAGAAGTTTATCAAAATGTTATTGTTAATTTTTATGAGCATCAGGCTGATATTCCAAAAAAAATTCTTTGCACGACTTCTTTAGTTGACAAGAAGTTGCTAGAAGATATGTTTTACGAAAAACATTCAAAAAAGGTGAAAATTATTCATTCTCCGAATAAATCTATTAGACCTATTTTTAATCTTTGTAGATTAAATGCCAGACAAGTAATAAAAAATCATACAAGCAAAGAGGACAAATATACTTTCGCCTTGAACGAGCTTCGTGATGATTTAGGTCTTAAAGAGATTAATAAAATTGAGGGTTATGATGTTAGTCACATTTCAGGTGAAAGTGCTGTTGCATCATGTGTAGTTTTTTCAAAATCTGGCCCAAAAAAGAATGAATACAGATTATTTAATATACCAAAACATCTTTCTGGAAATGATGTTGGTTCGCTTAAACATGTTATTGAAAGGAAACTAAAATACTATGATAATAAAAATTCTAAACCTGATGTTATTTTAATAGATGGGGGAAAAAATCAGCTTAATTTTGTAACATCGATTATTAACAAATCAGATCATAAAGATATAAAAGTTATTTCAATAGTAAAAGGATTTAATAGGTTACGAGCAACTGAAACAATTTTAAGTAATAAAGGCATAATTGAGATCGATAAATATTCCAAATCTTTTTTAATACTTCAAGAAATCCGTGATGAATCGCATAGATTTGCGCTGAATGCCCAAAGAAGAAAAAAAAGAAAGACAATTAATAAATCTGAATTAGATAGCGTAAAAGGTATTGGCACAGTAATTAAAAAAAGATTACTTCAAAAGTTTAAGAGTATAAAAAGAATAAAATCTGCAAAGTTATCTGATTTAATGAATGTTGAAGGTATAAATGAGAAGATAGCCAATGAAATACTCAAAATATGAAAATGACTAATTTTATAAATTTAATTTCTATCTTTAGAATACTGCTTGCGCCAGTAATCTTAATTTCTTTAATTTTTGGAAATTATTTAACTTGTGTTTTGTTATTTTTCTTTGCAAGCTTCACAGATTACATTGATGGATATTTAGCTAGAAAATATAATGCAGAATCGCAATTGGGAGAAATTTTAGATCCAATTGCTGACAAGATACTAGTAATTTTTATCTTATTAGGATTATCTGTAGAATTTAATAGTAACTTAGTTGCTTTTATGAGTTCTTTTATTTTTGCTAGAGAGATTGTAGTTGCCGCCCTAAGAGATTATTCGGCAAGAAATAATTTATCTCATAGAACAAAAGTTACTTTTTTAGCAAAAATAAAAACATCAATTCAATTGTTTACAATTGGAACTTACCTAATTGCACTTTTAATTAATTTCAACCTTTTGATAATATTTGGAGATATCTTACTTATTATTTCTACTTTGATAACAATATTTACTGGATATCAATATATATATAATGTTTTTAAAAAATGAAAATTTCAGTGGTAAGTGGCGGATTTGATCCTATTCATTCAGGGCACATATCCTATCTAAAATCAGCAAAGAAAATTAGTGATCGTCTAATTGTTGCTTTAAATAGTGATGAATGGCTGATAAATAAAAAGAAAAGAGTTTTTATGCCTCTTGAGGAAAGGCTAAATATTCTAAAAAATATTGAATGTGTAGATGACGTAATTACTTTTGAAGACGATGAAAAAGGAAGTTGTATAAATGCTCTCGAAGATATAAAAATCAAATATCCTGAAGCAAAGATAATATTTTGTAATGGCGGTGACAGAAATAAAGAAAATATTCCTGAGATGATAGTAACAAATATCGATTTTCATTTTGGAGTTGGGGGCAATAAAAAAATTAATTCATCTTCCTGGATTTTAAAAAATTGGAACTTTGGAAGTGAAGATAGATTATGGGGAAGATTTCATAATCTATTTGACTCTAAAGAGGTAAAGGTTAAGGAGCTTGTAATAGGACCTAATAAAGGTATGAGTTTTCAAAAACATGCTAAAAGAAACGAGATATGGTTAATTTCAAATGGAGCATGCGAAGTAATTTTTTCAAAAAAAAATCCTGACAAAAAATCAAAAATTACTTTAAATAAATTTGATAACTTTATCGTTAAAAAAGGTGAATGGCATCAAATCATTAATCCTTTCGATTGCCATTGCCATATTATTGAAATTCAATATGGAGATGAAGTAATTGAGGAGGACATTGAAAGATTAAATTATTACAATGATAAAAATTAATGATTTATTCTTTTATTTATTAATCTTATGCAATACACTCTGCAAACACTTGGCTGGATGGCAGAGTGGTTATGCAGCGGCCTGCAAAGCCGTTTACGCCGGTTCGATTCCGGCTTCAGCCTCCATAAATTATGAAAGTAGGAATTATAGGTTACGGATTTGTTGGAAAAGCTCTCAACTCAGCTTTCAATAAGAATATTGATGTTATAAAAATAGATCCAATTCTTAAAACAAAAATTAAAGATCTTAAAGATTTTAATCCAAATCTAATATTTATATGTGTTCCAACACCTATGAATAATGATGGATCTCAAAATACTGAAATAGTTAGTGAAGTTCTTACAGAGTTAAGAGAGTCTAAAATCTCATCTTTTGTTGCTCTTAAAAGCACCATCCATCCTGGCAATATTAAAAAAATTCAAAATTTATACCCAAAATTTATTTTAAATCCTGAATTTCTTAGAGAAAAACATGCCGAGTTAGATTTTATAAACTCTGATTTAATCGTATTTGGAGGTGATAAAGATGTATCAAAAATATTTTCAGACTTTTATTCTAGACATACTAAATGTATTTGTGATGACCATTTTTTTACAGATCTCGCAACGGCATCTCTCATTAAATACACAATAAATTCTTTTCTTGCAACAAAAGTAACTTTTTTTAACGAAATAAATAATTTATTTAATTTACAACAAACAGATGAAAATTGGGACAACTTTATTGCAGCTATTTCAAGAGATAAACGAATGGGTGGTTCTCATATGTCTGTCCCTGGACCTGATGGAAGGTATGGTTTTGGCGGAGCATGTTTTCCAAAAGATACAAGTGCCATTTTAAGATACGCCAAAGATATGAATTGTGAATTAAATCTTATTGAAACGACTATAAAAATTAATAACAAAATAAGAGAATCGTATGATAAGCTCACGGATCGCGAATATGATCAAAATATTAAATATAACTTAAAGGAGGAGTAACAAAGACTATAAGCCCGAGTGGTGGAATTGGTAGACACAAGGGACTTAAAATCCCTCGATAGAAATATCGTGCCGGTTCAAGTCCGGCCTCGGGTACCATTTATTTTAATTGAATTAGATAAATTCATGATTTTTGCCATTTGTAAATATGGCATAAAATAAAACATAATATGTTAATATTACTATCAGATTTGCTCTGAAGCAGCCTTGATTTAGAAAAGTAACTAATTATTAGAGACATGAACTTATATAATTCCAAAGATAGTAGCAAAGAACTTGACTTAACAGAGATAGTAATAACTATTTGGAATAATAAAAAAATTATTGCAAGCATTACTTCTATTGCGGCAATAATATCTGTCATTGTTGCTTTACTACTTCCTAATATTTACGTTTCAAAAACTCTCTTAACACCAACTTCATCAGAAGATTCACTTCAATCAAAATTAGGTGGTCTCTCCTCATTTGCAGGTATAGCTGGTGTAACTTTGCCAAAAGCAGGCTCAAACAAAAGTGAAGAAGCAGTAGAACGAATTAAATCTTTTGAATTTTTTTCAACATACGTTTTACCAAATATTCAATTAGAAAATATTGTTGCTGTAAAAAAATGGATTCCAGAAGAGAATTCTTTAATTTATGACAAAAAAATCTATGATAAAGCAGCTAATACATGGCCTGAAGGAAAACCCTCTGCTCAAGAAGCATACAAAGTTTACGGAGAAAAGCTTGGAGTAATTCAAGATAAAAAAACTTCTTTTGTGAGCATCTCTATTGAACATTTTTCTCCATATGTAGCTCAGAAATGGGTAAGTATTATAATCAAAGAAATTAATGAAAATATGCGTAAAATTGACTCCCAGCAAGCTGAAAAATCAATAGCATATCTAAATAAATCTGCGGCATCTACAAATATTCAGCCAATAAGAGATGCTATTGCAAGATTGCTAGAAAGTCAGATGAGAACTCTTATGCTCACTGCCTCAAGTGAAGCTTATGTATTTAAGGTAATTGATTCACCAATTGTGCCTGAAAGAAAATCAAAACCATCTAGAGCTGTGATCTGTATTATCGGGACTTTACTGGGCGGATTTTTGTCCTTAGTAATAATTTTTTTAAGACCATTTTTTAAAAAAAATAAAATTATTAAGTCGGCTAATAACTAGTTATAGAGGTTACATCATATGGGCGTTGAAATTCGAAACACCGTCATACAATCTGTATTAATTATTACGCCCAAAAGAATTAGGGATAGACGGGGGTTTTTTGAGGAGACTTGGAATAATAATTCATTGGCTGATAATGGAATTAATATTCATTTTGTTCAGGATAATCATTCATATTCAAAAGATGTAGGAACTTTGAGAGGACTTCATTACCAATCACCTCCTTTTGCTCAAGACAAGCTTGTTCGTTGCATAAGAGGCGCCATTTTTGATGTTGCAGTTGATATTAGAAAAGGCTCACCAACTTATGGCAAATGGATTGGAGCAGAACTCACAAGTGATAACGGTCAACAACTATTAATTCCCGCTGGATTTCTTCATGGTTTCCTAACTCTTAAAGATGATACAGAGGTTCAATACAAATGCAGTAACTATTATTCACCAGAATGTGATGGAACAATTCATTGGTCAAGCTGTGACATCAGTTGGCCAATACCTGTTGGTATAGCTCCCTTACTATCTGAAAAAGATAGCAAGGCACAGCATTTTAAAAAACTTGAATCTCCTTTTGTTTGGGATGGTAAATATTGAAAATATTAGTTACAGGCGGTGCAGGATTTATAGGTTCAGCAGTAATTCGTGAAGCTATCTCAAGGGATATACAAATAGTTAATGTAGATTCTTTAACATATGCAGCATGCAGTAATAATTTAGAATCAATCAAAAATAACAGTGAATATTCTTTTGAGAAAGCAGATATTAGAGATCGAAAATCTCTTGATGTTGTTTTTAACAAACATAACCCTGATGCAGTTATGCATCTTGCCGCTGAGTCTCATGTTGATAGATCTATAGATAGTCCAAGTGATTTCATTGAAACAAATGTATTGGGCACTTTTCATCTTCTTGAAGCTGCACGAACTTTTTGGCATGAAAAAGGACGCCCTGAAGATTTTCGTTTTCATCATATCTCTACCGATGAAGTATTTGGATCATTGAAATTAAATACTTCGGAACAATTTTCTGAAGAAACCCCATATGATCCGCGTAGTCCTTATTCCGCATCTAAAGCGGCTTCTGATCATTTAGTTAGAGCGTGGCATGAAACTTATGGCATTCCTATTGTATTAACAAATTGTTCAAATAATTATGGTCCTTATCATTTCCCAGAGAAGCTAATTCCTGTTGTTATTCTAAGGGCTTTGGCTGGAGATTCAATTCCAATATATGGGAAGGGTGATAATGTAAGAGATTGGCTATATGTAGAGGATCATGCTGATGCTCTCTTATTGGTAATTAAGAATGGTAAAGTTGGAAGAAGCTACAACATAGGAGGTGAAAATGAATCAAGTAACATAGATCTAGTTAAAACAATATGTGAAATACTTGATAAAAAGAAACCAAAAATTAAAGGAAGCTATAAAGATCAAATCTCATTTGTTGCTGATAGACCAGGTCACGATGCTAGATACTCAATTAATCCATCACGAATCACTAAAGAGCTTGGATGGCGCCCTTCCGTTACACTGGAAAAGGGATTAAATTTGACAGTGCAATGGTATCTCGATAATGAAGATTGGTGGCAGCCTTTATTAAATCGAAGCGGGGTTGGACATCGTTTAGGTTTGAAAATATGAATGTTCTTGTTTTTGGACATACAGGCCAGGTGGCAAGAGAGCTTGCTCGTTTTGCCACTGATTTAACTTTTTCTTTTAATTTCATGGGTAGAAAAGATGCAGATCTTTTATATCCACATCAGTGTGAAGAAATTATTTTATCAAAAAAACCTGATGCAGTTATCAATGCTGCTGCTTGGACATCAGTAGATGAAGCTGAAACATTTGAAAAAGAAGCATCTATCATCAATGGTGAGTCTCCAGGAGCTATGGCTCACGCATGTAAAAAACTATCAATTCCATTTTTACATATATCATCTGATTATGTTTTTGATGGAAGCGGAGAAACTCCTTGGTTACCTAATGACCTTGTAAGTCCACTTAGCGCATACGGTCGTTCAAAGCTTTTGGGCGAGAAATTAATTATTGAAAGTGGTGCATACTCTATGATTATGAGAACCAGCTGGGTATTTTCATCTCATGGCTCTAACTTTGTCAAAACAATGCTTCGTCTTGGCAAAGAGAATGAAAACATTAATGTTGTAAGCGATCAAATTGGTGGTCCAACATCAGCAATTTCAATAGCAAAATCAATTTTAGTTTTAATTGACAGACTCCTTAAAGGAAAAGCTGGAGGTATTATTCATTTTTCAGGAGCCCCTGATGTTAGCTGGGCTGAATTTGCTAAATCAATAATGAATAATGCAGATTTACAATGTCAAATCACTTCAATTAAAACACAGGATCATCCTACAGCAGCCCCACGACCTCTAAATTCTCGAATGAGTGATCCAGAGTTAAATTCTCATGGAATTTATAGGCCAGATTGGGTGAAGGATCTTAAAGTTGTGTTAAATGAATTAAAGGAGCAACAAAATGGAACGTAAAGGAATTATTTTAGCTGGAGGGTCTGGAACTCGTCTTTGGCCAATAACAATGGGAGTTTCCAAACAACTTTTACCAGTTTTTGATAAACCAATGATTTATTATCCGTTATCTGTCTTGATGTCAGCTAATATTAGAGAAATTGCAGTTATTACAACTCCTGATGAACAATCACAATATCAACGTCTTTTGGGAGATGGCTCTCAATGGGGGTTAAGTTTAACTTATATAGTTCAGCCATCTCCAGATGGATTGGCTCAAGCATATATACTAGCAGAAGAATTTTTAGATGGATCATCTTCTGCATTAGTACTTGGTGATAATATTTTTTATGGTCATGGGCTAGCAAATATTCTTCAGAATACATCTCTTTCTTTTTCAGGTGGCACTGTTTTTGGATATCACGTTAGTGATCCTGAGAGATATGGTGTTGTTGGTTTTGATGCTGATGGAATAGCAAATGTCATAATTGAAAAACCAAAAAAACCTCCATCAAATTTTGCAATTACAGGCTTATATTTTCTTGATAATAAAGCTTCTGAAAGAGCTAAAAAGGTAAAACCTTCATCAAGAGGTGAGTTAGAGATAACGTCTCTACTAGAGATTTATTTAGAAGAGGGTAGCCTTAATGTTGAAACCATGGGAAGAGGAATTGCTTGGCTCGATACAGGAACACATTCCAGTATGCTAGATGCTAGTAATTTTGTTCGCACAATTACAGAAAGACAGGGTATGCAAGTAGGTTCTCCAGATGAAATAGCTTATAGAAAAGAGTGGATAACAAAAGAAGCGCTTGGAGAGCGCGCCAAGCTATTTAGCAAGAATGATTATGGAATTTTTTTGAATAGTTTAATTAACACATGACTCTATTCAAACAATATGATTAAAGATCAGTTTGTTTTTATGTAGTCGGAGCTTTAATTTTTTTTGTTAAAATTATTTGTAGACTATTAAAATAATATCTTTAAAGTATATATTTTTAGAGGGGAATATAAAATATGAAAGTTGTTTTGTTAGCTGGTGGATTTGGAACCCGTATCTCTGAGGAAACCTCGCTATTACCAAAGCCGTTAATTCAAATAGGGGGGAAGCCTATTTTATGGCATATTATGAAAATGTATTCTGCTCATGGAATTAATGATTTTGTTGTTTGCTGTGGATATAAAGGGTATTTAATAAAAGAATATTTTGCTAATTATTTTCTTCATACAAGTGACGTTACTTTTGATATTCAACGAAATGAAATGGAGATTCATCAAAGGAATGCTGAGCCATGGAGAGTAACATTGATTGATACAGGCGAAGAAACAATGACTGGCGGCAGAATTAAGAGGGTTGCATCCTATTTAAATAAAGAGGATGCATTTTGTCTTACATATGGTGATGGATTAAGTGACGTAAACATCTCTAAATTAATTGAATTTCATAAAGAGCATGCGCTGAATGCAACAATTACAGCTACATACCCACCAGGCAGGTTTGGTGCTTTAGAGATTAATTCAGAAAATTCTGTTATTTCTTTTAAAGAGAAACCTATTGGTGATGCGGGTATGATAAATGGAGGATTTTTTGTTTTAAGTCCGAAAATATTTGACCTTATAGAGGGTGATAATACTGTCTGGGAGCAAGAACCCCTTGAGCTACTTGCTAAAGACAATCAATTAAAAGCATATCGTCATGAGGGTTTCTGGCAATGCATGGATACTTTAAGGGACAAAAAACTGCTTGAACAACTTTGGGAAAGCGGTAATGCACCTTGGCAGGTATGGTAATTAATCGAGATTTTTGGAAAGGGCGAAAAGTTCTTATCACAGGTCATACTGGCTTTAAAGGCAGTTGGTTGAGCTTATGGTTAAATTCAATGGGTGCAAATGTTCACGGTATAGGATTATCTCCAACTTCAAAACATTCTATTTTTAAATATGCTCGGATAGCTAGTCTTGTTAATAGCAATATTTGTGATATAAGAGATTTGAATAAAGTCAAACAATTGCTTAATGATCTTAATCCTGAAATCATATTTCATATGGCAGCACAGCCATTGGTTCGCTATTCATATTTAAATCCAATTGAAACTTACGAAACAAATATTTTAGGTACAGTTAATATTTTGGAGGCTTCACGAAATTGTAAATCTTTAAAGGCTATTGTAAATATTACAAGTGATAAGTGTTACGAAAATCTTGAAATAGATAAAGGATACAAAGAAGATGAACCAATGGGAGGACATGACCCTTATTCTAGCAGTAAGGCATGCGCTGAGCTTGTAAGTGCCGCTTACAGACTTTCATTTCTTGAAAATGATGGTATCGCAATGGCAACAGCTCGAGCTGGAAATGTAATAGGAGGAGGTGATTGGGCTCAAGATCGTTTAATACCAGATGTAATTCATGCATTTGAGATATCTGAAAATGTTCAAATAAGAAATCCAGATGCTATTCGACCTTGGCAACATGTACTTGAGCCTTTATCAGGATATATTACATTAGCTGAAAAATTATATTTAGAGGGAAATAAATATGCTGAAGGATGGAATTTTGGTCCTAATCATGATGATGCTAAATCTGTAAGCTGGATTGTTGATTATTTATGCAAAAATTGGGGTCAAGGCACTAAATGGACAAAACAGCCTGGAGAACATCCTCATGAAGCACAACATTTAAAATTGGATATTTCAAAGGCAAAAAAACTTTTAAAATGGAATCCTTCTTGGTCTATCACAGAAGCATTATCTAATGTAATCGACTGGCATAAAGCTTTTTTAAAGAATGAAGACATGCAATTAAAAACTCTTGAACAAATAAATAAGTATTCAGATTTAATTTCAAAACATTTAGATTGAGTTAATAATTAAACTAATGAAGATTTTTATAACAGGCGCTAATGGTTTTATAGGTAGCCACATAGTTAAAAAGGCATTAGAACAAGGTCATGAAGTTGTGGGACTTCGAAGAACAGATCGACCAATGAAAATAGATTTATCATCTGAACCAAAATGGATTGAAGGGACATTAGAAGATAACTTGCTTATACATTTAAAAGGCTGTGAGGCAGTCATTCACTTAGCTGCATATGGAGTAAATCCTGAGTTTGATTCAAGAAAAGAGGCTTATCGTTGGAATGTTTCAGCAAGTTTAGGTTTTTTGGAACAAGCAAAAAAAGCTAATATTAGAAGATTTGTTATTGCTGGAAGTTGCTCAGAATATGGCAAATCGGCAGAAAAATATGATTTTGTGCCATGTGATGCCCCTTTAGATCCAGTAGATGTATATGGCTCATCAAAGGCAGAAGCTTCAATTCGTGCAATGAAATTTGCTAAAGAAAATAAATTAGAACTCGCAATTTTGAGACCATTTCATATTTTTGGAGAAGGTGAGAGTGAATATCGCTTTTGGCCTAGTCTAAAAAATGCAGCATTATCGGGAAACGATTTTCCTATGACCTTAGGAGAACAAATCAGGGATTTTACACCTGTGGAGTTTGCTGCAGATGCTTTTATTGACTATGCTACTAACAAAAATATTTCAAAAGGAAGACCAATTATTAAAAACCTAGGAACAGCTAAACCGCAATCTTTAAAAAACTTCGCAAAATCTGAGTGGAAAAAATTTGGAGGAAAAGGAATTTTATTATTTGGAAAAATTCCCTATAGAGAAAATGAAATTATGCGATATGTTCCAATGTTATAGCTTTTTTGATCAAGCATGACTGAAATATCAGAAAATTTAACAAAAGGAAGTCTGTTAGCAAAAAATACATTGTTCAGTCTTGTTGGTAGTGGAATACCTATAATTGTTGCTATTTTTTCCATCCCAATTCTTATAAATGCATTAGGCGCAGACGGTTTTGGTATTTTAACAATTGCATGGATGGTAACAGGTTATTTTAGTCTTCTAGATTTAGGTGTGGGACGCGCATTAACAAAAATGGTATCTGAGAAGTTGGGTCAAAATGATATCGAAGCGATTCCCAAATTAATATGGACCGCCTTAATGTTAACTGTTTTGATGGGTATCATTGGTAGCATTTTAATATCAATAAGCGCTGAAACTCTGGTCAATAATTTTTTTAAAATACCTGACACATTTCATAGGGAAGTTGAGAGAAGCTTTTATATTTTAGCTATCTGCGTTCCAATGGTGATTTGTAATGCATCATTAAGTGGAATTCTTCAGTCATATCAGAGATTTGATCTAGTAAATATTATAAGAATTCCCATAGGATCTTTGACTTTCCTTGGTCCAATTTTTGTTCTACCTTTTTCTTCAGCTCTATCTCATATAGTGATTGCTTTATTTTTTGTTAGGCTCATCGAATTAATTGTAAATATAATATTTTGTATAAAAGTAGTTCCAAAAGTTATTGTCAATATTGGAATTGATAGATCCTACATTAGAAATTTTTTAAGCTTTGGTAGCTGGATGACTTTAAGTAATATTGTTGGTCCTATAATGCTTTATTTAGATAGATTTTTGATAGGATCTATTATCTCAATTAGCGCAGTTTCTTATTATGCAACATCGTATGAAATTGTACATCGTATGATGATTATTCCGGGAGCAATTGTCGGAGTATTATTCCCAGCTTTAGGTGCTGTAATTGGAAATAATCCCACAAAAGCAACCACTATGCTTTTTGGTGGAGTTAAATATACCTTCATTTCAATTTTTCCTTTAATAATGATAATTTTTGTTTTTGCTGAGGAGATTTTAAATATCTGGCTAGGAGCTGAATTTGCTGAAAAGGGAACACTGGTACTTAAATGGCTTGTTATTGGGGCATTAATAAATAGTTTTGCTTATTTTCCTTTTGCTGTATTGCATGCTTTTGGTAGACCAGATCTTCCAGCAAAATTACATCTAATTGAGACACCTATTTATTTAATTATTGTATGGATTTTGATATCAAAATTTGGCATCTTAGGCGCAGCTATAGGATGGACGCTAAGGGCGCTTGTTGATACGATGATATTATTTTTTATGGCTGGAATAAAGCTCGGTATTGCCTATCCAAAAAATTATATAATTTTAATTTCTTTAATAATTCTAATTTTAATTTTTGTATCTACTTTTATTCCAGAGAACCTAATATTTAGATTATTTATTTCGATAGCATTTTTTTTAGTTTTTTTCATATTAACATGGAAAGTAATTTTAGATTCCAATGAAAGATTTTTCGTACTCTCTTATGCAAGGAAATTTTTACCTAAAAAACCTAATTAATCATATACAACAAAATGTCATCTAAACCAGAAATAAGAAATATATTCGCAATTGTGGTTACTTATCATCCAGATAAAGAATTATTTGATCGTATTAGATTAATAAGGAGTCAAGTAGATAAAGTTTTAATCGTAGATAATAATTCTCCATCTGATTGTATAGAAATGATTCGGAAAATATCAAAAGATCTTGATGTAGATGTAATTGAAAATAAATCTAACTTAGGAGTAGCAGAGGCACTTAATCAAGGTTTCAAATTAGCACTGAGTTATAATAAGAAATATTCATGGGTCTTAACCCTTGATCAGGACTCATCTTGCAACTCGTCACTAATTTCTAATTTGTCATTAGCTTTTGAGCATTGTCCGTTCAAAAACGAAGTAGGAATTATTGGCACAAATTATAAAGAGAAGACAACTAGGAGAATTCTTCATAAAAAGACTCAAGATAAAGAAGATTGGGAAGAAGTTAAACATTTACCAACATCTGGTTGCTTAACTTTAATGGATGTATTTTGCAATATAGGAGAATTCAGGAAAGATCTATTTATTGATTATGTTGATACTGAATATTGTATGAGAGCAAGAAGGAATGGCTACAGAGTATTGATATCTACAAAAATTGGTATGGTTCATCCCTTAGGCTATTATAGGAACAGTAAATTACACAAATGGTTGAGAGGCACTCCAATTATAACTAATTATGCTCCTCTCAGACATTATTATTGGACGCGAAATGGTACAAGATTAATATATGAAAATCTTTGGCATGACATTAAATGGTCTATAAATGAGGCATATTATTTATTTTTTAGAAGAATAATTACTGTAATTTTATTTGAAGAAAATAAGATCATTAAAATTCGAAGTATTGGTCTTGGTTTTTGGCATGCTCTTTCGTCAAACCTTGGAAAAAGAAGCTAAAAGTTATTTTTAACTATTTTGTTTAAACACAAATTAAAAGTTTTATAATTGTTCTTGGAGAGGTGATATATGTTAACTGTTTTAATGCCGGTTGCATCTGTAAATAAATTTTTTGAAATTTCAGTTTGCTCTATAAAAAATCAGACATATAAAGATTTTATCTGTCACATAATATGCAAAAAATTAAATTCTGAGAGTTTACGGCATATAAAAAGTATTATTGCTAATGATAGCAGATTTGAAATTCATGAACTTGAACTTGATGGAATAAATTTTGCTTTAAATTATGGATTAAATTTAGTTAAAACTAAATATATGGCAAGAATGGATGCAGATGATTATAGTTTTCCAACTCGCTTTGAGAAACAAATTAAATTCCTTGAGGAAAATCCTAAATATGTAATGGTGGGTTGTCGTGTTCAAATGGTGGATGATGAAGATAAAAAAATTATTCAACAATTTAAGTTTTATCAAGGTGATAAAAAAATCAGAAGAGCATTAAAATACAGAATGCCCTTATGTCATCCTGCAGTAATGTTTAGGAGTAGCACGATGTTTAAATATAAAGGTTACATGTATGGAAATACCTCTGAGGATCATGAATTATATATAAGGATAGCAAGAGACCCAGAAAATTTATTTGAAAATATCTCAGAACATTTATTTAACTATAGACGAAGTAGATATCAGCTAACAGATATGAGAAATGCTTGGGACTCTTACACCGATATCGGCGGATTCTTGTTTACAGAATTTCTTCGAACATGGAATATATTATATATTGTGGGAGTTATTGCTGTTCACCCTTTTTTTAGAAATATTCGAAAGCTTTTAAGAGACATTAAAGGTAAATTTATAGACCCATAACAAAAAATTTATAATAATATTAAAATATGTTCTTTTTTAACACAATTAATTCATGAGATACCTAGTTGTTGGTGGAGGTGGTTTTATAGGCAGTTATGTTGTAGCTAAGCTTATTAGGGAAAAAAGTATTTCTGAAGTAGTTGTTTATGACAATTTTTGCTCAGGAAAAAAATGGCATCTTAAGGATTTTGTTAAAAATAAAAAACTTAAATTAATAGAAAAGGATATATACGAAGACGAAATATTTAAGTTCTCAAAAGGTATTGATGTAACTATTATGTTAGCTGCTAATGCAGATATAGCTGCTGCAACAACAGACCCTCAAATTGACTTTTCTCAAGGAACACATCTAGTTCAAATTGTTCTCGAAGCTATGAGAAAGGAAGGCTGTAAAAAATTATTGTATGCATCTGGTTCAGGTGTATATGGAGAGACTGGATATGAGTTTGTAAAAGAAGATTTCAGTCCAATGGAGCCTATATCTACATATGGAGCAAGTAAATTAGGATGTGAAGCTTTAATTTGTAGTTATTGTCATATGTTTGATATGCAAGCATCTTCATTTAGATTTGGAAATGTTGTTGGTGGCAAACAAACTCATGGAGTTGCATTTGACTTCATGCGAAGGTTAAAAATAGATTCTTCTAAATTGGAGATACTTGGAGATGGAATGCAAAGCAAACCTTATATTCATGTAAACGACGTCGTTTCAGCAATGTTTATTGCATTAGATAATCAAAAAACTAAATATGATGTATATAATGTCGCGCCCAAAGATCCTGCGTCTGTCAATGAGATTGCAGATATTGTATTAAAACAAATGAATATTAAAAAATCAGATTGTGAATATAGATACACCGGAGGCAGTAGGGGATGGAAAGGGGATGTTCCAATTGTCAGGTTAGATACCAGCAAGATATCAAGTATAGGTTGGAAATCGTCTATGGATTCTATCGAAGCAATAAAAAAGTCTGTTGGTGAAATGTATGATAATTTGGATGAGATAATGCAACATGATTGATTTATTAATAGTGACAGGTGGATCAAAAGGTATAGGTAAAAACATTGTTCTTAACTCACAAAGCTGCGCAAAAAAAATCTTAGCTATTGGATCATCTGATGCAATCAATGATATTACCGATCATCAAAATAATATCTATACTCTTAAAAGAGATATATCAAAAATAGATGCTAATTTCACTGAATTAAAAGATTTTATTAAAGAACATAATCCTTCTTCGATAGGATTGGCATTGTGTGCATCAAGAATTGGTAATTTTGGAGGGATTTTAGATGCAAACTTTTTAGATTGGGAAAACCTTTATAAAACAAATGTTATTGGTAATTTATCAGTTCTTAAAGATGCCTTAGAATGTTTAGATACTGAAAGTCTTATTAGAGTTATATTTTTTGGAGGTGGTGGAGCTGCATATGGCTATCCGGATTTTTCAGGATATGCATTATCAAAAGTTGCTGTTGTAAGAGCTGTTGAAAATATTAGTATTGAATTTAAAGAATCTTATAAAAATGCATCAATCGTAGCTCTTGCTCCTGGAGCAGTAAGTACAGATATGTTGGCTATTGTAGAATCTCATGGCGGCGAAATTAAAACTCGAACAAGTATTGATGAGCCCACAAATTTTGTTTTGAGATTTATTTTAGATACAATTCCTTCCATGAAAATTAATGGATGCTTTGTTCATGTTCGTGATGAGCTAGAGAAATATTTTCAAGATGATCTAGATCCCGAGCATTTCAAACTAAGGAGAGTTGAATGAAAATTCTTCTTATTGGTGGAGGTTTGATTGGTTGTGAAAGATTAGATGCTCTCAAATCAATATCAATTAATTATTCAGTTGACTTTGATATTACTGTTGTAGATCAAAATAAAGAGACTTTGAGACTATTGAAAGAGAAATATAATTGTCATGTTTATACCAAAATCAACGATTTAGATACAAATACATATGAATGGGTTTTTGTTTGCACACCTCATTCTGAAGCACCTGAAATAATTATAGAATCGTTTTCGTTTAGTAAAAATATTTTAGTTGAAAAGCCATTGGGCAGAAACCTTGAAGAATGCGAAAAGATCTTAGATAAAAAACCCAAAGATGTTCAACTTTATGTAGGATTAAACTATAGATTTTACCAAGGAATAAATAAATTATTAAATCATGTTAAAGAAAATTTTTTTGGAGACATAATTTCTGTAAATATGATTCTTGGTCATGGAAATTCACCAGGGATGGAAAAATCATGGAAGCTTAATCCAATTTCATGTGGTGGAGGCTGTTTAATAGATCCTGGAGTCCATCTTATTGATTTAGCCCTATTAATTTCTGATTCAGAATTAAAAGTAAAGGGAGGAGAATTTTGGAATGGTTTTTGGAAAACAGGGATTGAAGAAGAAGCCCATATCCATTTTGTTAACAAAAATAATTCTATATTTAATTTGCAAACATCATTAAATAAATGGAAAAGCACCTTTAGAATTGAAGTTAATGGCACTGAAGGATATGGTATCGTAAATGGCAGAGGTAGAAGTTATGGAAATCAAGAATATATAACTGGTAAAAGGTGGGGATGGCAGTCTGGAGGTTCACAAGCTGACACAGAAACTAATCATTTAGAAAATTATAGTGCTGACGATTCTTTTTATGAAAGTATGCTAGCTTTGTTTTCCCTAGAGTCGAGCCAAATTACTAATAATATTATACTTCCAGCAAATGAAGTTGATGGTAAAAATGTGATGAGATTATTAAAAGATTGTAGAGTGAGCTTAGGTATAGATGATACTTGTTAGAAGTCCATTGAGAATATCTCTGGGAGGTGGAGGTACTGACTTACCATCCTATTATATGGAAAATGAAGGCTTTCTAGTTGCTGCTGCAATAAATAAGTATGTTTTTGTTTCTATAATGAATCCTTTTACAACTGGTTATACCTTAAAATATTCTGAGTATGAGCATGAACAAGATATTGATGATATAAAGCATCCAATAATAAGGGAGTGTCTTAAATTAGGTTTTAAAAAAAATCTTGAAATAACAACTTTAGCAGATTTACCATCTGGAACAGGTTTGGGATCATCAGGAAGCTTTACTACAGCTCTATTAAAAGCATTATATGCTAACTCATCTAAAAATCTTAATTCTGATGAGCTTGCTAAATTAGCATGCGATATTGAAATAAATAAACTTAAAGAACCAATTGGTAAACAAGATCAGTTCATAGCATCTTATGGAGGTATCTCATCCTTTAATTTTAATAAGGATAACTCAGTTGATGTAAAAACTTTAAATATCTCAGACGATACACTATATGATCTTGAAGATAATTTGATGTTATTTTTTACTGGATATTCTAGGAGTGCAAGCAAAATTCTCAAAGATCAAGAGGTAAAATCAAAACATAATGATGAAGATATGTTGAATAATCTTCATAATGTTAAGAGACTTGGATTAGAAAGTAAGAATGCATTGGAGTGTGGTGATACAAAACTTTTTGGTGAATTAATGCATGAGCATTGGGAGAATAAGAAAAAAAGATCAGGCGGTATGTCCAATGATAAAATTAACAATTGGTATGATATAGCAATGAATAATGGAGCCATCGGAGGCAAACTTGTCGGAGCGGGTGGTGGAGGATTCCTTATGTTTATGGCTAATGACAGAAATAAACTAAGAAAGGCCTTGAATGATGCAGGTATGGAGGAAGTAAGATTTAATTTTGATTTTGAAGGTACTAAAACTTTAATTACTTAATTAGATGTATCCTTTTATCATTTTATGTGGTGGACTAGCAACTAGATTGGGAGAAATCGCTGTTGAAACACCAAAATGCCTTTTAAGATTAAATAATAAACCTTTTTTATTATATCAGTTAGAATACTTAGATAAGAATGGGGCTAAAGATGTTTTTTTATCTGTAGGACATCTCTCAGATCAGTTCTATGATTTCACTCGAAATTATACCTTTCAAAATATAAATATTAGGTTAGTTGATGATGGTTCAGAGCCTCTTGGCACTGGCGGCGCCGTAAAAAATGTAATTGCTAAAATAAACTCACCATCTTTTGTGATGTATGGTGACTCGTTCTTAAGGATTAACTTTGAAGATATTTATAATGCATATGATGTAAATCTTGGACCTTTAATTGTAGTTTATAAAAATGATGGTATGTATGACGTTAGCAATGTCTATTTTGATGGAAAGCATGTCGTATATAACAAAACAAATCCTAGCCATTTGGCGAATTATATAGATTACGGAATAGGCATATACAAGCAATCTGATTTTAAAAACATGGATAAGTCTTTCGATTTAAGTTTAGTGCAAGAACATTTTTCAAATATGAAAAAACTACAGCATTTTGAGGCAAAGAATAGATTTTATGAAATAGGCACTCCAGCGAGTTATAAAAAAGCAGAAAAATTCTTCAAAAATTATGAGTCTTAATAAGTATACAAATATTTTTTTAGATAGAGATGGCGTTATTAATGAGGTTATTTTTAGAAAAGATACAGTTTCTTCACCCAGATTTATAGATGAATTTAAATTTAGAAAAGATTTTTTAAGTTTTGCAAAAAATGTTGATAAAACTAAAAAATTCTTTGTTGTTACAAATCAACCTGATGTAAAAAGAAAGCTTCTTAGGGAAAATCATCTAAAAGAAATGCATAAAAAGTTAATGGACATTTTAGATTTTGAAGAAATATTTGTTTGTATGCATGATGATGACGATAACTGTAAATGCAGAAAACCAAAACCTGGAATGATTTTAGATGCCATTTCTAAATATAATTTATTTCATGAAGAATGTATTATGATTGGAGACAGCGTTAAAGATTTAAAAGCTGCAAACGCTGCAGGTATTGATGCTTTTTTGCTTGATACAAATTATAATAAGAAGGTTGATTATTCTTATAAAATTCAAAGTTTAATTAGCATTATATAAAAAACTAGAGGGTCATTATGTCTTTTTCGCAAAGTTACTTGGATCAAACTGCAAATATTGCAAATAGCTTAGACTCTGAAGTTATCGAAAACATAGCAAAAGAGTTATCTGCAATTAGAGAAAGAAATGGAAGACTATTTTTTATAGGTTCGGGAGGAGGAGCAGGTCATTCAAGTCATGCAGTTTGCGATTTTAGAAAACTAGGAAACATCGAATGTTATACACCAAGTGACAATGTTTCAGAATTAACGGCAAGAGTGAATGATGATGGCTGGGACACCGCATATTCAAATTGGCTACTAGTAAGTAACTTTTGTTCAAATGATGCAATTTTTGTATTTTCTGTAGGTGGTGGAAGTAAAGATAAGAACATCAGTGTTAATCTTGTAAATTGCATTTCACTTGCAAATCAAATTGGGGCCTCAGTGTTAGGAGTTGTTGGTAGAGACGGAGGTTTTACTAAAAAATCTAGCGAATTAACAATGGTTATACCAACAGTTGATGAGAATTTGGTGACACCTCACACCGAAGGATGGCAGGCTGTTTTATGGCATTTATTAATATCTCATCCTCTTGTGGGTGTAAATGATACTAAGTGGGAGTCTACAGAATGAATAATTTAAAAATAAAGATATTTTCAGATGGAGCTAATGTTGACGATATGATACTTGCCGATAAAGAAAATTCAGTTGATGGTTTTACTACTAATCCTACTTTGATGGCAAAAGCTGGAATTACAGACTATTTAGCTTTTGCTGAAGAGGTTTTATTACACATAAAAGATAAATCGATTTCATTTGAAGTTTTTTCTGACGAAATAGATGAAATGTATAACCAAGCAATGACACTCAAAGCTCTTGGTGACAATGTATATGTAAAAATACCTGTTACTAATACTGAGCAAAAATATACATATGAACTTGTTTCAAAATTGTCTAATGAAGGCGTAAAACTAAATGTAACCGCTCTCTTTACAAAGCAACATATAGATGAAGTTTTTAATGCATTAAATAAAAGTGTCCCTTCTATAATATCTATTTTTGCTGGAAGAATTGCAAATGCAGGTATTGATCCAGAGCCTACAATGACTTATGCATCTAATCTTGTTTCAGAGCATTCAGACATTGAAACTTTGTGGGCAAGCTCAAGAGAGGTCTTTAATATTTTTCAAGCTGAAAGATCCGGCACTGATATAATTACATTACCACCCAATTTAATATCTGGCATGAAAGATATTGGAAGAGACTTAGATGACTTCTCTCTTGACACTGTAAAGATGTTTTTTAACGATTCTGTTTCTGCAGGATTTAAGATATAAAATTTATATTAGAGGTTTAAATTATTTCATTATCAGACCTATTATATAATTTCAAAGATTATAAGATAATTTTTAAATTTTTTGGACGTCACAAGTGAAACTTACTATAGCAATACCAACCTATAATCGTAATGGGATTTTCAGAACAAATTTAGAAAAGTTATTACCTCAAGTAACTAATGAATGTAGAGTTATTATTTTTGATAATTGTTCAGATATTCCCATTGAGAATACCATAAGAGATTTACTTAAGAATTATTCAAATGTTGATATAGAGGTAATGACTAACCCACATAATGTTGGAATGACAGCTAATATTTTGAAATGTTTTGAGAATTGTTCTGAACCTTGGTTGTGGATAATAGGAGATGATGATGAAGTTACTGAAGGTGCTGTTGAGAGAATTTTAAATGATATTGAAAGACACAAAGAAGTTCATTTTATGACATATGCGTGGGATGAAGACTCTTTTAAAAATCGTAAGAAAGAAGTGGTAACAACTGGAATTGATGAATTTATAGAAACTTTTGAGACTTTTGGGGCAGTCTTGTTTCTTTCAACATCTGTCTATAACATGGAAAAAGTTGTTGGTAGTATGTCATTTGCCCATTTTTTTCAGTCTTCATATGCTCCTCATTTGGTAATGCTTTTTATGTCTTTAGGAGATAAAGGTAAGTGCGTTTATTCAGAGAATCAAATTGTTAAAAATAAAGCTGATAATACACCTGATAATTTAAAATGGGATCAAATCTTTATTTATCAGCTTACTTTGCTATTACGATTGCCATTAAAACCAAAAACAATCAGTAAATTAAAAAAGCGTTTCGAACAACTCACCCGAGTATGGTCAATATATCACTTCATTTATTCTCTAGCTTTCATGAAATATGAATCGGGAATAATTAACAAACCAACTATTCTTTATGATGAGATCGTAAGAGGATTTTTTCATCTTGATAGAAGGCTTTCAACAAAATTAGTTATTTGGATTGGATACTTTATTGTTAAGTATCCTTTTTTATTTAGAAGAATTCTTTCCTTTGCCTATAAACTTTTTAAAGGAAGAGATTATGAGTCAAGTTCAAACTTAAGAATATGATTCTAAATTTTCAAGTTTGGGTGAGTTTGAAATGAATATATGCTTAATAACTCCTGGTATAAACAAGAAATTTAATGACAATTATCATGCTTATAAATATATCACAAACATGAATAATAATGTTTTAGCAATCTCAAATAAAGAGAATATCAATAAAGGTGGGAAACTTGAAGAAAGTCCTGAATTTGAAGCTGACGGTAAATTAATTATTCATAGAATATATAAATCGATTAAAGAACAACAATCCTATGTAAGAAGATTATCTTATAAGAAAGAAATAGAAAAAATCGTATCTAATTTTTCACCTGATGTTATATTTTGTGAGGAAATCAGTAATCTGAAACTTGCCATCGAGTTAAAAAGAAAATACAAAGTACCCATTGTTTTAAGAACTGAATTTGCATTCAATCGCGAGCATCCATATAGAAGTATGGGTAGGTTATTGAGACTTTTTAAAAATTCAATTACAGGCGATAATATACCAATTTTTATTGGAAGTCTCATATGGAACTGGGCATATGCTAATTCAGATGCAGTTATATCTTGCTATCATGATGATGCATCGTTACAACCTATGATCAAAAATACACCTTTTTATTATGTTCCTTGGCCTTGTTATCATCCAAAAATAGGTAAATCTATTAAAAAATTTAAATATAGAGCAATTTTTATTGGAGCGTTTGATCCTCATAAAAATCTTAAGGAATTCCTAAAAACAATACCAAGATTGATTAATGAGTCTCCTCTTGAAGAATTTATCATAGTTGGAAGTGGAGAATATATTAATGTAATAGAAAAACTTAAAGAAAGATTTCCTGAATCCATAAAATACTATAAATCTTTGAGTCGAGAGAAATGTCTTGAATTGATTCAAAGTAGTTACTTTACATATTCACCAGCAACTCGAGGTGGCTGGGGGTTTATTGGCGACTCATGGGCAATGAGTATTCCAGTAGTAGTTACACATAATCACTATGGATTTTTTGATGAAGTTGACTCTGTAGTTACATCATCTGATGAAATAGTAGGAAGAATTAACTCTATATACGAAGATAAAAAAAAATATAATCAAATTAAAGATGGAGGACACGAACGCTATCTTAAAAATCATACATCAGATGCTGTCGGGGAATCATTTCTTACAATTTGCAATACTGCAATTAGTGCAAGGAACTAATTTTGTTTTTTTTTAAGCATTTTTGCTTTGATATAGATGTGATGCTAATATTTTCAATTTAAGGTATGTCTGGAATGCATTTGGTGGCAGTTTAAGAAAAATGAAAATTGCAGACCTAAAATTTTTTAATTAGATTTTTAACTATGAGTTCTATTTCTTTATATCTTTCAGCACTATATTTTATTACAGTTGGCGCTGCATTTTTTACAAGATTCACAAATGCAAATGTTGGTAATATTTTTTCAATATTAATTGCAATACTTGCATTTACAATTGCTGCATTCCGTCCATGGAATTTTCCTGATGTTGATACATATGAACTACTTTATGATCATGCTGTAACAGGTGATTTTAATAATCCACTTTATTGGGCTGCTCATGGAGAACCTGGATTCAAATTTTTTACATACGTGGCATCTATTTTAGGGATTAACTATGATGGATTTTTAGTTTTAATGGCATTTATTTCTTGTCTATTGTTAATATATATATCTCGTATTTCTAAAGTTCCTTTTGCTTATTTATGGTTTACTTACTTTAGTTTTTATTTTATTACTAGAGATCTCGGAGTCATTCGTCTTTCAATAGCTTCTCATTTAATTGTTATAGCTTTTCTTCAAAGAAAAATGATATGGCAAATATTTACTCTTGGTATAGCAACACTCACTTTTCAATATTTTGCTTTTGTAGCAATATTGGCAAAATTTATGTCTCGAATAAAAATAAATTGGCTTTCTCTTCTGTTGTTATTTTCTATTTCATTTTTTTTATCTAATTTGCTTAGCTTTGAGGGTATAAAGTTTTTACTCCCAGAAGAAACAGCAAATAATTATCAAGATAGTGCAGCAGTCGCTGCCAGCACAGGCTCAATAATTGTTCCAGTAGTAAGGAACTTGTTCTTCGCCTTTCTTATCTTTTTTCTATTAAAGGATAAAACCGATAATCAATTAATAAGATTGTTAGTTTGGTCAGCATTGCTTTCGGCTACAATGTATGTCATGACATCAGGTATATTAGTAGTTGCGCAACGTTTCTCTGCTTATTTTGGAGCAGCGGTGCCATTAACCCTTGCATATTTAATGCATTCAGATGGCAGTAAAAACCACCAATTTTTACTTGTTGCTACATTCACAATATTAAATTTTATATCTTTATTTTATTTTAATAATTTTGTTTGGCAACCAGATTCAAATTTTTATTTTTTAAACGACGCACATACTCTCTAAATGAAAAAAATTGCTATATTAATGGCAGCCTTCAATGGTGAAAAATGGATAAGTGAGCAATTAGAATCCATATTATCTCAAAGAGAGGTAATTATTGATATATATGTTAGCTTAGATTTATCAACTGATAAAACTTTAGACATCTTGAAAAGTTTTAGATCACAACATAAAAATTTATTTATACTTTCGTATGGAAAAAAATTTGGAGGTGCTGCAAAGAACTTCTATAGATTAATTAATGAGGTAAATTTTAAAGGCTATGATTATGTTGCATTTGCAGATCAAGATGACATGTGGAGTTCATCAAGACTGAGTCGAGGAATTAAATGCATTGATTCATCAAAATCAAATGCATATTCATCAGATGTTATCGCATTCTGGCCAAATGGAAGCAAAAAATTGCTAATTAAGTCACAACCACAAAAGAAATTTGATTATATGTTTGAGTCAGCTGGACCAGGATGCACCTATATCTTTCAGGCTAAAACTTTTCTTGAGTTTAAATACTTTATAGAAATAAATTGGAATAAAGTTCAAAAAGTTGAGTTTCACGATTGGTTGGCTTATTCTTTTTTTAGATCTAGAGGTTATAAGTGGCATATCGATAATCAATCAAATGTTCTGTACAGACAACATGAAACAAATCAATTTGGTGCAAATGCTTCAATTAAAGCTCTATTTACTAGATTAAATCTAATGAGAAACAGTTGGTATAAAAATCAGATTAAAATTATGTCAGAGTTAATTAATTTCCCAACAATAAATAGAAAATTTATTTTAAAAAATTTTATGCAAACAAGGCGAAAAAAAATCCATGCTGTAAGCATGTTATTTATTTGCATGTTTTTTGATAACTTTGACATTGACTAAGTATTTAAAATATTAATTATGCTTTATGATTAGTTATTTATGAGAATTTTAGTTACTGGCGCCTCAGGATTTGTAGGTAAAAATCTTTGTTATTATTTAAAAAAACAAGGACATGAAATTATCTCAGTAGTCAGAGATAAAACTAAATGTTTGGAAGGATTTCAAAACTATATAATTGGCTCTATTGATGAAAATACTGACTGGAAATTAATTTTAAAAGGTGTAGATATAGTCTTTCATTTAGCTGCAAAGGCGCACAATGACAGACATCGTTCACAACACAAACTAGAAGAATTACGACAAATAAATGTTTATTCATCAAAAAAATTAGCTTATGAATCTATTGATGCAGATGTAAAAAAATTTATCTTTTTAAGCTCAATTGGTGTTAATGGATCTCGAACCTATGGCATTCCATTTTCGATGAATGACCCTTTAAGTCCAAAAACTCCCTATGCGACATCAAAAAAAGAGGCTGAAGATGTTCTCAAGCTTGCTTTTAAGGATACAAATACAGACCTTGTAGTTATAAGATCTCCTCTTGTATATGGATCTGATGCTCCTGGCAATACAAAATTAATAACGAATTTCATCAAAAAAAATATTCCATTGCCATTTGGGTCAATATCCAATAAAAGAAGCTTTATTGGAATTGATAATTTAGTAAGCATATTAGAATTATGTATGCATAATGAAAAAGCAGCTAATAAAGTTTTTTTAGTTAGCGATGGATTTGATTTGTCTACAAAAGAGTTTATTAATTTAGTTGGTAAGATAACTAAAAAAAAGCCACGCATATTTAATTTACATCCAAAATTAATTGAATTTTTTCTTCGTACAGTTGGACAAAAAAAAATTTTAGAAAGCTTGATATATGATCTTCAGATTAATAGTGAATTTTTGTTTGAAGATCTTGATTGGAAACCTGTTACTAAGCCACTTACAATGGAAAAATTTATAAAATATTTAGATAAAAAAAATAATTGAATTTATTAATACAAGTAAAAGTATTCCTTACCTTAAAATTATTGAATATTGTGAAAGAGCCATTGCTTTAAGTATGCTAATATTATTCTTACTTTCAAAAAAATAATACATGTTCAAAAAAGTAGAAATTTGGATTCTTTACTTGGTAATTATACTAAGCATTCTTTTTGCTATAGG
>CEOF01030227.1_pt1 | contig 29331 bp, 29 predicted proteins | sample 361311 | NCBI WGS metagenome assembly CEOF01 (sample SAMEA2619667, study PRJEB7988) | marine metagenome | biome: marine biome (ENVO:00000447); feature: surface water layer (ENVO:00002042); material: "saline water (ENVO:00002010), including plankton (ENVO:xxxxxxxx)" | depth 5 m
ATGAATCGTTAACAAAGTGTAAACTTTTATTTAGCTTGATGCTTTTTTGATTGATTCCGTAGCGATTTAAATTGACACAGATCGTGTTAAGTATTATTATATGTATTAAGGGAGTTTATTGTGGTAAATAGAGGTTGGATAGTATCAAAATCAGTTACTGTTTCGAATTCAAAGCCTGAAAATAATTTAGGTAGTGAATTTAATCAAGATCCTGTTATAGGTGTTTATACAATAAGTGTTGCATCTCATTTGATTTCTATGCACCCGAATACTCTTAGGAAATATGATAGAACAGGACTGGTAAAACCTTCTAGAACTGATGGCCGAAGAAGACTATATTCGGAAAATGATCTTCTTAGACTTAAAATTGTAAAGTTATTAACTGAAAGATATGGATTGAATCTTGAAGGGGCTAAGTTAGTATTAGCGCTTTCCTTAAGAATTAAGGAAGTTGTTGATCTTTTAGAACAAGGAGTTAATAATCAAGTTTATAAAAATTCTGCAAAGGTTGCATCAAAAGAATTAAGACAATTATTTCTTGATTTAGGTATTAAAATTTAATTATGGTAAAAGAAACAAAAAAAGATAAAGAAATAAAAAAACTTCAAGAAGAAGTTGCGGAACTGACTACTGAGAAAAATAAGTATTTAGATATAGCTCAAAGAGCTCAAGCTGATTTAGTGAATTATAGGAAAAAGGTTACATCTGATATTAAAGAATCAGATGATCGAGCTCAAAGGAAAATTTTCATGCAGGTAATCAATGTTCTAGACCAGTTAAATATGGCCTTGTCCTCAAAAGTAGACACAAAAACATATAAATCTTGGATCAAAGGGGTAGACTCGGTTAATAATAATTTTAAAAGTCTTTTATCTTCTTTTGATTTTGTTGAAATAAATATTGAAAATGATGATAAATTTGATCCAAATATTCATGAAGCTATATCTAGAATCGAAACAGATAAATTTGAAGAAGGTGAAATTATAAGACAAATTTCACCAGGATATAAACACAAAGACTACTTGCTAAGACCAATTTTAGTAGAAATAGCATTTAAAAAATAAAAAAGATTAAGAAGGGAAATATAATGCCAAAAGTAATAGGAATTGATTTAGGGACAACAAACTCTGCTATGGCAGTAATGGAATCTGGTGAACCTAGTGTGATTGAAAATAATGAAGGTAAAAGAACTACACCTTCTGTTGTTGCTTTCAATTCAAAATCAAATGAAAGATTTGTTGGAGAGACAGCTAAAAGGCAGTCAATAACTAATCCTGAGAATACAGTTTATTCAGCTAAAAGATTTATAGGGAGAAGATTTAATCAAACTGAAATGAAAAAAGAAGGAAATAAAGTTTCTTATAAGTTAAATAAAAGAACTAATGGAGATGTTGGCATAAAATTAGGTGATAAAGATCATGCTCCTGCAGAAATTTCTGCAATGGTACTTAGAAAACTGAAAGAAGATGCTGAAATTAAGCTTGGAGATAAGGTTGATCAAGCAGTAATTACTGTTCCTGCTTATTTTAATGATTCTCAAAGAGAAGCTACAAAAGTTGCCGGACAGATTGCAGGATTAGAAGTTCTGCGAATTATAAATGAACCAACAGCAGCCTCTCTAGCTTACGGACTAGACAAGGAGGGAGATAGAACTATTGCAGTTTATGATCTTGGAGGAGGAACTTTTGATATTACTATTCTTCAATTAGGAGATGGTGTTTTTGAAGTTAAATCAACCAATGGAGATACACAGCTTGGTGGAGATGATTTTGATAATGTTATAGTAGATTATATTTGTGAAAATTTCAAAAGTGAAAACTCTATTGATTTAAAGTCTGATCCTGCAGCTTTACAAAGAATCCGAGTTGAGGCTGAAAGGTCTAAAATTGAACTATCTTCTGTGAATCAAACAGAGATTAATCTTCCTTTCATAACAGCAGATTCTAATGGTCCCAAACATCTTCAATTAAATCTAAATAGATCAAAATTAGAAGAACTTACAGCCCAGCTTGTAGAAAAAACAGTTAAGCCTACACTATCTGCCCTCAAAGATGCTGAAGTAAAACCTGGAGAAATTGATGAGGTTGTATTAGTTGGTGGAATGACCAGGATGCCAATTGTTTCAGAAAAGGTCAAAGATCTATTTAAAAAAGAACCGAATAAAACAATTAATCCTGACGAAGTTGTAGCACTTGGAGCTGCAATTCAAGCAGGGGTACTTCAAGGTGATGTCAAGGATGTTTTATTACTAGATGTAACTCCACTGACTCTTGGTATTGAAACTTTGGGTGGAGTTAAGACTCCTCTAATTGAAAGAAATACAACAATACCTACGTCAAAAACTGAAACATTTACAACAGCTGCAGACAGTCAACCAAGTGTTGAAATTCATGTTGTTCAAGGTGAAAGAGAGATGGCAAATGATAATGTTTCAATAGGAAGATTTTCATTGGATGGTATTCAACCAGCACCTAGAGGCGTTCCTCAAATAGATGTTACTTTTGATATTGATGCTGATGGAATTGTCACGGTAATGGCAAAGGATAGAGCTACTAATAAAGAACAGAAAATAACTATAACTGGACGATCAGGAATGTCAGATGATGAAATAGATAAAATCGTAAAAGATGCAGAAAAATTTGCGGAAGAAGATCAGAAGAAGAAAGCTAATATAGAGTCGAAAAATTCCGCGGAAGCTGTTATTTATCAATCAGAAAAGTTAATTAAAGAGAATTCAGATAAAGTTCCGGATGAGGTTTCAACTGAGCTTCAGACTGAAGTAGATGATCTAAAGAGTGTTATTGCTAATGAAGATTCAGATTCTGAACAGATAAATGAAGGTATAGAAAAGGTGAATCAATCCTTGCAGAAATTTGGTCAAAATTTACCACAAGAAGGAAATGATCCTACTGACCCTTCAAATACGGATGACAAATCTGATGAAGATGATACTGTTGATGGTGAATATAAAGAAGTTTAGAGAGTAATTATGAAAATTTATCAAATTGAAAAAAGGGTAGTTGTAGAGGATGATAAAAAGATAAAAGATATTACTAAATTAAGACCATCTATTAAAACATCTATAGATTTAATTAAAGTTGCTTTAAGTAATGATCTAACAGTTTCTGAATACTTAAAAAAGACTATGGATACAACAGAAGGAACTTTTCCTAAGCAAATGCTTTCTAATCCGAGAATACCAATTGATTCATTGGAAACTTGGGCTTTTGGTGTCACATATGAAGATTCTATGAAAGAAAGACAAGCTGAATCTGATACTCCGGATGTTTATGGAAAAGTTTATACCGCAGATAGGCCTGAGGCATTTTTTAAGAGTACTTTAGCAAGATTAAAGGGTCCAAATGACAAAGTTGGTATTAGAAAAGATTCTACATGGGATGTTCCAGAACCCGAACTCACATTTATTGTTTTTCATGGACAAATAGTTGGGTTTACAGTGGGAAATGATATGTCTAGTAGATCCATAGAAGGAGAGAATCCTTTATATATCCCTCAAGCTAAGATTTATAATAGTTCAGCATCAATTGGTCCTTGTTGGGTTCCAATTGAATTATTAGATTATAATAATTTGAAGGTTGAAATGATAATCAAGAGAGATTCGAATGAAGTATTTTCTGGGTCTGGAAATACTAATCTTATGAAAAGAAAATGTGATGAATTGAATAAATGGCTTCATTCAAGTAATGATATACCTGATGGGTCTACAGTAATGACAGGCACAGGAACTATTCCTCCTGAGGAATTTACTCTAAAGGCTGGAGATGAAATCTCAATAACAATAGAAAATATTGGGACTTTACTAAATACAGTAATGGAAGTTTAAGAAATATTTATAACCCTAATTAAGTTTGTATTACCTTTAACTCCAATTGGAAGGCCAGCTACTACTACAATAGTGTCTCCTATAGATGCTAGATTATGTTCTTTTACTATATTATTTGCATATTGGAACATTTCTTCAATTTGGTCAAAATTAGAAACATTTATAGTATTTACTCCCCATCTTAATCCTAGATTGATTTCTGCACTTGAATCAGGGGAAAGTGCAATAACTGATTGAGATGGCCTATAAGAAGCTACTCTTGCAGCTGTAGATCCTGACTCTGTGAACGCGACTATCAACTTTGATTTTAATTGTTCAGCTATACTTGCTGCACCATGTGCTATTAGTTCATCCACATGGTTTACATCTTTTGAATTGATATTCTCTAATTTTAATTTTCTAATGTAGTTATGATTAATATCTTTTTCAGCAATGCCTGAAATTTCTCTCATAAACTCAACTGCTCTAACTGGATAGCTTCCTATTGAAGTTTCTCCTGAGAGCATAATTGCATCTGTTCCATCTAAAACTGCATTATGTACATCTGTTGATTCAGCTCTTGTGGGTTGAGGATTCTCGGTCATAGATTCAAGCATTTGAGTTGCTGTAATAACTTCTTTCCCTTTTTTATTTGCAAGGTTAATAATATATTTTTGAGCAGAAGGAACTTTTGAAATAGGTAAATGTACTCCCAAATCACCTCTAGCAACCATTACAACATCTGAATTATCAATAATTTCATTTAAATTATCTAGTGCTTTTTGTAATTCTATCTTTGAGATAATCCTTAGCTTTTTATCACCTAATTTAGTCTTTACTCGTTTAATATCATCTGCATTTCTAACGTATGATAATCCTATATAATCTATATCGTTAGAAATTACAAAATTTATAGAACTTTCTGTTTCTTCAGTAAAATAATCTAACATTGAGGGGAATCCTCTTGCGACTACAGCTTTATTACTGCTGATTTTTCCTGAAAGCTTTACTATAGTTTCTATTTTAGTTTGATTAATTGCTGTCACTTCTAGTTCCACAGCACCATCATCAATCATTAATATTGCGCCAACTTCTACATCTTTGTTCAATCCAGATGGCCATATATTTATTACCTCAGATTCTAATTTTTCATTATCACATTCAAATAAAATTACTTGGTTTTCTTTGACTTCCATAATTCCATTATTTATTTCCCCAACTCTATATTTTGGGCCAGGTAGGTCAGCTAATATTGGGAGATAAATATTACGATTTTTTGCAGCTTTTCTTAAATTAGAAATTATTTTTTTATGATCTTTTTCATTACCATGAGAAAGATTCATTCGAGCTACATTCATTCCTGCATCAATTAAACCTTCAATAATCTCAACTGAGTCTGAAGAAGGGCCAATAGTACATACTATTTTAGTTTTTTTTAGGTTAGATTTAATATTATTTTGTTGCATATTTAATTAAAATTTTTTTAGAAATAGAATTCAATTAAGATTTATATAACGTATTATATATTATAGATATAGAAGAGGATCTATTAGAGGTTACTATGGCAGATGAAAATCATAAATTCTTTCAATTACAAGAATATGACTTAAATATTTTTAATATTGAGGATAATTTAAGTCAAATTTCCATAAAATTAGAAGAAAAATTGGGAATAGAGGATATTAGGAAAAAATTTAATATGATTGAAATTAAATTTGATGAACTTACGAAACTTCAAATAAAAATAAATCAAACTATTGATCATACTAATAACGAAATCAATGAGCTTAATACTACTTTATATTCGGGCAAAATAAGAAACAATAAAGAAGTTGAAGCGATTGAGATAGAAATTAAGAATAAATCAGAAAGTTTAGCTTTATATGAAACTAAACAAGATCAAGTAAACGAAAATATTTCTAAGTTAAATGAAATTAAAGAAAATTATGAACTGAAAATCTTTGCACTTGAAGAAAAATGGATTGGTTATGAAAAAAAAATTATATCTGAGATAGAAAACCTTAGTAATCATAAATCTATTCTTCAAGAAAAAAGAAAAGTTTTATCAAAAAATTTAGATAAAACTGTTCTAAATCTCTATGATTCTTTTATTGCAAGGAATAAAAATATTGGCATTGGTAAATTAGAAAATCGAATAAGTACTTGTTGTAAAATTGAGCTTCCGAATGCATTTATTGAAAAAATAAAAACTAGTGATTTACCTATTATTTGTAATTGTGGAAAATCTTTAATCTCGGAGTAAATTTTTGAGTAGTCTAGCTATTGTCTATAACGAAAAAAATAACGAAGAAATCAATAAAATAAATGAATTTTGCCGTTATGAGAATGTTTCTGTTGATTATTTTTTGAGCAAAATTGACTTCAAAAAAATTTTTGATTTTATTATTAGGAACAAAATTTCCAAAGTATTTTTATCTGATGCTGAAGTTCTTGATAGCGATCTTAAGTTATTTGCAGAAAAAATTATTGCATTGCATAAAATAAATATTCCTGTGATGTGTGCTTCCTATGATTTTCCAGATCCTTTTCAACTCGCTATTAGAACATTAAGTCATAATGGTAAGAACCCTTCTAGATTCAATAAAATCAAAGACTCAATAAGCAAAAAAGCATCAAGAGGGCAAGTATTAGGTAAAATACCCTACGGGTATAAAAAAAACTCATCTGGTTTTTTTGAAGAAGACATTGATAAGTCAAAAAATGTAAGGAAAATTTTTTCTTTATTTAATGAAAATATTTCTATTTCTGATATAACAATCGAATTACAAAATACTTTATTTCAAGAAAAATGGTCTAATCAAAAAATTAAACATATATTAGAAAATGATTTTTATACTGGAATATATAGACGATACAATGTTGTGATCCCAAATTCTCATATAGCAATAGTAAATAAGAATGATTTTGATAAAGCAAATAAAAAATTACTTACCAATCAGAAAAGGATTTATAAAAAAAATATATGGAGTGGATTACTTTTCTGCGCTATTTGTAATAACAAATTATCAGTGTCTAATCATAAAAACTCTTGGGTAAATAATGGAATTAAAAAAGTTAAGAATTATAAATATTATAAGTGTGAACATAAATATTCTAAAGATGAATTTCATGTAAAGTTAAAAATCAAATATGAAAAATTAAATAATTTATTAGAAAAAAAGTTTAAAAAAGAATTAATTTTTGATCAAAAATTTGATGAATCTTATGTCTATAAACTAATTTCTCAATTATCAAATTCTAAAATATTTTTTGATGATTTTATAGATAAATTTGAAAAATATAATTTATCATCTTCTAAAAATAGTGATCTAGTAGAAAAAATATATATAAAACAAATTGATAATGAAATAATCCTTTCATTATCCTAAATTGTTTATAATAGGAAAGTTAGACTATATATTTTAGTTTTTAACATTTAGATAAAAGAAAGACGAGTGATCGCTGGCCAAATGCCAGAGGAAAGTCCGAGCACCACTAGGATAAAGTGCCTGTTAACGACAGGGCAGGGTAACCTGACGGCTAGTGCAACAGAAAAAATACCGCCTAATTTAGGTAAGGGTGAAAAGGTAAGGTAAGAGCTTACCACAGATTTGGTAACAAATTTGGTATTGTAAACCCCACTTGGTGCAAGGCTAAATAGAGGAACTATAAGTTATCCTAGACAGTTCCCGGGTAAGCTGCTTGAGCTAGTTGGTGACAGCTAGTCTAGATGGATGATCACATCTATTTATAGAAACAGAACTCGGCTTATAGTCTTTCTTTTATCTTTCTAATTTTTAAGGTATAGCTTGACCGGCCAATATACCTGTACAAATCTCTTTCCTAACAGCAATTTTCCCATTTACAATTACATAAGGAATTCCTACTGGAAATTGCTTTGCATCATCATAAGTTGCAGTATCTATAATTTTTTCTTCATCAAAAACTACTAAATCTGCAAAATATCCTTCCTTTAGTAAACCTCTATTTTTTAAGTTGAATGTTTTTGCAGGATTATTTGTAATCCTTTGAATCATTTGTTCAAGGGAAATTAGATTAAATTGTCTGCGAAGCCTTCCTATAAACCTAGGAAAAGTTCCATATGCTCTTGGATGAGGTACACTTCCAAGACGAATTGAATCACTTCCAATCATGTAGTCAGATCTAGAAATAAATTCCATAGCATCCTTACTAATCTGCCTCCATTTTGAAATACTATCAGGAGGTATTTGCCAAAATCCAACTTGTAGATCTTGTTCAACTAATAAATCACAAATTAAATCTCCCATTGAGACTCCTCGGATTTCAGAAAGTTCTAATACTGTCATACCTTCAAGTTCAGGATTATTAGGCAAATAAGAAAGTAATATTTGATCCATACTACGTTTTTTATTCAAACCAAAGCTCTTGATAATTTTTAAACGTAAATCTTTATTGTTTAATCTTTCTAAAATTTCTTTTGGTCCACCCTCGTGGGCCCAACTTGGTAAATTACTCAGTAAAAATGAGCTCCCTGTTGGGTAAGGATATAATTCTAAAGTACAATCTACGCCTTCTTCTTTTGCTTTGTCAATTAATTTAAGTACTTCAGAAACTTGACCAGCATTTTCAGCACTAGTTCGAGTGTGTGAAAAATGAACTCTTACTCCTGACTTTTTTCCTATATGAATAGCTTCAGGAACTCCTCCTCCACCAAAACCTCTATCTGTATTAACATCTCTTAAGTGAGTTATATAAACTCCATCTTTTTCTTTAACAACTTTGCATAATTCTATTAGTTCTTCTGTAGTACTCCATGCATTTGGGTGGTAAGACATACCTGTTGCTAATCCTACAGAACCTTGTTCTAGCCCTTCCATAAGCAAACTTTTAGCATGATCTAACTTTTTTCCTTTTAGTGGTTTGTCATGGAATCCTACAGACTCTATTCTCAGAGCTCCATGAGATACAGGATATGCGGTATTTATAGAAACTTTCTTATGATAATTAGATCTAAATGCACTAATGCTACTCATATCAATATTTTCTGGAGGCATACCTAATATTCCACTTAGATACTTTCTTTGAATTTTATAGTTTTCCGAAGAAAGAGGAGCATAAGAAAGCCCATCCTGACCTAGGATTTCAGTAGTTACTCCTTGCCTTAAGCTACTTGCATGCTGAGGATCAAGTAAAAGAACTCCATCATGATGAGTATGTGTGTCTATAAATCCTGGTGAAACAATCATTCCATCTACATTTATTGATTCTTTAGATTCTTTTCCTTTTGAATCTCCTATAAAACTTATTTTTTCCCCTGTTATACCTATATCTGATTTAGTTCTATTTTGACCTGAACCATCTATAACAAATCCATTTTTAATAAGTAAGTCGAACATATTTTACTTAATATTTCTAAGTATTTTATTCTGATTGTCCACGTTTAGCCCAGTCCATTTTTTCGAACATATTTAAGCCTGGATCTAAATTTATTCCTTCTTTATTTTTTTCCGGTGGATGAGAAAGTATAAATTCTTCATTTAATTCAATTCCCCATCCTGGTTTATCAGGAATATTAAAAAATCCATCAACTACTTCAGGATAGGAATCAGCAGCTTCTTTAACAAATGGATCTGCAAAATCATTAAAATGTTCAAGAATTTTCACATTTCTTAATGTGATACAAAGATGTAAAGCGGCTAAGGTAGATACGACTCCTCCGACATTATGAGGAGCTACCATAATTGAATAAATTTCAGCGGTTGAAGCTATTTTTTTTGTCTCAAAAATACCACCACATTGAGTTATATCTGGTTGAATTATATCGACTGAATTATTTCCCCAAATTTCTCTAAATTCAGATGCCCCATAAAGCCTTTCACCAGTTGCTATTGGGAGAGAAGTTTGCATTCTTACTTTCTCTAAACTTGGATTATCGCTAGGCCTTACAGGCTCTTCAATCCATCCAATATTTAGCTGGTCAATTTTTTTAGCAATTTCTACAGCTTGATGAGCAGCAAATCTGCCATGCATTTCTATCATCATTTGCATATCATCTGTAATAGCATCAGAAACTGCTTCAATTATTTCAATCGATTTAAAAAGTTCATTTCTTGAAAGCTCTAAATCTCCATTTCCAAATGGATCAAACTTTAATGCTTTATAGCCCCTTGATACTACTTTTGATGCGGCTAATGAAAAACTACCAGGAGTTCTTTCTACTGTATACCAACCATTGGCGTAGGCTTGAATTTTATCTTGTACCTTTCCTCCAAGTAATTTATATACAGGTTGATTAGTTGCTTTACCCATAATGTCCCAAAAAGCCATTTCTACCATAGCTAAACCAGTATGAACAACTTCACCAGGTTTCCCAAAATCAAGTAAAGTAAACCTACGATATAAAGCCTCTATATCAAATGGATCGTGTCCAATAAAGTGTCTTTCAACATCCTTCAGATACTCTGCTACTGTATGAGTTTTTCCTAGCACTCTAGCTTCACCTATTCCACTTATGCCTTCATCAGTTTCAATAACTATATAAGATAAGTTTCTCCAAGGAGTGCCTAATTGTAATAATCTAAATCCTGTAGTTTTCATATTACTTTACTATTTTTCCACCAGTTACACTTTCGTCATTATAGTATCTACTAAATCTACCTTCTTGTTGAGTAATAACCTCAATCAGTGCACTTTGACCATCATTATTTGTATTTTGTGCATCTTTTATAGCTGGGACTATTTCTTCAGGTTTCTCTACATATATACCCTTAGCTCCTAGACCTTCAGCAATTGTAGTATATGAACCACTATTGTTTCCTGCTCCATATCTTTCCATAGCTATAGGCATATGATGGTCATAACCTCCCATAGTACTGTTATTCAATAGAATGGTTGTGATAGGGTTTCCAGATCTAACTGAAGTTTCTAAATCTAAACCTGAAAGACCAAAAGCTGTATCACCCATAAAGTTAACACAAAATTTGTCAGGATGAGCAATTTTAGCTCCGATTACTAATGGTAATCCATATCCTAAATGAGTAGATTTACCCCATCCAATATAGCTGTTTGGAACAGTTGCTGGATAAAAAGGCATAATTTGATCTCTTGGATGTCCAGCATCATGTGTCATTATTGTATTTTCATGGTCGACTGCATTATTGATTTCAGTAATCAACCTGTATGGATTTATAGGATCATCATTAGAATTTAAGAGTGGTGCCCAGTCGGCTTCCCATTCCTGTTTTACTTGAGCAATTGATTCTACTATTTTTGTATCCTTTGTTCTTGAATCTCCAAAAGCACCCTTTGCTTCATCAATAAGCATTTTTAGAGTAGATTTTACATCTCCCAAAAGTCCAATTTCTGTTGAATATTCTTTATCAATATCTTCAACATTATTTGTATTATGAATTATTAATTTACCCTCAGGTATATCTATTCCAAATGTTGTTTTTGAAAAACTAGCACCTAAACCTATTAGTACGTCTGAATCTTTTAACCAAGACCATACAGCTTTGGGAGCAGTTCTATTTGCTGCTCCTAATGAAAGAGGGTGGCGCTCATCAAACGCAGATTTTCCTGGCATTGTTGTAATAACAGGAATTTGCATTATTTCTGCAAATTCTTTTAGCTCTTCTGTTGCCGCACCGTATAAAATTCCTTGTCCTGCCCAGATTACTGGATTTTTTGCATTTCCAAGAGCTTTAACTGCATCCTTGACATCTGAAAGACTTGGAGATGTCCTAATAACATTAGGACTTGAATAATCATCTGTATTATCTACTTCTCCCGCCATAGCATCACTTCTCATTTCAAGAAGTACTGGCCCTGGTCTGCCGTTCTTTAATGCTGACATAGCTCTTCGCATTTGAGTAGAAATTTCAGAGCTCTTTGTTATTGAGGAATGCCATTTAGTAATATGAGCAAAGTTAGTTTGAGGATCAAAATTTGGTTTTACTTCTGCTACATTTGCAGGAGAGCCAGCTGGAAGATATAGAACAGGAACGGCTTCAGCCCATGCTTGAGCAAATCCTCCGAAAGAATTTTCTATTCCAGGACCACCCTGAGAGCAAAAAACACCTCTTTTACCTTCCTTAGCTAACATTCTTGCATAACCATCTGCAGCCATTATCCCACCTCGTTCTTGCCTAAATACTATGGGTTTCAAACCACCCTTACCCGCGGCTTCAATAAGTGGGTTAGCAGGAAAACATGCTATCCATTCAAAGCCTTCTTTTTTTAAAATATCTACAACAGCATCATAACCATTCATATTGGTCTCCAAAAATTAAATTTATTTTTCTTATAAAATAACTGTTATTTATAAATAAATACAGTTCAAAATTGATCAAATTCGTTTTTAATTTCTTCATCCTTACTTTAAAAAAATAATTTAGATTTAAATATCGAAAATTTTTTTTTTGTAATTAATTTAATGATTTTGAGGTAAAAAATGGTTCAAGAAAGACTTATAGGATTTGGTACTGCAAATATAAAAGTATTTGGAGTTGGTGGTGGTGGTGGAAATGCGATCAATAGAATGTACAAGGATACTATTCCAGGTATTCAGTTTATTGCTGTTAATACCGATAACCAAGCATTAGAAAATTCTATGATTCCTGAGAAAATTAGAATAGGAGATAGGATTGCTAAAGGTATGGGAGTTGGTGGAGATCCATCAAGAGGCAAACAATCAGCCGAAGAGAGTAGATCTGATATTAAGGAATACTTAAATAATGCTGATATGGTTTTTGTAGCAGCTGGTATGGGTGGGGGCTCTGGAACTGGAGCTGCACCTGTTATAGCTGAAATTGCAAAATCATCAGGAGCTTTAACTATTGGTGTAGTGACCAAACCATTTGGTTTCGAAGGAACTCAAAGACTAGATGCAGCTCTTGAAGGTATTGAAAATTTAAAAAAACATGTTGATACACTTATCGTTGTTCCTAATGATAGATTACTCCAAACTGAAGATAACTTGTCAATGACTGAAGCTTTCAATCTTGCAGACGATGTTTTAAAGGTTGGAATACAATCTATAGCAGAACTTATACTAGTTCCTGGAGAAATAAACTTAGACTTCGCTGATGTAAAAACTATAATGGAAAATGCTGGCCCAGCCTGGATGGGTATTGGTGAGTCGTCTGGAGAAAATAGAGCAATTGATGCAGCCGAAAAGGCTGTTTCATCTCCATTATTAGAATTACCTATAGATGGAGCTAAGGGAGTAATATTTAATGTTTCAGGGGGCCAGGATACTACATTAGATGAGGTAACTGCAGCATCTGAAGTAATAAAATCTAAGGTTCATCCTGAGGCTAATATAATTTTTGGAAGTATAAGCAATCCAAAGCTAAATGGAAAAATAAAAATTACTGTTATAGCTACAGGATTCCCTGTTCTTGTTGATGATGATTTTGCAGAAAGAAATATCAAGCAAGAGGGAGTTAGTATAGATGATCTTGAGGTTCCTCCATTCTTAAGAAAACATCCTGGAGCTTTAAGACGGCTAAGGTCAGGCACTTTATAGGATAGTTTTTTTATCAGGTAGATTATCTAGAATTTTATTTAATTTAGCTGTGTGTCCATTATATGTAGGGTCTGAAATTACTATGAATGCATTAGTAATATTATTCATATAATTTGAATTTATTTTTAGTAATGAAAATTCAAAGTTTCTTATGACTTTTTTTATCTTATTTGAAAGTGCTTTGGATATTTTTTTTTGATTTATTTTATTCTCAGAAATTCCTAAATCATGAATCATAATTAGTTTTATTAATTCATTACTTCTCTTAATATTTAGTATGTCATTAAGTGTCTGATATATAGATTTTGAATGACAAATATATGCTATTTCTTCATTCAAGAAAAAACATATTACTCCATTAGTTTTACCTAGCATCCAAACATTTTCTTCATTTAGCTTGATTCTCTTTTTATTTATTAAATCTTGGTAATCTTTTTTCCATGCTTTTAAGTGTACTTCGCTAAACTGTTTCATTTTATATATATTATTGATTGCTTGATGTATCTAAATGCTGAGTAAAATCCTATTATTGTACCTATAATCAAAATTGTCATTGTAAATTCGTAAAAGTAGTTTATTTTTATGATAGGTGAAGTAATAAATAAACTAATACCTGCCATTTGAATTATAGTTTTCAATTTACCTAATGAAGAAACTTCTAGCATTTTATCTCTTCCAATTGTGGCCATCCATTCTCTGAGAGACATAACAATTATCTCTCTAGAAATTATTGAAATAGTTATTATAAAAAGAAGAAGAGAGTCTCTGTTATAAACTAATGATATTAGAACAATAAACACAAAGATTTTATCTGCAATAGGGTCTAGAAAAGCTCCAAATTTAGATTCCTTTGATTGTTTTCTAGCGAATGCTCCATCTAAAGCATCACTTAGTGATCCCAGTATAAAAAGTACAGTACATATAATCACAATCGTTGTTGATGAGAAAAAAATCAGAAAAGATACTCCTACAGCAAAGAAAAGTCTTGAAATAGTTATAAGAGTAGGTAAATTTCTCATTGCTTCTTAGATTGTTTCCTCAGTATTTAAAATTTAGATTTCATTAAGTATGTATATATTAACTTATTATTTGTAATAAATTTTAAATAATTGACTTGAAAATCGAGTTTTGTATCAATAAATGAAATATTATTATGTTCAATAATAAACTTTTATCGTTAAGTTATATGAATAAAGAAATTGAAGAAACTATAAAGAATATTCATTCAATAATAGGAATTAAGGGATCTTTAGTTATAACAGGATGCGGAATAAGCTCCTTAGCTTGGTTGTTTGGTGTATCTGGCACATCAAATACTATACTTACCTCATATGTCCCTTATTCTAAGAATTCTTTGCAAGAATTCTTAGATAAAAAGTTAACTAATCATGTTAGCGAAGAAGAAGCTATTAATATGGCACAAAAAGCATATGAAAAAAGTGAAAGTTTTGTAGATCAACCTAGCGATAACACTAAATTGTTTGGATTGGGGTGTACTGGTGCTATAAGTACCAACAGGGCTCGTAAAGGTGAAGATAGGGCACATATTGCTATTAAAACAAATTCATCATTAGAATATTTTTCTTTATATTTTGATAAAAATAATCGTGATCGTATATCTGAAGATATAATTATTAGTAAACAAATAATCAATTGCATTGCAAATGTACACGGAATCAATAATGATATTCCTCTTAATTTATTAGAAAATGAAAAATTTTACAGATCACATTAAATCATTAAATAATGAGAAAATAGATTATTTTATAACTGATTCTGAACTTAATATTATTCATGAAGAAATAGAAAATGCAGCGATATTATCAGGTTCATTTAATCCTGTACACAGTGGCCATATTAATCTACTTGATTATTGTTTTAATAAGCTTAATAAAAATAAATTCTATGAAATATCTATCTCTAATGTTGATAAGCCAGATATAGATAAAGAAGATTTAGTGGGTAGGTTAGAAAAATTTCAAAAACAGGAAAAAATCCTAATAACAAGAAGTCCTAAATTTGTAGAAAAAGCAACTTTATTCCCAAATTCATATTTTGTAATTGGTTATGACACAGCAATAAGAGTGTTGGATGACTCGTATCTTGAAGCAAATGAATCTCTAGATGATTTATTTGATGTTATAAAAGAAAAAAAATGTAAATTTATTGTTGCTGGTAGAGCTAATGTTGTCACCTCCAAGTTTGAGAATTTAAATCTTCAAGATTTGCTAGAGAAATATAGAAATTCATTTGAAATTATTGGAGAAAAAGATTTTAGGGAAGATGTGTCATCTACACAGAAAAGACGACAAGATAATTGACACCAAATAACAGAATAGCTAATATATCATTCCTATGTATTTTAGAGAACCTATTTATTTTTTCAATACTGTTGTTTCTGCCGGTTTCCCCTCACCAGCGGGAGATATATTTGCTTCAAAAATAAATTTAGAGGATTATCTTATAAAAAATCCTAATACTACTATTTTTATAACTGTTTCTGGTGATTCAATGAAAGATGTAGGGATTTTTTCAGGGGATATGCTAATAGTAGATAAATCTATAAATCCAAGAAATAATCATGTGATTTTATGTACATTAGATGGACAATTTTTGGTTAAGAAATTATACAGAATAAAAAATTCAATAAAATTAATATCTGAAAATAAAAACTACCCTCTTATAAATATTAATAAATATGATGATTTTAAGATCTTTGGAGTAGTAATTGCATCAATAAAAAAATTCTTATGATCTTCTTAGTTGATTGCAATAATTTTTATGTTTCATGTGAGCGCTTATTTAGACCAGAATTAAGTAATTTGCCTGTTGTTGTGCTTTCCAATAATGACGGTTGTATTATTTCTAGGAGTAATGAAGCAAAAAAATTAGGAATTAAAATGGGAGAACCTCTATTTAAGGCAAAAAAAATAATAGAAGAAAATAAAATAAATGTTTTTTCTTCTAATTTTGAATTATATGGAGAAATTTCTAATCGAATAATGAAAGAATTGAACCATTTTTCTAGTTCTATGGAGATTTATTCTATAGATGAAGCTTTTTTAGATATTGATTTTCAAGACTATAATTTAATTTGTGAAAATATTGTAAACCAGATAAATAATATTATAGGGATACCTATTTCAGTTGGTGTAGGTTATACTAAAACGTTATCTAAAATAGCAGGTTCTATAGCAAAAAAATTACCTAGAGGTTACTTTGTTCTTGATAATACTGTAATAACTAAGAATATTCTATCTAAAACATCAGTTCAAGATATTTGGGGTTTAGGAAGTAGATATTCTAATACTATGATTAATAATGGTATAAAAACGGCTGATAATTTAGTAGAAACGAATAGAAATTGGATATTGAATAAATTCAATATCAATGTTCTACGTACTCGAGAAGAATTAAGAGGCATCTCTTGCTATCCTATTTCTTCTGTATCTGAGCCTAGAAAAAGTATAAGAGTATCTCGTTCATTTAAGAAGGATATAAATAGTTATGAAAATCTTGAAAAATATATAAGTGATTTTGCTTTTTTAGCTTCTAAAAAATTAAGAAATGAAAATAAAAGAACAAAAGAATTAAGTGTTTTTATAATCACTAATAGATTTAGAAATACAAGTTTTTCAAACTATATGGGTTTTCAGAAATATAGTTTTATTGTTTCCACTAATAGCTACATAGAAATAATTAGATATTCAATTTTAATGTTAAGAAAAATCTTTAAAGGTGGATTAAGTTATAAAAAAGCTGGTGTTATGCTTAGTAATTTAAGCTTAGAAAATCAGTATCAAACTTCCTACTTAAGTTCAAACCAGGATAATAAACTTGATAATTTGATGGAAAAAATAGATTATTTAAATGATAAGTATGGAAAAAATAAAGTATTGATATCATCCCAAAATTTATACCATAAATCAAAAATTGATAAAAAAAGATTATCTCCAAACTATTTAAATTCTTGGAGTGATATGCCTAATATAAATATCTAACTACTCTCTTTGAAAATAGCGAATGAGGATGTATACCCATGTAAATAAGTTCTATCTCCAATTGGACTTATCTCACCATTAGAGAAGAATCCTGTAATTGGAGATTTATCATCAATAAGGTTTTTATAAAGATTAATATCATGATGAGATTCTCCTAGTAAATATTTTCCTCTACCAACACTAGAGAACATAAGTGTAGATTTAATTATTTCACCATTTTTATTTTCATATTCTGATAACATCTTTTTTAATTCTTCTTGTGCTGCACCAGAGTCACGTAAATGAAATTGAACAATCTGTCCCTCAGTAATTGACTCACCTATAGTTATGGAACCTGTCTCCTTATCGATTGAAGAAATATTTCTAATCATATAAGTTATTTCTTCTTCTACATCTCCTAATCTATCCATTAATATACCTATTTGAAGAGCATTATTCATAATATATTTTTCATCTTCAGGTAGTTGCTCATATAATTTTTTTATTGCAACTATTGGAAGATCATTATCTAGTTCATTTATAACATTATTATTTGCTCTACTTACAATCATGGGTTCACCAATGGGTCTGCAACTTTGAGCAACTAGTACGTCTAATTCAAAATTTCCAGAAATTATTAAACCAGCACATCCATTAGAATAAGTTTCATCATCTAAAAATAATCCATTTTGACCTGGCTTACTGCCACCAGAAGCTAATGCTCCAATAATTTTAGTATTTGGGTAAGCAAAATCTAAACCATCTAAAATATATTCTGTTCTTATTGAAAAAGGATCAGGAAATAAAACAATTGCTTTAGGATTTTCAGCATTTGTATCGATAATTTCATGCCATGCATCCGGAGATTGATCAGGGTTAGGAAGGTCATTTTGAGTAAAATGAAAAGGGGTAAAGGTTACATTAGGTAGAATTCCAGCTGTTAAGGATATTCCTGGTAAATATTCAAATTCTTTTCCTTCTCCAATAACTCCTGATGCTGAACAACCTAATATAGTTTTGAAAGGTATTTTTGATTTTATTTTTTCAGTAATTTGCTCATATTCAGAGGAGTGATGAGATGAAATAAATACGAACCCTAAATCTGGATTCTTTCCATCAAGCTTTTTCAATATTTCTCTTGTAACATCTTCCAATGCAATCTCCAATGAAGGAGAGTTAGAAACAGCTGAATACCAATGCATAATATCGCCTTTCATAATGTGATTTGAATGTATTTTTAGTAAAAAAATACTTATAGATCAAACATATATAAATAGTAACTCATTATTAAAATTGAAGCCTATGTAATTTAATACGAGCTTTGAGTGGTAAATCTATTATCATTACCTCATGATGAAAAAAAATATTGGGGAAAAGATTTATATTTTTCAAGAGCTTATTTCTACTATGGATACATCAAAGGAGATGATTCAAAGAGGTGTAGATGAAGGTACAGTTATTATGGCTAAAAATCAAACAGCTGGGAGAGGTAGTAATAATAGAGAATGGATTTCAGACGGAAATGATGCTTTGTTCTCAATGATTTTAGAATCAAACACTACTAAAGTAAATCTTATTTCCATAATTACTGCTTACTCGATTTTATTGACCATAGAAAAGTTTACTAAAGAGAAAATAACTATAAAATGGCCAAATGATGTAATGATAGACAATAGAAAAATTTCAGGAGTTTTGATTGAAAATTATATTAAGAATGATTTTAGTAAAACAATTATAGGTGTAGGAATAAATATTAATTCTATTCATAAGATATCAAAAAATTTTATTTATCCCTCTGTAAGCTTAAAAGAAATTGTTAACAAAAAAGTTGATATTTTAGAAGTTTTAAATAAATTCTTAAAAATATTTAATCATATTTATAAAAAATATACGAAAAATGATCTAAATTTAGAGGTTATTTCGGAAAGACTTTATGGTTTAGGTCAAGAAATAAATTTTAGGACAAATTATTCTAATAATAAATCTGAAAGTAATATATTTAAGATTATAAAATTAAATAAAGATGGAACTTTAAGAGTTTCTAATTCTGATACGAAAGTATTAGACTTAAGTTCTTCAGAGATAATAGCTTAAATAGACTTCAAGACAGAAGCTATAGCTTCTAGTAAGAATATCGCTGCAATCGGAGACAAATCAAACCCTCCAGCTTGAGGTAAAATTTTTCTTAATCTTCCTAAAAGAGGCTCTGTAATGATTATTAAGAATTGTACTATTTGATATTCTCTTGAATTTGGAATCCAGCTAGATAAAACTCTAATAAGAATTAAAATTGTGTATAAATTTAGTAAGCTAAATATAAGATTAAGCAATTATTTTTCGCTCTCTTCAGACAATTCTATCCCCCTATTTACAGCTTCAGTAATTGTTTGAGTGATGATTTCATCGATGTTTATTTTTTCTAAATATCTCAAGCCTGCCTCAGTTGTGCCTCCAGGAGATGTAACTGCAATTCTTAAGTCTTCAGGGCTAGATTTACTTAAATCAACTAAATGAGCACTACCTATAAAAGTTTCAATTGCTAATTTTTTACTAATTTCTTTTTCGATTCCAACTTTTTCTCCTGCTAAGATAAATGATTCCAAAATTTTATAATAAAAACCTGGCCCACTACCTGACAATGCAGTAGATAAGTTGATAATTTCTTCTTTATCAACATAAATTGATTTACCAAATGAATTCAATGCATTTTCAATGATTTTTTTTTCACTTGAATTTATATTTTTTGTTGCATTCCATACACTTATTCCTTTAGAAATTTGTGCTGGAGTATTTGGCATTATTCTAATTACTTTTGAATGATTTGTTTCTTTAATTATTTGTTTTTTGGTAATTCCTGCCATTATGGATACAAGAACTTGATCTTTTAGTAAGAGTGGTTTTAAGTCTAAGGAAATTTTCTTAAATAATTGAGGTTTTATGCATAACCATACATATTTTGAATTACTTAAATTTTCAGATATTTTACTTTCAAAATTTATCTTTGAGTTCTTGTAGGAGCTTTTTTTAATTTCATCAGGTTCAATTACATTTATTTGTTTGAAGCATTTATCTTTATCAATTGCTTTTACAATTGCCGAACCCATATTGCCAAAACCAATAAATGTTGTATTTTCCTCTTGATTCATAATTTTGAATTTTGTGAAAGATTTTGAGCTAATTTTATTGCTTCAATCATGCTTGTTGGATCTGCAATATTTTTTCCTGCGATATCAAAAGCTGTCCCATGATCAACTGATGTTCTTATAAAAGGAACTCCTAAGTTGACTGATATTGATTCTTCAAAACCATATACTTTTATTGGAATATGCCCCTGATCATGATACATAACTACTACAACATCATGTTTATCATTAATAGCGTCATAAAAAATTGAGTCTGCAGGATAAGGTCCAGAAACATTGATTCCTTCTTCTTTACAAGCTAAAACTGCAGGTAGAATTTCTTTATCTTCCGTATCTCCTATAAGTCCTCCATCCGAAGCATGAGGATTTAATGCTGCCACTCCAATCTTTGGATTTTTAAAGCCCCACATTGAAAAATGTTTATGCGTTAGCTTTATAGCTCTTTCTACATTTTCCTTCGTTACATATTTGCAGGCCTCAGATAAAGATAAGTGTGTTGATAAGTGCATACATCTTAGCTTTCCAGAAACCAACATTGTTGCAACATAGCTGGCTTTGGTCTTTCTTTTGAATATTTCTTGATGTCCTATATCTTTAAATCCTGACATTTGCCAGCTTTCTTTATTGATTGGTGCTGTACAAATTGCATCTACATCATTTGATATGGCTAAATCTGTTGCTAACTCTACCCATTCGTGGGACGCATTCCCAGCTTCGATTGAATTTTTTCCTACATTAAATTCAATATTTAAATATTTATTATTATCTAAAACTTTTATAGATTTTTCTTTATTATCAAAAGATTTAATATTTTCAATTATTTGAAATTGAAAATCTATACCCAAACTTTTTGAAGTTTTTTCAAGAGTTTTTGTATCTCCAATTATTATTGGCAAATTATTTCTGTCAGGAAATAATATATTTAATGCCTTAATTATCACTTCAGGGCCGATGCCTGATGGATCTCCTAATGTTATTGCAATTCTATTCTTATTATTCATTTACTAGCACTTAGAATATCCACAGGAATAACATTTCTGGCAACCCTCTTCAAAGGCTAGTGACCCTACTTCACAATCTGGGCAGTTAGGTAGAGCAGAATTATTTGCAGATACGTTTACTGTAACTTTTTCTGTTTCGTTTACATTAACAATTGAAGATTGAATATCTGATGAATCATCTGATTTTGCTTCTTCCACACTAAAAATAGACTTTTGAGTCCCTTCGCTGAAGAGACTTTTTGTTTCATCTGAAATCACTTTGTCTAAAACTGTTGCAAGCGCATCAGGAACTGATCTTACTAGTGTGCCTTCATCCCATGCTGGGAGATCTGTTATTCCTCTTAGTTGACTTATAACTTCTTTTGGATCTAATCCAGATCTTAAGCATAAAGATGCAACTCTTGAAACAGCTTCTGCCATGGCTGCATCATTCCCTCCTGCCTTTCCGTGTGTAGTGAAAATTTCAAAAGGTTTATTGCCAGCCATATTTACAGTTACATAAAGATTTCCTCTTCCTGTTCTTACCCTAGAAGTTATTCCTAACAGTTCTTGAGGTCTATCCATAGGTGTTATATAGCCATTGACAGTATTTTGAGGTAGAAAATCTTCTATTCCTTCAAGATTATTATCGGTAGCGTTCAAATCTTCTCTCGTTTTATCTTTCGATGCATCATGACCAGATGTAAGTACTTCTACTTCTCTTGATCCTGATCTGTATACTGTAATTCCTTTACATTTTGTTTCCCATGCCAACATATATGCATTTTCAACATCTTCTAAAGTTGCTTCATTAGGGAAATTAATTGTTTTTGAAATCCCTGCATCTGTGCTTTCTTGGAAAGCACTTTGCATTAGCACATGATCAGTTGGAGTTATATCAGCTGCGGTATGAAATAAATCCTTTAATGATTTAGGCACATCGGCTCTATCAAGCAAAGAGCCTCCATCAGATAAGTATTCCATTAATTCATCGGAATATATATTTTGAAGTCTACACATATTTTCAAAATTTTTATCAACATAAAATAAAGTTTCTCCTTCTAAAATATTATGTTTTCTATATGCTAAAGAAAAGATAGGTTCTATTCCAGAAGATGCTCCGGCTATCATTGATATTGTACCTGTAGGGGCTACGGTTAATCTGCATGCATTTCTAAGAGGGTCTTCACCATCTTTTTCCATTTGAGAACCTTGCCATTTTGGGAAAGGCCCCCTTTCTATAGCAAGGTCTCTTGACTCATTATCAGATTCTTCTTTGAAAAAGGCCATTAATTTTTTTGCAATCTCTACTCCTTCTTCAGAATCATAAGGGATACCTAACTTTACTAAAAGATCTGCAAATCCCATAACTCCTAAACCGAGCTTTCTTGTTCCAAGATTCATTTCTTCTATCTCAGGTATAGCATATTTGTTAGCATCAATAACGTTATCTAAAAATCTTGTTGTAAGTCTTATTATTTTTGCTAATCTTTCCCAATCAATTTTTTGATTTCCATCAGATTCTATGACGAATTTACCTACATCTATAGATCCTAAATTACAAGATTCATTGGGTAGCAACGGTTGTTCTCCACAAGGATTTGTTGCAGTTATTATGCCAACATGTTTTACGGGGCTGTTTCTATTTACTTCATCAAGAAAAACCATGCCAGGTTCACCATTAGACCAAGCTCCATGCACTATTTTGTCGAAAACCTCTCTTGCATCTAATCTTCCTACTTCAATCATTTCGCTATTTGAATCTGCGGGTTTTGATTTCATTAATAAAGGATAGTCAGTTCCGTCTTTTACTGCTTGCATAAATTGGTCAGAAGCTCCTACAGAAATATTGAAATTATGGATTTGACCTTCTATCTTTTTGCATTCAATAAAATCTAAAATATTGGGATGGTGAACGTCCATAACTGCCATGTTTGCGCCATCTCTTTTTCCTCCTTGAGTAACAAGGGTAGAGACTGAAGAAAGGTGCTTTAGAACAGCTATTGGGCCACATGCTTTTCCGTGAGTAGTTGCAATTGGAGTACCAGAAGGCCTGATTTCTGAGAGAGAGAATCCTGTTCCTCCTCCAAACTTTTGAACCATTGCGGCGTCGTGTGCAGCTTTCATTATTCCTTCCATTGAGTCAGTTAATGGTAAAACAAAACAAGCAGACAGGGTTCCTGCTCCCGTACCAGCGTTCATTAATGTTGGAGAATTAGGGAGAAATTCTAGACTAGCCATAGATTGGTAGAATAGATTTTCTATTTTTTTCACTTGCTTTTGACTTAATCCATAATCTTTTTCTGGTTTAGCTAATGCTTTTGCAACCCGAATGAACATCTGATTTGGATTTTCTATAATTTCATCATTTTCATCTTTAAGTAAATACCTTTTTTCTAGTACAACATTAGCGTTGTCACTAATTGGTGCAGGTTCAAACTCTTCGTTAATTTCTCCGTATCTGTTAAATTCGAGTTTTGATTTATTTGTTTGTACCATCGAGATTTACTCCTTTTCTTTTTTTATAATTTTTTTTTGTGGAAACATTTCCATTTGATCTTTTGAATTTAAAATATTTTCAGTTTTTAATTTGTCAATTTCATCAACAAAACTATCTTCATTTTGAAAATCTCTATAAACACTTGAAAATCTTATGTAGCTAACCTTATCGATCTTGATTAATTCGTTTAGAACCATTTGTCCGATTAAATCGGAGCTTATTTCAGATCCGTGGTTTTGTAATAAAGCAGTTTCTATATCAATAGCTATCTTTTCAATTTTTTCTCTTGAAATAGGTCTTTTCTTACAAGCTGTAGAAATACTTTTTGTAAGTTTTTCTACAGAAAAACTCTCTTTTGTATTGCTTCGTTTCGTAACATTTAAGAGCTGAGAATGAATTTTTTCGTAGGTAGTGAATCTTAATGAACACATTAGGCATTCACGCCTTCTTCTAATTCCATCTTGAATATATCTAGAGTCTACTACCTTAGATTCTTGGTTATCACAATAGGGACAATTCATAGCTTAAAATTCCAGTCAAAAAACGGCTTTTCAAAATTGATTACTTAAACTATCTACTATTTGTAGGGTCTTTGTCAAGTTTAATGTACTACATGTTGTGTGCAGAAAAGAAAATGTCTGTTTTGCCTAAAAGCATACTAAAATAATTTTTTGATATCTTATTATTTTCTTAAGAAAGGAGGTATATCTAAATCATTAGGATTATTAGATGTATTTGTTTGGGGCTTCGTTTCCTGAGTATTCGTTGTTCTTTGTGATCTAGATTGCTGAGGAGTTTGATTCATAGAAGGGAACCCTGTACCAATAAGAGTTATTCTCATTTCATTATTTAATCTTTCATCTGTTACTGTTCCAAATATTATATTTGCTTCTGGATCTACCACTGAAGAAATAGTTTGCGATGCTTGTTCAATTTCATTAATTGATAAGTCTGATCCGCCAGTTATATTAAATAATACTCCTTTTGCACCATCAATAGTTTGCTCTAACAAAGGAGATGAAAGAGCCATTTCTGCAGCCTCAATAGCCTTATCTTCACCTTTTCCTGTACCAATTGCCATCCAGGCTGGTCCAGCATTTTTCATAATTGTTGTAACATCTGCAAAATCAAGATTTATCTCTCCGGGAGTTAATATAAGTTCAGCAATTGATTGGACACCCTGTCTTAGGACATCATCTGCTCTTCTAAATGCCATATCCATAGAAATATTTGTATCAGAAGCAAGAAGTAGTCTATCATTAGGAACCACAATTAATGTATCGCATTGATCCTCTAATCTTGCAACTCCTTCTTCGGCTTGCTTTGTTCGTTGAGATCCTTCAAATGCAAATGGCTTTGTTACAACTCCTACAGTAAGTGCTCCAGAGTCCTTCGCAACACTGGCTACAACTGGAGCTCCACCTGTTCCAGTCCCTCCACCCATACCAGCTGCTATGAAAACCATATCTTGGTTTTGTACTAATTCTAAAATATGTTCTCGATCTTCTTCGTGACAAAGTCTACCTTTTTCAGGATTTCCACCAACTCCCATTCCTCTTGCTAATCGATCTCCTACTCTAAGTTTACTTGGGACATCAGAATTTGATAATGCTTGGGCGTCGGTATTAATTGTTGCATATTCGATGTGAGAAATTTTATTTCTATACATTCTATTTACTGCGTTAGAGCCGCCACCACCAACTCCAATAACAGCTACTTTAGCCTGCCCTATATTTTGATCGCTATCTTGTACCAAAACTATTTTCCTTTGAACATTGTTTTAATTTTTTCTATAACTATTTTAACACTATTTTGAATATTTGAACTAATTACCTTTATTTTTGCAGAGTCAATTGAACTTATATTACTTGTACTATTAGGTGTTTCAAATTTACTAGTAAGTGAAAATTCGGATTTAATATCTAAATTATGAACATAATTTCCAATAGATATTACATTCATTGATTCAATAGGAAGGTTCTCACCTAAAAACTTAATATTTTTCGTATCAATTAATCTTGTTTTTGATTGAAAAATATATCTGGCAAGTGGTACCATCCCTTCAAGTTTACTTCCACCTCCGCAAAGAATTATTCTTTCTGGGAGATTTTCTTGGCCTAAAGTATCTATGATTTCTTGTCTAATTAGATTAAATATCTCAACAGCCCTTTCCTTTAAAACCTGAGATATTTGGCGTTTAGTAATTTCAAATGTTTTGGATGTCTGCTCTTGCTTTATAATTACTTTTTCAGCAATTCTTTCATTTTCTGGTGTACAACTTGTTTCAAATTTTAATTGATTTGCAAAGTCTTTATTAGTAGAAAAAGCTATTGATAAGTCAGACGTAAATTGATTTCCACCAACGGGAAGAGAACCTATTAATACTGGCTTTCCTTTTTTTGAGTAGCAATAATCAGTACTTCCTGCTCCAATATCTACAATTAGTGAACCTATTTCTTTTTCGTCTGAGTTTAATAAATATAGTGATGACACGATCGATTCAGATACAATTATATTTGTTGAGAGACCAGCGTTTGAAATAATGTTTTTTATAATATCAATATCTTCTTTTTCTATATTTACATATAAATTATTGACGGAAAGTTTTCTAGTATGCATTCCTAGCGGATGCCTTATTCCCACCATTCCATCAAGACTATATTCCAAGGGAATAATATGAGCTGTACTTTTTGTTATGAAGGAATTAATTTTTGGATTATTTTTGGTTAATAAATTCAGTTGATCTTGAGAAATTATTTTACTAGAATCGAGTTTGTCTATTGAGGATTCAATTATTGTTGAATTTACAGATGAACCACCAAATGCAATATTACATTGTGAAATTTCATTTTCAACATTTCTAAAATCTCTTATTAAATTTTTAATTTGATTCTCAACAATTTCAGCAGTTTCAGATGTTATTCGTTCTCTAACTGGTTCGGCATAAGTTTTTTCTGCATAGAAAAGAACTTCTAGTGTATTATAAACTTTTTCTGTAAGGACTAATTTACAAGAATTGGAACCTATATCTATAGATAATATTTTACTCATTTTAAATTCTTTCAACTACTCTTAATTTAGCGCTTCTACTTCTCTTATTAGAATCAATTTCATTCTGCGATGGAATAATTGGTTTTTTATTTATAATTTTTATCTTTGGAATATGTCCACAATCACATTCTGTTATATTTGGCAGGCAAATACAATATTTTGATTCATTTCTAAAGAAATTTTTTACTATTCTATCTTCTAATGAATGATATGAAATAACTGCTATTCTTCCTCCAACACCAACTACTTCTAACGACTGTTCTAATGCCTTTGATAATGAATTAAGTTCTTCATTTATATAAATTCTGAGTGCTTGAAATGTTTTTGTTGAGGGATTTATTTTGAAATTAGTTCTCTTTAGGTTTGTTTTTATCAAATTAGATAATTCATCTGCATCTTTTATAGGTCTGTTTTGCACTATGATATTTGCTATTTTTCTAGACCTTCTCTCTTCCCCAAAGTTATATAAAATATCTGCAATTTCTGATTCAGAAAATGTGTTGATCACTTCCTCTGCAGTTAGAGTTTGATTTACTGAAAATCTCATATCTAGAGGAGCTTTTCTTCTGAATGAGAAACCTCTTGATTCTTTATCAAGCTGGAGTGATGAAACACCCAAATCAAATAGTATTCCGTGACAAGGAATAAAATTAGATTTCATAGCAATTTTTCTTATTTCATTAAAATTATTATTTGAAAAAATGAATCTATCATCATACTTTTCTAATCTTGTCTTAGAGACCTCGATTGCTTCATGATCAGCATCGATTCCTAAAACCTCTCCTCCTGGGTTGCTTGCTTCTAATATACTTTTTGTGTGTCCTCCTTCACCTAATGTACAATCAATATACCTACCTCCAGGCGAAACATTTAAGCCTTTTAAAATTTCTGGGACCATCACTGGTGTATGTTGTATTTCTAAATTGTTCAAAATCAACTTTTTACCTTTATAAAATCATTTATGCATATATATATGATTTTAATATTGTCGCTTTTTAGGTAAAAAATTTCAATTGAGGGTAAATGCAGATTTAATTCATTTATAATAAAATCATGAAAAAATTTGTATCTATAACAGTTTCTGACTCAAGATATATAAATAAAAATATCCCCGACTTGAGCGGTGATACTTTAATTAAGAGTCTTTCGGGATTAGGTTTAAATTTATATGAAAGAGTAATAGTTCCCGACGAGAAAGATGAAATTCATAATGCTTTAGATAGGTTTATATCAATACAAGAAGTAAATCTTATTGTAACTACTGGAGGGACTGGTGTATCAGAAAGAGATATTACTCCTGAAGTAACTAAAAAATTTATCGAGAAAGATATTCCTGGGATTCCTGAATTAATACGTTCTTCTAGTTTTGAGAAATTAAATACCTCTGTTTTATATAGAGGCCATTGTGGGATTGTAAAAAATAAAATTTTACTCAATTTACCTGGTAGCCCGGGTGGTGTTAAGGATGGACTGGATATACTTAAGATACTTTTACCCCATATGTTTGAAATATTAGACGGAAAACAAGGTCATTAAGTAGTATGAAAAATATCGATGTAGTAACTCTTTTTCCTGAAATATTAGATGAATATATTAATTCGTCGCCATTTAAAAAGAATTTACCTTCTAGTATTGATATATCTACACATCAACTGAGAGATTTTTCTGATGATAAACATAAAAAGGTTGATGATACACAGTATGGCATTGAACCAGGAATGGTCCTTATGCCTGAGCCTTTATCAAAAGCAGTAGACTATATAGAGAAATCTAGAAATAAAAAAGCTTATACGGTTTTACTTTCTCCTCAGGGTGAATTAGTTAGTCATAATATTTTAGAAAAACTTTTTGAAAAAGAAAGTCTAATATTTATATGTGGAAGATATGAGGGAGTAGATGAAAGGTTTATTGAAGAAAAAGTTGATTTAGAACTTTCAGTTGGAGACTTTATTCTTTCAGGAGGGGAACTTCCGTCTTTATTAGTAATAGAAGCATTATCTAGGTTTACCCCAGGATTTATGGGGAATAACGATTCTTTTGAAAACGATTCTTTTGGTAAAAATTTTCAATCAACATTGAAAGGTCCTGTATATACTAAACCGAATGATTTTAAGGGCAAAAAGGTTCCAGAAATCCTTCTATCTGGGGATCATGCAAAAATTTTAGAATGGCGCAAAGAAGTTTCTATCGAAAGAACAAAAAAAAGAAGAAATGATTTGATAAACAGAACTTAATCACTATATCTTTATAAGACTTAAATGATATTATTATTACTTCGTGTTGAAAAAAATAAAATATATTAAAAATGAACGAAGAAGATAAAAATCCTGAAGAACCTAAAGC
>CEOF01030057.1_pt1 | contig 29006 bp, 23 predicted proteins | sample 361311 | NCBI WGS metagenome assembly CEOF01 (sample SAMEA2619667, study PRJEB7988) | marine metagenome | biome: marine biome (ENVO:00000447); feature: surface water layer (ENVO:00002042); material: "saline water (ENVO:00002010), including plankton (ENVO:xxxxxxxx)" | depth 5 m
AGCTTCCTCTGCAGGAGCTTCTTCTGCAGGAGCTGCTTCAGTAGATTCAGAATCTAAGCTAGAAGATAATTCTTTTTTCTTTATTTTCTTTTCCTTCTTTAACTCAAATCTATTTTTTTCTCTTTCTTTCCACTCTTCTAATAATTTTTCTATAGCAGCTTCTTTTAGACCTTGTTTTACTAAATGCCACTTATAACTTAAACCATTTTTTCTAAATAAACCTTGCACAGTGTCTGAAGGTTTTGCACCTTGATTAAGCCAATAAAGAACTCTATCTTCATTTAAACTACAAGGATTATTATCTTGAACAGGATCATACCATCCTAAGCGCTCAATTTCTCTCCCATCTCTCTTAAATTTAGAATCAATTGCAACAACTCTGTAAAAAGGTCTTTTTTTACGACCTAATTTTTTTAATCTTATTCTGACAGCCAAATTAAACTCCTTATCATTTATTTAAATTTATTTTAAAAAGGGCAACTTAAATTTTGTTTTAGTATTATTATACTTTTTCATAAAATCTTTCATTTGATTAAACTGTTTGAGCAACTTATTTACAGTCTGAACAGATGTTCCTGAACCATTTGCTATTCTTACTTTTCTTGATCCATTAATAATATTTGGATTTTTTCTCTCCAAAATTGTCATAGAATCAATTATTGCTTTTGTTATGTCTAATTGTTTTTTTCCATTTTCCAAATTTGGTATTTTCTTGATACCTGGTAACATTTTCATCATACTACTAAGGTTTTCAAAATTACCCATTTGATTAATTTGATTTTTAAAGTCATTAAAATCAAAAGAATTATTTTTAATTTTCTCCTCTAAATCATCATTAGATTCTTTATTAAAAGATTTGGCTGCTTCTTCAACCAAACCTACAATATCACTTAAACCTAAAATTCTTCTTGCTATTCTATCAGGATTAAAAATTTCAATATCTGTTATTTTTTCACCATATGTAATAAATTTTATAGGTAATCCTGTCACATCTTTTATTGATAAAGCAACACCACCTCCTGAATCTGAATCCATTTTTGTAATAATACATCCAGTAATATTACAAGATTGTGAAAAAGTACTCGATGAATTAATAGCATCTTGTCCAGTCATTCCATCAGCAACATATATAACTTCACATGGATTTGATTTATTAATAATTTGATTAAGCTCATCAATTAATGTGTTATCTACATGTAATCGTCCAGCTGTATCTAAAATCAAAGCATCAAAATTATTATTTTTAGCATATTTTTGAGCATTTTCTAATACTTTTAAAGGACTTTTAGATTTTTTTTCAACATAACAATCTAAATTATTATCGTTAGATAAAATTTCTAATTGTTCAACTGCTGCAGGTCTCTGCAGATCCAAGCCAACCAATAATACTTTCTTATTAAATTCCCTTTTCAAAAAACCAGCAACTTTTACTGCTGTAGTAGTTTTTCCAGAACCTTGCAAGCCTGATAAAACCAAAACAGATTCTTTTTTACTATTTAAATTAATTTTTGATTTTTCTGATTTTAAAAAAACAATCAACTCGTCTAAAACTAATTTAATAAATTGTTGTCCAGGTGTTACAGAATCAAATACTTTATTACCAAAAGATTTTTCTTTTACTCTATTTATAAATCTGCTAACTACTTTAAAATTTACATCAGATTCAAGAAGAGCAATTCTTATTTCTCTTACTGCATCAGAAATATTACTTTCTGTAATTTTCCCATGACCTTTTATAGTCTTAAAAATTTTTTCAAATTTACTTTGTAATTGACTAAACATAATATTTTAAAACTAAATAAAAACAATTTAAGTAAAGCTCGGAAATTTAGTACTAACAATACCGTCAATGCAAGCTATCTTTTTTTATTTATTTTTAGAAAAAAAATTAATTGTTTTTTGATAAAAAATCTTTTTAGTTAGAAATCACCTAAAGTTCTCTTAATTAGGATTTCTTCAACCACACAATTATTTGGAGAATTAATTGAATGAACAATTGTTTGACATAAATCATCAACATTCATCATTTCCGGTCTAATATTTTCTACATTTTTGTTATTCCAAAGAGGAGTATCCACTGCTCCAGGAAAAACACTTATTACTTTTATATTAAATTCTCTTAATTCTTCTCTGAGAGCTGATGCAAAACCTCTAAGTGCATATTTTGATGTTACATAAGCTGTCGAATTTTTAAAAGGCCTAAGACCTGCACCTGAATTTATAAATACAATTTTGCCAGATTTTTTTAATTTAAAATCATCAACAAATAATTTTGTCATCAAAAAAGAACCTCTCAGATTTATACTTAAAGTATTATCCCAATCATTAACTGAGGTTTGTGAAATATCATTAAACACAGCAATCCCAGCATTGTTTATTAATAATTCAATGTTATTTTTATTTGAAATTTTATTATAAATTTCTTTTACAGATTTTTCACTCGTTAAATCAGCAGTTATAATTTCACATTCATTTTTTTTTCTATGAATTATTTTTTTAGTATTTTCTAATTTTTTAATATCTCTTGAAACTAAATAAATGAAGTATTTTTCAGATAACTCTATTGCTAAAGATCTTCCAATCCCTGAAGAAGCACCAGTGATTATAGCTGCAGGTTTAATCATATTTATTAGCAATTAAATTTAAGGCACTACCTGCTTTAAACCATTCAATTTGATTATTATTGTATGTATGGTTAACCTTAATTATATCTTTAGTACCATCAGAATGAAAAATTTCACAAGTTAGTTTTTCTGAAGGTTTAAATTTCTTTAATCCTAATATACTCAACTTATCATCTTCTAGTACTTTATTGTAGTCATTTTTATCATTAAAAGTTAGCGCAAGAACACCTTGTTTTTTCAGATTTGTTTCGTGAATTCTTGCAAAAGATTTAACAATTACAACTTTAACATTCATATGCCTAGGTTCCATAGCAGCATGTTCCCTAGATGATCCCTCACCATAATTTTCATCACCAATAATAATTGAAGATATATTATTATTTTTATAATATCTAGCTACTGAGGGAGTTTCATCATATAATCCGGTAATTTGATTTTTAACAAAATTGACTTTATTATTAAATGAATTTGTGGCACCAAGTAGTAAATTATTTGATATATTATCTAAATGACCTCTAAATTTTAGCCACGGTCCAGCCATTGAAATATGATCAGTTGTACACTTTCCTTTTGCTTTAATTAATAAACTCAATTGTATCAAATCATTTCCATCCCACTTACTAAACGGTTTTAAAAGTTGTAATCTACTTGAATTATTACTAACCTTAATATTAACATCATTATTAACCAAATCAAAATTTTGGAAACCTTGATCTTTAACATCAAATCCATTAGGTGGTAATTCATATCCTTTAGGAACATCAAGTTTAATTTTTTCACCATTATTATTAACTAAGTAATCTTTAATTGGATTAAATGATAAATCTCCAGAAAGAGCAAGTGCAGTAACAATTTCTGGAGAAGCAACAAACGCATGTGTTTTAGGGTTACCATCAGCACGCTTTGCAAAGTTTCTGTTAAAAGAATGAACAATAGTATTCTCTTTTTCTTCTTCTGACCCAGATCTTGCCCACTGCCCAATACATGGACCACATGCGTTAGCAAAAACACTTGCTCCTATATTATTAAAAATATCAATTAAACCATCTTTTTCGATTGTATATCTAACCATTTCAGAACCTGGTGTAATTGTGAATTTTGATTTGACAGTTAATTTCTTATCTATAGCTTGCTTAGCTATTGAAGAAGCTCTAGAAATATCTTCATAAGAAGAATTTGTACAAGAACCAATTAATCCTACTTCTACATTTTTTGGCCATTTATTTTCAATAATTTCTTTTGCCATTTTAGAAATTGGTGTTGCTCTATCAGGTGTAAATGGACCATTTATGTATGGTTCTAATACATCTAAATCAATAGAAATTACTTGATCAAAATATTTTTTTGGATTTTTATAAACTTCAGGATCTCCATTTAGATGATGAGAAAATTTATCCGCCATATCTGCTACAGATTTTCTTCCAGTTGATATTAAATATTCTCTCATTGATTTATCATATCCAAATGTAGACGTAGTTGCACCAACTTCAGCTCCCATATTACATATAGTTCCTTTTCCAGTACAAGATAAGCTTTCAGCTCCTTCACCAAAATATTCAATAATATGACCAGTTCCACCTTTAACAGTCAAAATTCCAGCTAATTTTAAAATAATATCTTTTGCTGCTGCCCAACCACTTAGACTACCTTTTAACTCTACACCTATTAATTTAGGAAATTTTAATTCCCATGGCATTCCTACCATAACATCAACAGCATCTGCGCCTCCAACTCCTATAGCAATCATACCTAAACCACCAGCATTAACAGTATGCGAGTCAGTTCCAATCATCATCGCTCCTGGAAACGCATAGTTTTCTAAAATTACTTGATGAATAATTCCTGCTCCTGGCTTCCAAAACCCTATTCCATATTTAGAGCAAACAGAGGATAGAAAATCATAAACTTCTGAATTAACATCTAAAGCAACATTTAAATCTTCCGATGAATTATTTTTAGCTTGAATTAGATGGTCAGCATGAACTGTTGATGGAACAGCAACTTGATTTTTATTTGCCATAATAAATTGTAATAAAGCCATTTGGGCTGTAGCATCTTGCATAGCCACACGATCTGGATTAAACTCAACATAATCCTCTCCTCTTGCAAAATCTGATATTTCACTAGATGAATGTAGGTACAAAATTTTCTCTGATAAAGTTAAAGGCCTATTTATTTTTTTCTTAATGTACTTAATTTTAGAATCAATTTTATTATAGAAGCTTTCAACTAATTTTAAATCAAACATAAAGTCCTCTTAAAGATTATAGGAATTAATTATAGTTAAATTTATTAATTTATATCTATAATTTCAATTAATGATATTTGAAAATGATAAAAAAAATAATTTATTTAATTACAATGGTCAATTTTTTATTTTCATGGGAAAATAATGAAGTCGAATATTTCATATATACTAAAAACTCATTAATTAATGCTGCTGAAGATCTATCTAATCTTTATGAAGAAATAATTGATGATAATTTTAAACTAAAAACAAAAATTATTATTGACGATACTTTAACTTCAGATTTAAATAGTTATATAAACAATAATTTTAATTATGAAAATGATAACTTAAAATATTTATGTATTATTGGAGATGAAAATATTATACCACCAATTTACTATCTAGGAATTCCCTGTGATGATTGTTTAAGCTCAGATAATATTAACAATCCAAATCCTAAATTAATAACAGGCAGAATTTTAGCATCAAATCTAAATGAAGCTCAAACAGTTGTTAATAATATTATAAGCTATACTTTAAATCCAGCTATTGGAGATTGGAAAAGTAAAGCGCTATTATTTTGTGATGATCAGTTCAAAAGTGGAGAAACAATAAGACGAGAAAAATGGCATACACTCCATTCAAGCTTAATATACAATAATTTAAAAGATAATTTAAATATCAATTGTTTATTTGGACCAAATTTTGAAAGACAACAATCTATTGACTGGTACACTCAACCAGATTTTACAGAAAAATTAATTCAAAATATAAATAAAGGAGCTGGTATAATTAATTATATTGGACACGGCACCAGCGAATTTCTTGCCGATGAAAATATTTTATCATTTTCTGATATTAATTCAATATCAATAAATGAAAATAAATTGCCAATTTGGGTAGTTGGGACATGTGCATTTGGAAACTATACAAATGAAAATTGTTTTGCTGAAAAACTATTAAAAAAAGGTGATTCTGCAATTGCAATAATATCAACAACAGGAGGAATATCATACAGCTCTAATTTTTATTTTTTGAAAAAATTTTTTATTGATAATCTTAAAGAATATCTAGAGACAGATTCTCACGAAAGAATCGGAGATTTATTTTATAAATCGAAAGAAAATTTATTTGAATCTTATACATTACACTTATTCGGAGATCCTGCTATGAAAATTCAATTAGCAAAAACAACAGATAATATTATAAGTAGTAATTTAGATGAAATTTTCATTGGAACAGAAAATTATATTGAAATAAATAATACAGATTTAAGTACTTTAAGAATTTTAAATAATGATAAAACAACAATTCTAAATTATAATTATGATGCTGAAGATTACAGCCCAAACGATTCTTGCTTTAATGCTCAATATAATTTATCTTGCACTGATCAATTCTCTTTTAATTATAATAACGACCAATTATTTTCTGGTGAATTTTATGGCTCAATTAATTTTATTCTTCCAATTGATGTTTTAGAAAATAATAATACAAATTTGAGAATACACAATGATTATTCCAATTCTTTACAATCAATCAATAATATTTTATTGCAATTTTCAAATGAAAGCTTATTTGATGATAACAATGGACCAGAAATAAAAATTTATCAAAATGAGATTGAATTGCTGAATCAATCAACAATCTACCCACCATTTAATATCAGAATAAGTTTAGATGATGATCTTCCAATAAATATAAGTGGGTTAAACTATCATGATATTCGAATGTGGGTTGATAACAATCAAAACGAAAGTGTTATTTTAAATGATTTATTTATTCCAACCTCAAGTAAGTCTGGATATATAGATTACATAATAAATACTGATTTACTATTTAACGATTTACATACAATAAATATTGAAGCATGGGATATAATGAATAATTCATCGGTTTTATCTTACAACCTTAATATTTTCAATTCAGGAAATGAGAACGTTATTTATAATGTCTATAATTTCCCCAATCCTTTTAAAAATGAAACTTTTTTTACTTTTAGTTGTTCAAAGAATAGTCCTTTAAATGTCAATATTAATATTTACAGTATTAATGGAGAAAAGATAAACAATTTAAGTGAGTATTTAGAAGTCTCTAGTAATCATTTTTACAAAGTATATTGGGATGGATTAAACTACGCTTCAGAACAAATTCAAAATGGAGTTTATCTCTATGAATTAGAAATTTTAGAAGATAATAGAAGTATACACAAGAATATTTATAAAATAGCAAAATCAAAATGAAATTTATTCTAGCATCAAAAAGTCCACGAAGAAAAGAAATATTAAAAAAAATTAATCTTAATTTTAAAATTTATTCATCTGAACTTAACGAGAAAAATATTATTAATAACTATAAATATTTAAGTAATTATTGTAAAAATCTTGCAATAAAAAAAGCAACTCTAGTTTCAAATAATTTTCCTCAAAACTATGTAATTGGTGCTGATACAATAGTAATTTACAAAAATACAATTTTAAATAAACCTAAAAATAGAACAGAAGCATTTAATCATTTGAATTTGTTGAGTAATTCTAAACATACTGTTTGTACTGGTGTTGCTGTTATTAATAAATCAAAAAAAATAAAGAAATCATTTATTGATAAGACCGAGGTTTATTTTAATAAATTGACAAATAAAGAAATAAATCATTATATTGATAAGTATAAACCATATGATAAAGCTGGGAGTTATGCTATTCAAGAATATAGTAATGTATTTATAAAAAAAATTAATGGTTGTTTTTATAATGTAGTTGGTTTTCCTCTATCAAAATTTTATAAATTACTAAACGAAGAATTAAATATTTTAACTAGTTATGAATGAAGAAAAAAATATATCACCATTTTACAATAAGCTTAAAAATTCAAGAAAAGCAGCTAATATTGATTTAGAAAAAATATCTAGTGAAACTAAAATTAGTATAAATCATCTCAAGGCAATTGAATCAGGCAATTATAATATTATACCTAAGACATATTTAAGGTTATTTATTAAAACTTATGCTCAATATCTAAACCTTGATTATCAAGAAATTCTCAATAATTATGAAATTGAAAGTCAAGGTAAAAATAAAAAAACTCTAAAACATTATAAAAATATTAAAATAAAAAAAATAAAAAATAATAATATAAAAACTTTACCAAAGTTTAATATTTATGATTCTTTCTATATAAAACCTAAAAAGATAATTCAAATTATAATTCTTTTTTCATTTTTAATTTCAACATATTTGCTAGTTAGCTACATAAGCAAGAAACAAATTGATTCTATTGAAAATAATACAAAAATTAATTTTAATGAAAATGAAGAAACAAAATTTATTCAAAATGTTTTGTTAAATTCTGAAAATTTTAATCAAAATAATCTTGTTAAAACTGACAGTTTTAAATTAAACAAAAAAATTGGGTCTGAATATACTTTTCAAATTTCAACAAAGGAAAAAACAAAAATATATATCAGCTACAATGATCAGGATGGTAGTAGAATTGAAAAATGTAATATAATTGCAAAAAAAGGCGAGCTAATAAAATATTCTTTTTCTAGCACAATATACTTTGACCTATTAAGTGCTAAAGACGTACAAGTTTCAATTAATAATAGCTCAATAAATAAATATTTAGGAAAAGAAGACTTTTCAATCAGAGGTTCATTTGAACCCCAGAAAAAACAATTATATCTAGAATTTTATTCTAGGTAAAAAACTTTCAAAAATCATTTCATCTAAAAAAGAAAATCAACTCGTTTAATTAAAATATTCTTTTAAAATTTAAATATTTTTATTTATTTATTGCATTGTAATGGGGAATTTTAATATAATTGTGGGTAAGTGTGGGGAATATTCCCAATCTTTTAAAAAAAACAAAACATAACTATGGGCTAAATCGGATGTCTTTTACTGGAGAATATTATAATTTATTGGATCAAAAAAATAGACTTAGTATACCTGCTAAATTTAGAAATTCATTACATCCAAATAATAATAAGACATTTATCTTGAGTAGAGGATTTGATAAATGTCTTTTTCTTTACCCTCTAGAGGAATGGAAAATTGTTGAAGAACAATTATCATCTCTAAGCAGTATAAATAATAAAAATAGAAATTTCATCCGTAATATTGTTAGATATGCACATTATGTAAAATTTGATTCTCAAGGAAGAATTGCAGTACCTGATATTTTACTAAGCTACGCAAACATAGATAAAGAAGTAATAGTTATTGGAATGTTGAAGAAGATTGAATTATGGAATAAAAACACTCTAGATAAATATGAAAAACAAAAAGACTTCTTATCAAATGAAGATTTCGAAGATCTTGCTGATAAAATTAATTTTTAATTTAATAGCATGAATCACCACATCCCCATTATGAAGGATGAGGTAGTTGACTTACTTGATATAAAGTCAAAGGGGATATATATGGATTGCACCATTGGATTTGGTGGACATTCTTTAAATATTTTAAATAAACTTGATCCTGAAGGTTATCTTATTGGAATGGATTTAGACCCCTATGCTCTGGATGAAAGTAGAAAGAAGCTAAAAAAACATAATAATTTTTCTCTGCACAATCAATCGTATAGTGCATTTCCTCAAATATTAGAGAAAATGGGTATCGAAAAAGTTGATGGCTTCCTTTTTGATCTTGGTATCTCCTCTCATCAAGTTGATTCAGAGCATAGGGGTTTTTCATATATGAAGGACTCACCTCTTGACATGAGATTTAATAATGATGATAATAATCAATTAACTGCACAAGATATTATAAATTCAATTAATTTAGAAAGATTAGTATTTGCTTTTAAAGAATATACAAATTTAAAAAATCCAAGATTTATAGCTAGAAAACTTATTGAATATCGGAAAACTAGAAAAATTGATTCAACTCTTGATTTAAGAAATGCAATAAAATCAATAATAAACAGTGATAGCTATAAAGTGTTATCACAAATATTTCAAGCAATTAGAATTATAGTAAATAACGAAATTGATACAATCAAAAAAACACTCACATACACTCTTGATTATTTAAAAATTGGAGGAAGAATTGCAATTATTTCTTTCCATTCAGTTGAAGATAGAATAGTTAAGCATTTTTTTAAAAACCAAACCATTTATAAAAATAATTCGTATGAAATTGAATATCAAAATTTAAATAAAAAGCTGAAAACTATCACAAAAAAACCAATTTATGAAACCAAAACACAAAACTCTAGATCTAGAAGTGCGAAGCTAAGAGTTGCAGAGAGAATTTTATGAACAAAAAAACAAATAATGGGATGATTGACTTTATTTTCTATACACTTTTTATAATTTTTACATGTTCAATTTTTTTATTATCCATTAGCATCAAAAATGAAATTAATGAAACACAATTAGAAATAAGACAATTAAATGCTTCATTTCTTTCCCAGTCTGATGAAGTTAAGTCTCTTCAAAGTACTAGAAATTACTTTACTAGTTATGACTATATTCAAAAAACACTAAAAAACAGAATGGTTTCAGCTACTCCTGAAACACTATTAATATCTATATCAGAATGAGAAAATTTTTCCAATTATATTCAAGAAACATTAATCGTCTATCAATTGGAATTTATTTATTTAGCTTAATCCTTTTATTTAAAATTTTCAATATCCAAATAGTAAATAAGGATACATTTAAAAAAATAGTTGAAAATAAAGGATATAAAACAATTAATAGATATGGTTTAAGAGGAGATATAACTGATAAAAATAATAAAATATTATCACAAACAATATCAAAATATACATTTTGGATAAACACAAATAAATCATTTGAAAAAAATAAAATTATTAATCTATTCTCAAAAAACTTTAATAAACCAGATAGTATTTATAAAAATATATTAAGTAAAAAATCTAATTACGTTGTAATTGAAAAGAATATATTTTTTAAAGACTGTAATAATATAATCAAAGAGATAAAAAATATAAATGGTCTGCAGTATACAAAAAGTAATAAACGTTTTTATCCTTATAATAATTTTGCTTCACAAGCTATAGGATTTGTAAATGATGATGGTGTAGGTCAAAACGGGATAGAAGAAAGTCTTAATACTATATTAACTGGAGATACTGTTAAAACTACTTTAAGAAAAGGATTAAAAGGTCAATACTTTAGTGAAGAAAAAAATAATAATCTAAATGGTAATCAAGTACAACTAACAATTGACATAGATATTCAACAAATTTTACAAGATGAATTAAACAATATATTTTTAGATACAAATGCAAAATCTGCAAATGGTATAATCATGGATCCATTTACAGGAGATATTATATCAATTGCATCTATTCCAGATTTTAATCCTAATAATTATGGTGATTATGAATTTGACAATTACAAAAATAGAGTCATATCTGATTCATACGAACCAGGTTCAACTTTTAAAATTATTCCTCTAATAGCAGCATACGAACAAAAACTATCCTTAAATAAAAAATATTTTTGTGAAAATGGTGAATTTCGTTTAATAAATGGAAAAAAGCTAAATGATCATGAAAAACACGATTCATTAACAATAAAAGAAATCTTTATTCATTCAAGTAACATAGGAATTTCAAAAATTACTGAAAATATTAATGATAACAATATTTATAAGCTATGTAAAAATTTTGGATTTGGTTCAACAACAGGACTACCATTTAAAAGTGAATCAAATGGAATTCTCAGAGATTTAAAAAAATGGTCTAAATGCTCAAAAACTTATATCTCTATTGGTCAAGAAGTAGGTGTTACAAATATTCAACTTGCAATTGCTTATTCAGCTTTAGCAAATGGAGGATACTTACTAAAACCTCATATAGTAAAAAATATATCAAAAAATGATAGCATCATTTATAATAGAAAAATTAATCCAATAAGAAAAGTAATTGATAAAAATATTTCAAATCAAATATTGCTTAGCTTAAATGAGGTTGTAATAAAGGGAACAGCAAAAAACCTAAATTTAAATGGATATAAAATTGGAGGAAAAACTGGTACAGCTCAAAAATTTATTAATGGAGCATATTCAAAGAATGAGTTTATTTCATCATTTGCATCTATTTTTCCAATTGATAATCCTAAATATGTAATGATTATATCTATTGATTCACCTATATATGGTAAGCATTGGTCAAATGAAAGTGCTGTTCCAACATCAAAGAAGATTATTAATAGGATTATCATTAATGATAAATATTTCTTTAATAAAGCACCAATTATAGCAGCGAAGAATGATACAATTAAAAAGAATATTACTATCAAAAAAACACCTCCATATGAAAATAGAATTATAAAGACAAAAATGCCTAATCTAAAAGGTAAAACATTTAAAGAAGCTATCTTGCTGGCAAGAGAAAATGGTATTATGCTTGAACCCAATACACTAAAAGGTAAAGTTATTTGGCAGTCATTAAGGCCAGGAGTAAAAACAAAAAAAAATCAAATTTGTAAAATAAAACTCTCAATATAATGAATTTACAATCGATACTAAAAAATATTAATTACCAAGGAGAAGCGGATAATAGAGAAATTTCAAATATCACCTATGATTCTCGCAAAGTAAAAGAAGGTAGTCTTTTTATAGCAATAAGTGGACAAAAAGAAGATGGACACGATTATATTTATGAAGCTGTAAATAAAGGTGCAAGTGCAGTTATTGCTAATGGGCGAGCTCCTATTTTAGATAATATTCCAATTATTCAAGTAAGTAATCCAAGAAAAGTAATGTCCAAAATAGCTGCAAATTTTTACAATAATCCTTCAAAAGAACTTAATATTATAGGAATTACAGGAACAAATGGTAAAACTACTACGACTCAAATAATTGATTACATAATAAAAGCAAACAATAAGACAAGTAGTTCACTAGGCACACTTGGGTTTAATACTCCCTCTGGCATGATATCTACTGGATTTACAACACCTGAATCAATAGAATTACAGCAAATTCTTGATACGATTAAAAGGGGTGGCATTGAATATGTTCCAATGGAAATATCTTCTCATGCTATTGAACTTTATAGGACAAATGATGTTGATGTAAATATTGCAATATTTACTAACATTGGACATGACCATCTAGATTTCCATAAATCTATTGAAAATTATTTTAATGCAAAGTTAAAATTATTTACTCAATTAAATAAAAAATCTACAGCTATATTAAATGATGATGATCCTTACACTAAAAAAATAATAAATAAAATTAATTGTAATTATTCTACATATGGATTTAATAAAAAAGCTGATCTATATATTAAAGATTATAGTTTAAATATTGAAAAATCTAAAGCAATAATTAAATATAAATCTGAATTATTTGAATTAGAAACTCCATTAATAGGAAAATTTAATCTTTATAATTTAAGTGCAGCAATTCTATGTGCATTTGAGCTTGGAATATGCAAAAATGATATAATTCAATCAATAAAATATTTTAATAATGTTCCAGGAAGATTAGAAAAATATAATTATAAAAGTAATACAATAATAATTGATTATGCACATACTCCAGATGCATTTTCAAATATTTTTAAAAATATATTTGAACTAAAAAATAAGAATAAAAAAATAATAACAGTATTTGGATGTGGTGGAAACAGAGATACATCAAAAAGAAAGCTTATGGGTAAAATTGCAAGCAATTATTCTGATTACATATATATAACAAATGATAATCCAAGATTTGAAGATGAAGATAAAATTATTGATAATATATGTAGTGGTATAGCAAACACTGAATATCAAATTATTAAAGATAGAAGAAAAGCAATAATATCTGCTATGAATAATAAAAACTCTATAATATTAATTTTAGGTAAAGGTGTCGAAAAATATCAAATAATAAAAAATAAAAAAATAAATCATTCAGATATAAAGACAGTAAAAGAGTTTATTTATGAGAATTGAAATTCAAGATAAAAAACATTTCATAAAGATGTTTAATATTTTATATCCAAATAATAAAATATCAAATATAAGTGGAATCACAATTGATTCAAGAAAAATTGCTAAGGGTGATATTTTCTTCCCAATTAAAGGTAGTAATTATGATGGGCATAAATTTATTACTAAATCATTAGATAAAGGTGCAATTATAAGTTTTAGTAAAAATAAAAATAATAGCAAAAAAATTATCACTGTTAAATCAATCAAAAATGAAATAAATAAATTAGCAAAAAATTGGTTGAAAATTTCAAAATCAGAAATAATTGGTATTACAGGTTCAAATGGTAAAACAACAGCTAAAAATCTTCTTTTCCATATTTTAAGTAGTAAATATAAATGTAACAAAACTATTGGTAACTATAATAGCTTGATTGGTTTTCCTCTTTCATTTTTAGCATCAAAAATAGATTCTAAATATAATATTTTAGAATATGGAGCTAGTAAACCAAATGAAATTAAAAAATTATGTGAAATAATAAGTCCAGATTATAGTTTGATAACAAATATATCGAATGCTCATATAAAAAATTATAAATCATTCAATCAATTATTTAATACAAAATATGAAATATATTCATCAACAAAAAGTGATGGAATGATTTTTATTAATACTGATCAATTCGAAATAAAAAAATCAATACAAGATAAAAAAATAAAATCTTTTGGATTTTCACACAATATAAAGATTGAAAACAATTATTTAATTATAAATAATCAAAAGATATCTATCCCAAAAGAGATCATTTATTTAAAAGATATAATTTTAAGCATATATATGATTACGCATTATTTAGGAATTACAAACAAATCTTTTGAAAATTCTTTAAAATCATTTAACCCTACAAATGGAAGAGGGAACTATATATTATATAAAAACCATAAGATTATTGATGACTCTTATAATGCTAATCCTAATTCTGTTAATTTTGCTATAAATAGATTTTCAGATATAAAAAATAATGGTAAAAAAATATTTATTTTAGGTGATATGCTAGAACTTGGTGATATTGAAATTGAAGAACATAATAAATTAGCTAAATCTTTTAATATGTCAGATATTGATGTGGTTTTGACATATGGTAAAATTTCTGAAAATCTACATAAGTATATATCAAAGAAGAAATACTCAAAACATTATTATGATAAAAAAAATCTAAAAATTGAATTAAACAATCTAATATGTAAAAATGATATTGTTTATTTAAAAGGTTCTAGAAGTATGAAATTAGAAAGTTTATACAAAGGGGACATATGATTTATTTACTACTAAACAAGAGTTTAAATATTGTTCAATATATCTCATTTAGAGCAACTGGTGCTGCTATAACAGCTTTAATAATAAGTTTCCTCATCGGGCCAATAATAATCCGCACACTTAATTTTCACCACTTTGGTGAAAAAATCCGTAAAAATGGGCCTGATTCTCACCTTCGTAAAGAAGGTACACCATCGATGGGAGGGATAATTATACTATTATCAATTATCCTTCCCACGATTCTCTGGGCAGATATAAGTAATAATTTTATAATCACAATTTTAATTTCAATTAGTATAATGGGTTTAATTGGATTTATTGATGATTACATGAAAATAAAGAAAAATTATACTAAAGGTTTAATTGCAAGATATAAACTAGCAGGACAAATATTATTAGGTATTTTAGTATCCTATTTAATACTAAATGATAACTCCTCTATTTCATATAACATTATTTCAGAAAGCAATGTTTTAACTAATATTAACTCAACCAGTATTTCATTACCTTTCATTGCAAATGGATATTTTGATATCAAATATTTATATCTACCACTTATCATACTAATAATCACTGCATCATCTAATGCTGTAAACTTAACAGATGGTCTAGATGGTTTAGCTACTGGTTTAGTTGCAATATCAATACTGGTATTAGGAGCTATAGCATATGCAAGCGGTAGAATAGATTATAGTAACTACTTAAATATTATTTTTATACCAAATAGTGGTGAATTATTTATTTTTTGTTTATCAGTTATTGGAGCATGTATAGGATTTTTGTGGTTTAATGCTTATCCAGCAAAAGTATTTATGGGAGATGTTGGCTCTTTATCATTAGGTGCTGCAATAGGAACATTGGCAGTACTACTTAAAAAAGAAATTCTTTTAATAATAATTGGTGGTGTATTTGTAATAGAGTCACTTTCTGTTATTATTCAAGTATTATATTTTAAAATAACAAAAAAAAAGACAGGTAAGGGAAAACGTTTTTTAAAAATGGCTCCCCTACACCACCATTTCGAACTATCTGGTTGGAATGAAAATCATGTGGTTGTAAGATTTTGGATTATCGGTATTATTTTAGCTTTATTATCACTCACAACGTTTAAAGTACAATGATTTATCAAAATAATAATATAAAAAATAAAAAAATTACAATTCTAGGAGCAGGTATAAGTGGTTTTGGTGCAACAAAGCTTGCTAATTATAAAAAAGCTAAAGTTTTTTTAAGTAATAATAAAAAATTTAATAATCCATTTAATAATAAAATTGAAAAAGAATTTTCACATTCAGAAAAATGTAAAGATTCAGATTTAGTAATTCTAAGTCCAGGAATAGATCCTCAGAAAAATAAAATAATTAAAATTTTAAGTAATTTAAATATACCTATTATAAGTGAAATTGAATTTGCATCATGGTTTACAAACTCTCCAATAATAGCAATTACTGGATCAAATGGAAAATCAACTGTTGTTAAAATGCTTCATGAAATTCTACAAAAAAAGTATACAAATGTTTTATTAGGAGGTAATATTGGAATATCATTTTCCTCAAACGTAGTAGATGAATTAAAAAATGAACTTGTAAATTCTATTCATCTTTTAGAAGTAAGTAGCTTCCAATTAGAAAATATCAAAACATTCAAACCATTTATTTCTTGTATATTAAATGTAACAAAAGATCATCTAGATAGACATGGTGATTTTAATAACTATTTAAATCAAAAATTAAAAATTACTAAAAATCATGATTCAAATTCTTTTGTTGTATATAATGAGGATGATAATAATTTGAAGAGTGTATTTAAAGAAAAAATAAATTCTATACCATTCTCAATTCAAAAAAAGAATCGATTTTTTACTAATAAGAAAACTATTTTTCATTCAAAAACAAATAAAAAAATAATTGATCAGAATAAAACAAATTTACTAGGTGAACACAACTTATCAAATATACTTGCCTGTTTAAATATTTCTGAAATACTTAATATTAATAAAAAACAATTAGTTAGTTCATTAATTAACTTTAAACCACTTAAACATAGAATGGAAGTAGTATACAAAAAAAATAGTTTTTTGATTATAAATGATTCAAAAAGCACAAATTTAGATTCAACAAATTCAGCAGTTAAAAGCTTTAAAAATGAAATAATACTTTTAATCGGAGGTTATTCAAAAGATAAACTAGACATAGATGAAATTATTAATATTACAAAATATAAAAATATTTCTAAAATAATATGTTTCGGCCAAATTGGAAAACAGATTTACGAAATATTAAATAAGAAAACAAAATCAATTTTAATACAAAATTTTGATGAAGCAATATTAAAATCAATAGAATTTTCCCTAAATAAAAAAACTATAGTTTTTTCACCAGGTTTTAAAAGTTTTGATGAATTTAAAAATTTTGAACAAAGAGGTGAACATTTTAAAAAAATAATAAAGAATTACTTTACATAAATGAAAAATAAACAAGCAATATATGAAAAACCTATTATATATGTAATAATTGCTACTATTGCAATTGGCTGCCTAATGCTATTTAGTGCTAGCAGTACATTAGCATTTAATAAATTTGGTAATTCAGCTTTTTATATTAAAAGGCATATAATTCGTCTTATTATTGGAATACTTGCTTTTGCATTTGCTTACAAATTAAATTTTAAAATTTTTAAACAAAATGCAAAAAAATTATTATTTCTTTCATGGTTTATTATGCTATGTGCATATTTTTTTAATGAGGGAAGTGCAACAAATAGGTTTTTAATAATTAATGGAAAAAATATAATTACAACATCTGACTTTGCAAAATTATGTTTAATTATTTTTACTTCTCAATTTATAGAAAATAATAAAAGTAAAATTAATGATATAAAAATTCTTCTTTATAAATATTTACCTTATTTATGTATTACCTTACTTTTAATCTTATTTCAACCTGATTTAAGTTCAACATTTACAATTTTAGTTCTTATAACATTAATACTTTTAGTAGCAGGTATTAATATCAAATTTCTTTTATATCCTGGTATTTCAGGGATAATATTTTCTTTATTAATAATGAAAGATTTTCAAAAAGAACGATTTTTATTATGGTGGAATGGTGGAATTAACCAACAAGCTGAAAATTCTATAAATGCACTAGGAAATGGTGGTTTAAAAGGTGTTGGATTTGATAAAAGCATAATTAAGGAAGGATTTTTACCAGAAGTACATACAGATTTTATACTACCTATTATTGGGGAAGAATTTGGATTTATTGGTATATTTTTTATGTTTATTTTATTTTTATCATTATATAGTCTTGGTATTAATGTTTGTAAAGCAGCTCCTGATATTTTTAGCTCAATGCTATGCCTTGGAATTACTTTAAATATATTGGTTTATTTTTTAATTAATGTTTGCTACGTAGTAGGTTTTATTCCAACAACAGGTTTAGCAATACCTTTTTTTAGCTATGGTGGATCACATACCTTGTTTAATTTATTTTCATTAGGTATTCTTTTAAATATTTCAAACCATACAAACCTTTATAAATATAAAGCTATAAAATATGAATAATTCAATCTTTATATCAGGAGGAGGAACAGGTGGACATTTATTTCCTGCTATTTCTATTGGGAACGAATTAATTAAACATAATTTTTCAATAATATATATTGGTTCAAAGTATGGGATTGAAAAAAAATATTTTAAAGATAATAATATAAAACATTATTTATTAAATATTAGAGGAATTCAAAGACATATATCAATTAAAAGTATTTTAATAAATATATTATTTCCTTTAAGATTTATACTTGCATATTTATCATCAATTTTTTTAATAATAAAATATAAACCAAAATTAATAATTGGTACTGGTGGATATGCTTCTGGATTACCACTACTAGCTGGAATTTTATTCAAAATTCCAATAATGATTCAAGAACAAAATTCAATACCTGGACTAATAACCAGGAAATTAAGTAGAAAAACAAACAAAATATTATTAGGATTTAAGGAAGCAGAAAAAAAACTACATGGAAATTGTGTTTTTACAGGTAACCCTATAATGTCAAACCTAAAAATTTATAACAAATCAGAATCGAAAGAAAATTTAGGATTTGATACAAATAAAAAACTAATACTAATTATTGGGGGCAGTCAAGGGGCTCGAGCTATAAATAATTATATATATGAAAATATTGATTTTTTTATTGAAAATAATTATCAACTATATTGGCAATGTGGATATAATGATATTAAAAAATTGAATAAAATTCAAAAAAAATCAATTAAAATTATTCCATTTATTAAAGATATGTCTAAAGCATATTCATCTGCAGACCTGGTTATATCTAGAGCAGGAGCTATATCAATAAGTGAGCTTTCTATAATGAAGAAGGCTACTATATTCATTCCTTTACCATCAGCTGCTGATAATCATCAAGAAATAAATAGTAAATTTTTAGCTCAGAAAAAAGCATGTGTTTCTATACATCAATCTAATTTAAAAAATAGGGATTTAGAAAAAACAATCTCAAACTTATTTATGAATAATAAAAAGTTAGAAGAATTAGAAAATAATATAAAAGAATTTTGTAATAAAGAATCAACTAAATTAATTGTTAATGAAATTTTGAAAGAAATTAAATGAATTTATTTGATACATCAAAAAAAATACACTTTATTGGTATTGGTGGAATTGGCATGAGTGGTATGGCTGAATTTTTATTTAATCATGGATTTGATATTTCCGGATCAGACATATCAAGTTCTGAAAGGACTAAACACTTATCAAGTGTAGGAATTAAAATTTCTAGCTCACATCAAAAATCAAATATAAAAAATCATGATTTAGTAGTTTATTCATCTGCAGTAAATCATAAAAATATTGAAATTATAAGAAGTAAAGAACTTAATATACCAATTATGAAGCGTTCTCAAATGCTCGGAGAATTAATAAAAATAAAGGATACTAGCGTAGGTGTTGCAGGAACGCATGGAAAGACAACTACATCATCTATGCTAGGTTCAATTTTATATGAATCTAAATTAGATCCTACATTAATTATCGGAGGTATTGTTAATAAATTTAATAGCAACAATATTTCTGGAAATGGAGATTTTATTGTTGTTGAGGCAGATGAGTTTGATAAAAGTTTTTTATCTTTAAAACCAACATATGCTATTTTAAATAATCTTGATAAAGAACACTTAGATACGTATAAAAATATCAAAAACTTGAAAGATACATTTTGCAAATATGCTAACTCAGTACCTTTTTACGGAAAAGTAGCTATCAATAATGATTCAAGATACCTAGTTGATATTAAAAAAAGAATTAATAAGCCTTCAATTACGTTTGGAATTGAAAATAATTCTGATATAATGGCAAAAGATATAAAATTTGATAAAAATAAATCTTCATTTAAAGTTATTTCAAAAATCTACGGAGATTTTAAAATTCAAATTCAATGTCCAGGAACTCATAATGTATATAATGCGCTTGCAGCAACTGCACTTTCACTAGATATGAAAATATCAAAAAATAACATTATAAATTCATTAAAAAAATATTCTGGAGTTAAAAGAAGATTTGAAATTAAATACGAAAATAAAAATAATAATATAATGGTTATTGATGATTATGCTCACCATCCTGTAGAAATTAAATATACTATAGATGCTATCAAATCAGGTTGGAATAGTAGATTAATTAGTATATATGAGCCACATCTTTTTTCTAGAACAAAAGAATTTAAAAAAGAAATCGCTGAAGCACTTTTATTATCTGATAAAATAATTATTACAGACATATATGGATCAAGAGAAAAGCAATTAGATAATATTAAAAGTGACTTAATTATTAATGAATTAAATTCATACAATCATGGTGATTATTTACTAATAGGTAATAAAAACAATATTTGTAATTACTTGAAAAATAAAATTAAGCAAAATGATACAATATTAGTTATGGGTGCAGGTCAAATAAACTCTGTAACTAAAGATATAGTAAAAATTATAAAGGAAAATTATGAAAAAAATTAATATTGAAAAAATTGTGAATTATATTTTTATAATTTCATCAATAATAATTACTATCAACTTAATAATATTTAGTATAAAAGATAATATTTTTGATATTAAAAATATCAATATTCAGAACAACAAGTTTATTGATAAAAAAGAATTGAGCCAATTAATCGATGATGAATTAAAAGGTAAAAATTTACTAAATGTAAATATATTTAAATTAAAAAATACAATCAATGATCATGATTTCATACAATCATCGAAAATATATACTTCATTTCCTTCAAAACTTCATATAGTAATAAATGAGATCACACCAATTGTATTATTTGAGCAAGAATCTAAATATTATTTATATGATTATAAAAAAAATAAAATTGAAGCAGATATAAAAGCTTTAAACTATTTTCCAGTACCAATTTTAGTAAGTGATATAAAAGATCATAATAAAATCAAAAATATAACAAACTCATTAATTAAAATTTTTAATCAATATCATTCGTTTTACCATTCAATATCACAAATAAAAATTAATAATAAAGAAATTCACTATATGACAGATAAAGGAACTACTATTAAACTTAATTTAGATAATATTGATTTGCATACTCAAAAATTAATTAACTTTATAAATCAAAATCAAAAAAAACCAATTGAAAAATACGAATATGTTAACTTATTAATTCCTAATCAAATAATTGTTAAAGAAAAGAGTATATAGAAATATGAATAATAAAAATATAATTTCTGGTATTGATATAGGAACTACAAAAATTGTTGTAATTATTGCTGAAAAAAAAGATGGTGCAATAAATATTATAGGATTTGGTAAAAGTAATTCTGATGGATTAGAAAGAGGTATTGTTGTTGATATAAGTAAAACTATAAAATCAATAACAAAAGCTGTTAAACAAGCTGAAGAACAAGCTAATATTGAAATTGAATCTACATTTGTTGGATTAACAGGTGATCATATAACGGGTATTAATTGTACAGGTAATATTTCTATTTCTACTGGTGATTATAGAAATCCTGCTGGAGAAAGAATAACCCAAAAGAATATTGATAAAGTATTAGAACATTCAAGGGCAATTAACTTATCCCCAGAAAGAAAAATATTGCATACATTATCAAAAGAATTTAAGGTTGATGAAAGATCTGGAATTAAAAATCCACTTGGATTATCAGGAAATAGATTAGAAGCAAATGTACATCTTGTAACCATAGCAAGAAATATAGAAAATGACCTTAGAACATGTATAGAAGAATGTGGTATAGATATTGACGGATTTATATTAGAGCCCCTAGCCTCCTCAGCTTCAGTATTAGATATAAATGAAAAAAAATTAGGTTCTATACTTATAGATATAGGTGGAGGAACAAGTGATATTATCATATTTAATAATAATTCTATTATTCATACAGGTGCTATACCACTTGGAGGGGAAAACTTAACGAAAGATATTGCTTATGGATTAAATACCTCCTTAGAAAATGCAGAATTTATTAAATGTAAAAATGGGGTTGCTAAAGAATCTTTAGCAGATGAACAGAAAATAATTAAAATAATAGGAACAAATGGAAGAGAAGATAAAGAAATATCTGAAAAGTATCTTGCTTCAATTATTCAACCAAGAGTAAATGAAATATTTAATTTGGCAAAAAATGAAGTTGAAAGAAGTGATTATAATGGAGATTTTACTTTTGGAATAATATTAACTGGAGGTGGTGCTTCACTAAATGGAATTATTGATATAGCACAAGAAATTTTTAATATGCCTGTTAAGATTGGAATTCCTGATACAATAAATGGTAAAGCTGAAATCATTAATAATCCAAGATATGCAACTGGTATTGGTATTATAAAATATGTTATAGAAAATAAAAAAGTTTTAAAAGAACAGTTTGAAATTAATAATAATAATTCATCAATAAATACATTTATAAGCAAAATTAAAAATGTGTTTAATAAAATAAATTAAGAAAAGGAGAAAATATGTTATTTGAACCAGCAAATCTATCAGAACAAAAAGCAAAAATAGTTGTAGTAGGTGTGGGAGGAGGTGGAGGAAATGCTCTTAATAGAATGATTAGTGATGGTATGAATTCTGTTGAATTTATAGCAATAAATACAGATGCTCAAGATCTAGAAAATAATAATTCTCAAAAAAAATTACAAATTGGGAAAGAATTAACTAAGGGTTTAGGCGCAGGAGCAAATTCAGAGATAGGCAAAGAAGCAGTTAAAGAAAATAAAGAAGTGATTTTAAAAGAACTTGGACAGGCTGATATGATATTCATTACAGCTGGTATGGGAGGTGGAACAGGAACTGGTGCTGCTCCTGAAATAGCTAAATTATCTAAAGAAATTGGTGCACTAACAGTAGGAATTGTTACCAAGCCTTTTGCATTTGAAGGTCCGATTAGAAAGAAACGGGCTTTGGAAGGTATTAAAGAAATGAAAAAAAATTGTGATACTCTATTAATTATACCAAATGAAACATTGTTAGAAATTGCATCAGATGATACAACAGTTAATCAGTCTTTTCAACTTGCTGATACTGTTTTAAATGAAGCTACTAAAGGAATATCAGATCTAATTAATAAACCTGGATTAATTAATCTAGATTTTGCTGATGTTAGTACAATTATGAGAAATATGGGAGATGCTATAATGGGAAGTGGTAACGCTAAAGGTGAAGAAAAAGCGATTCTTGCTGCTCAACAAGCTATTAATTCTCCACTACTTCAGAATGCAAGCATAAAGGGTGCAAAGGGTTTACTTGTTAATGTTTCAGGTCCAAAAAATATGAAAATGAAAGAACTTGATGAAGCATCTAACATTATTTATCAAGAATCTGGTGAGGATGCAAATGTAATATTGGGTTGTGTAATTGATGATAATTTAGATGATGAAATAAAAATAACTGTTATTGCAACAGGTTTAAATAATAATGAACAACCAGAGTTTTATGATAATAGTCAAGAAGAAAATATTAGAAATAAATATTTAATGCATTCAACAACTGTAGAAGAAACAAAAGAAAGTTTAGTTAATAATCAAGCAACGTTTGATAATAATGAATCAAATCAAATTGATGAAAAAGAAAAAGATGAAAATCAACAAGAAAATAAAGAAAGTAAAGAAAATGTACTACAATTTGGTGAGAATCTTGACATACCAACTTTTTTAAGAAATAGAAAGATTTAAATTTATTTCAAAAATTGTTTGAAATTGATCTGATTTATAAAGTCTAATTTTACCTTTATGAATATACTCAATTATTCTCTTGGTCAAGTTTAGACCTATTCCCCAACCTTTATTTTTTGTACTAAATCCTGGCTTAAATATTTGACTTTTATTATCTCTTTTAATTCCAGATCCATTATCAATAAATAAAATTTTTACTTTTTTATTATTTTTTTCAATATCAATATATATTTTACCATTATTTGATTTAATAGAATCAATAGAATTTTTTATCAAATTTTCAAAAGCCCATGACAATAAAATCTTGTCACCGTTAATTAATAAATTTTTATTTTTAAAATTATGATTTATTTCAGTTTTACTTGACTTTGGTAATTTTGACTTATAATAATTAATTACATCTTCTATAACTTCAATTAAATTGAACTCTGAAAATTTTGGCATTGAACCAATTTTATTAAACCTATCAGAAATATTTTCTAATTTATTCAAATCATGCTTCATCGAAGTATATATTTTTTCTTTATTACTAGGATTTTCTTCTAACAAACCTACCCATCCCATTAATGACGAAATAGGTGTTCCAAGTTGATGCGCTGTTTCTTTTGCCATACCAATATAAACTGAATTTTTTTCATTTGACCAAATCAAATTAATCCCTAAAAACATAAAAACTAATACTATAAAAGCAAATCCAAATTCTACCAATGGGATCCATCTAATATTTTTTATTAATACAGAATCTCCATAGTGAATTCTTATTATAGGATTTCCATCAATTTCCATAACTGTCAATGGATTATTATTTTTATCCATTCTATAAACTATATCTTGAATATTACTATCATTATCAAACTTTAAATTCAAATGTTGATATGTAAAAGAACCATCATTTTTCTTTGTAGATATTATCATTGGAATTTGTAATTCATTAATCAATGGAAGTAGTGTATCAAGTAAATATTGAGAATCTACATTTTCATTTGTTAACTTTTCATGGTAAATATTTGCAATTGTTTTAACTTGATTATTTAATTCATTTCTTAATTGATTTATAATAAATGAATTAATTAAAAAAAATGTAAAGGCTAATATAATAACCGTAAAAAATATACCTAACTTTATTTTATTTATGTCTTTATGATTTCTTACCATAATATCTTCTTACTAATAAATATATAAAAACTAATATTATTAATGCTATAGCTATTCTTGTTATAAATAAACCATAATAAAACTCTTTAGGATTAAATCTCATTTCAAAATTATTTACACCCCTCGGAACTTTTAATCCTCTTACGATTTTATTTACCTCATATATTTCTTGTTTAGTTCCATTACAAAATAATTCCCAACCATCTTCATAAAATATTTCACTTAATATTAAAAATTGATCTGAGCTACTTTTTGTCTCAAATTTGATTAAATCTGCTGACCAAAAAGTTAATTTGCTTATTCTATCTTCAGGATTAAAATTTTCTTCTATTATATTATCATTAATATAAACATAATTTTCTGGATCATAATTATTTTCTAAAATATCATCTAAATTATTTTCATCAGATAAAATTTTATTTGTAAAGAAAATTCTACTTGAAAAATCATTGTATTCATATAAAAAAAGACCCACTTTCTTACCATCATAGTTCTGATTATTTCCAAAATAAGTAAGACCTTTTTGACCTAAGTTTTTAAACGAAGTATGATTAAATTCTGATGATGGTAAAATAATATATTTAATATTAAATAGTTTTAAAATACCTTCTGGCCAAAGTGTAAAACCTTTACTATTAATTTTTTTTATAAATTCATTATAGTTGTTTAGCTTAGCAGGATGATATCCATTTATATTTTCTATATGATAATTCGCCCACCTATTTTGTTCTCCAACAAAATCCATAATTCTATATTTTGATGAATCATTCTTTAAATAAGTTATAATTGGATCTTGATTTTTAAAATTTTCTATATAATTATTTTCTTTTAAAATATTTTTGTGAGGTATATGTATTGCAGGAGAAATTATTTCTCTATCTATTCTAAAATAATCGTAAGATATTATTATAATTAATATATAAACATAGACTTTTCTATTTATTTTATTTTTGTAATAAAAATATATTGATAAAACTGTAATTAAAATTACTAGCATTATATTAATTGAATCATAAAAATGCATTTCATTAATTTTTGATATATATGGATTATTTAGATTAGTAAATAAATGACCAAAAATTAGATAGCTCAATGATATGAGAAACAAAAAAAGTAAATAATAATTTTTATATGTTAATTTTATTTTATCTAAAAGAATTCCAAATCCTAAAGAAGCTAAAACCAAAATAGAAAAATGACTTAAAATTAAAATATATGCAGGAACTCTAAATTTATTAAAATAAGGAAGATAATGATAAAATATTTGATAAAAATTAATAAAATTACTTCCTAGAGAAATCAAAATAGATAAAACAATTGTCAACAAAAAAAATAATTTAAATTCTTTTTCAATCTTTGATTTTAATAAACCAATAAAAGCTAAAAAAATAATAAAAATTGATATGTAATTAGGATAATCAGTAAAAGGAAAATCACCAAAGTATAAAGGACCTCCAAATCCTAAAGAATAAGGAAAAATAAAAGTAAACATTTCTTTTAAGCTTAATGACCATTGAGTTGCATACTCAATTCCTGCTCCCCCACCAATATTTGAACCTCTAATTGATTTTGAACTATATTTTAATATTGGTAAATAGATTGATAGTGATAAACAAAGTCCTAAAATTAAGGAAACTATTAATCCGATTTTAAGTTTTATAAATTTATATACATCTTTTACTTCATTTTTAAAAAAATAGAAAATATTTATCACAAAGAATAAACCTATCATCATCCATGTGTAGTAAGCTATTTGTACATGACCTCTTTGCAACTGAAAACCAATTAAAATTGAAAATAATAAGTAATTAAGTATCTTAGGTATTTTATAAATTTTAAATAAGTAAAGAATAATCCATGGAATGTATGATGCTGACATCATTTGACTACCATGTCCATAAGCAAACATTACTATCATATATGGCATTAATAAAAATAATATAGAACCAAATAAAGCAGTATATTTTTCCTGTTTAAAAAATAAAATCAATTTATAAAAGCCTAAGGCTCCAAATATTAAATGAAAAATAAAATACCAATTCCATGATAATCCTAGATTATTAAGTATAACCATTAAATGATGAGGATAATAATAATTTGAAATACTTAAAAATGAGTGTATAGTTGGTATACCACCTAGAATCCAAGGAAACCACAAGGGAAACTCATTATATGAATCTACATATAATTTAATTGCATTTTTTACAGCAATAGGTGATAAAGAATCTCCACTTGTAAATAAATATGCACCATTAATTAACTTATAAAATAAAAACGATGCTATAATTAAAAAAATAGATAGAACTATAATATAGTCTTTAAATCTCATGAAATTATTAATTTTATTAATGTGAAAAGAAGTCTAATAGGTAATAATATTATATTTATCAAAAAGTACAAAATAAAAACGAGAAAATTATTACTGAAATATAAAAATTTAATTGAAGAAACTAATTTGTAATATAATTTAAGAATACTAAACCTTCCTCCCATTGAACTTGATATTTTGTGACTTATAATACTATCATGAACAAATATACATTTAGTATTATTATTCTTTGCTCTTAAACACAATTCTACATCCTCATAGTAAAAATTAAAAGACTCATTAAAACCTTTTAAAGAATCAACCAAAGATTTACTAATTAACATTGCACACCCTGAAACAAAATCAGTTGTAGTTGTTTTATATTCAGTTCTTCTTTCGTCTGAATTAAGACCAATATGATATGTAAGTTTTGTAAATGGGCTTTGCCTACCCCCTGCATACCATATTAAATTATTATTACTATTTAATATTTTGGGTGAAAATATATTATTAGAACCAAATTGATTTATAGAAATATGAAGCCTCTCTAATGTGTCCTTATAAATTATTGTATCATTGTTAAGCAAAAAATAATAGTCATCGTTATCATTTTTTAATTTTTTAAAAGCGTAATTATATCCTCTTGAATAACCAAGATTTTTATCAATTTTAATAATATTAATTTTATTAGAAATTTTATTTAAATCTTTTAATGAACCATCTGATGAACCATTATCTATAACAGTAATTTTATAATTTTTATAGCTTGAGGTTAATATAGATTTCAAACAATCATTTAATACTTTTTTTCCATTCCAATTCAAAATTAAAATATTTATTAGAGGATATTTTTTCATTTAAGTAATTCCTCAAAGTATTTACTAAAATTATCAAATGAATATCTGTCTTTATATTCATTAATATATTTTTTAGATTGATCAAAATTATGATTTTGATAAATTTCAGACAAAATTGCAGATAAATCGTTGCTATTATTATTTTTAAAAAAATATCCAGTTTGTTTTTCAATTACATGATCAGTAAAACTTGGTAAATTAGAACAAACAACTATTTTATTAAAATGGTAAGCCATAGGAATTATTCCACTTTGAGAAATTTTTTTATATGGTAACACAACAAGATCCGACGCGGAGAAATATAAATTAATTTCATCATTCGGTATATATTTTTCATGCCAAATAACCATATCAGAAAGATTATTATTATTTATTAAATCTT
>CEOF01036036.1_pt1 | contig 28636 bp, 57 predicted proteins | sample 361311 | NCBI WGS metagenome assembly CEOF01 (sample SAMEA2619667, study PRJEB7988) | marine metagenome | biome: marine biome (ENVO:00000447); feature: surface water layer (ENVO:00002042); material: "saline water (ENVO:00002010), including plankton (ENVO:xxxxxxxx)" | depth 5 m
CAGATTGTGAAGCAGTAGAAATTTATCCTAACGAGGATAGATTAGTAGATACAGCTAATCAATATCATCTTTTTGTATTTCCAAAAGATTATAAAATACCTTTTGGTTGGAATACTAGATCAGTTATTAAAGAAGAATTAAAAGGTGGATATAATAAAACAGGACAAAGAAAAATAGAGGAGAAAACAGATGATAATTCTAGGCATACCAATTCATAGAAAATATAATAAGGTAGTTTTAAAAATTGCTTTATTAATATTAACAATTTTAATAATCGGAGTAATATTATGGATTTAAAAGAACTAATGCAAAGAACAAAAATAGTTGAAAGATTATATACACTTTATGATCTGAAACAAATTTTACAAGAAAAAATAAAAAAAGCAGAACAAGAGTTATCACAACTAGATATGGAGAAAAAAAATGGACAAGATAAAACGACAAAGGCTTAAATTAATAAATGAAGTTTCTATAAAAAAAGGTTGGACATTTGGAGATAATAACCCATTCTTTGTAGAAGTTTATGAACTAATGGACAAGATTGAAGCTAAAACAATGAAAGAGTATATGAAGAAGTTAAAACTAGAAAGGAAAAAATATGAAGAAAATGCTATGCGTAATTATATTGCTACAAGCTTGCGTGTATAAGCCTGTTGTTGATACCTCAGGTCGTAGTGGTACGTTTGATAAGCCTAAAGCAGTTGAACTTACAAACGATCTACAACATTGTAAAACTTTAGCGAAAGAAAACACAAGTACATTAATTGAAAGTAGTAAATATATTTATAATTATTATTTAAGAGCAAGTGTATTGTGGTTATCTCCTAAAGCTAATTATAATTATCCAAATATGTATAGATCATGCTTAAAAGGTCGTGGTCATTCTGTAATAAACTAGAAAGGAAAAAATGAATAAACAAATAAAAACAGATTATATGATTAAAGGCATGATTGAGGATTTTAAGAAAAAACCTAGTCATAAGCTTTTAGATCAAATAATAGGTCTAAAATTTAAACATATTAGACTTAAAAAAGATATTACTGCTGAAGCAGTAGTATGCGATAATCCTTTATATTTTGCATCAGTTTTTGCTTTATATAAATTTGAAAAAGGTATAACAACAACAACAGCTAGATTATTTGTTTTAAGTAAATATTATAAATATGATATTACTCAATTAATCGAAAGGCTAAACTAGAAAAGGAAAAAAATGTATAAAAAAACTAAACTAACAAATGGTCTAGAATTAGACTTTGATGATGATAAACACATTTATTATCATAAAGGACAAAAAGTAGAAAGTGTTACAGGTATTTGTGGAAAAGGTATTCCTAAACCACAATTAACTAATTGGTTAGTAGCAACTCCTATTAGAGCAATAAAAGATTCATTACATAGTATGTTGGATAATGAACAAACTTTAGATAGAGTTAAACTTGAAAGAATAATCCATGATGCTAAACAGAAAACTAACAGAATTAAAGATGATGCTGGTTTAGTAGGTTCAGTAGTACATGGACTAATTGAAGATTTTCTTCAAGGTAAAAAAATTCCAAACCAATCTGATACAGCAGTCATTAATTGCTGGAATATATTTTTAGATTGGTGGAAAACCCAAGAATATGAGGTAGTTGAATTAGAGAAAAAAATTTTTTCTAAGACGCATAACTATGCTGGTACTCTTGATCTTATCTTAAAAGATAAGAAAGGCAATCTTGTTTTAGCAGATATTAAAACAAGTAATCATATATCATTTGACTACACATTACAGTTAAATGCATATAAATACGCTTACGAGGAAGAAACTAAACAGAAAATTACTAAAGGGTTAATTATAAGACTACCTAAAAAAGATAGTAATATAGAAGTTAAGGAACTTCCTTTAAATAAACAAATGTTTAATGCTTTTCTAGGTGCTAAATACTTAATGATAGCAATGGCAAATAATTAAACTAAATAAAAACATGAAACAATAAGGAAAAAAAATGACACAAATACAAGGAAAACAATCAAATTTCTGTGGTTTAACATTAACCATGTTTTCTACAGGAAATAAAGCACCAAAAATGGAATATAGTGCATCATCTAACAAAGCTAAATTTAAATGTACTCTAACTAAGAATATGTTTGAATTATCAGATATACAAAGCTGGTTAAATTCTCCACCTGTTCAAGAATATGTAAGAGCAGGCTATCTTTTAAAATGGGGTGCTAAAGTATCACAAGGAGAACCAAATCAATATAGTAATGGTTTGCAATTAGAAATAACTTACTTCATGGTTAAACCATTTAATAAACAAGGATATACTCCTCAACCTCAACAACAGCAAAGCTATCAACAAGCAAAACAAGGTGTACAGCTTACTGATGATAAGTTGCCAAGTAGTCCAAATGATGAAATAGATTGGGCTAAAGAGGGTGCAACTGATTTTAACCCTGATATGTATGAACAAGAACTAGGTTAATGTCAGAAGAGCCAAAATACATACAAATACGACCACAATCTTTTGACCCATATAAGATTATTTCATATCTAGATGCCCTTGATAAAAGGTTAATTAGATCAGAAATAGATTATGACGAAGTAAAAGATCAAGTTCAGGAAGTATTTGATTTTGTTGTTAATGAAAAAATAACTAATGAAACTATGGCTGTATCTTTAGCAAAAACTAAAGCTAGTAATGATGATAGGTATAAGAAAGTTAAAAAAGAACTTTCAGATAAAAAAAAATTATACCTTTATTACAAAATAGAATCAAAGAATGGTCATAGTTATTGTGAAAATTTAAAAACACAATCCATTAACAATCTAGCAATAGAAAAATTGACTAGATCATAAATGAATTTTACTAACAATCCTTGCGTTAGTAAATAGAACTATAAGCGAGAGTGAATAGTTTGGCTAGGGTGGTTTCTTAATCTGGTTTGGAACTGCCCTAGTTTCTAGTTACATCAAAATGTTTTAAATTTGTATTTTTGTGAATTTTTTTAAAAGTGTATTCGTAATTTATTAAGTCTACATCACTTCTTCTTTTAACTTCTTCAACCATTTCATTAACTTTTGTAAAGTATGGATAAGTGTCTATAAATCTAAAGGAAACATAACTACCATAAGGACTGTTATGTGTTTCTAATTGTAATTCTAAATCTGTAATTACAGCATCAACTTTTAATTTGTCCATTTGGACACTATACTATTTCTTACGCATAATGTCAGCACCCTTTAATCCATATATTGCAGATACAACACCAATAAAAATAGCTTGATACCAATAAGGAAGCTGATTAAAATACTCAAAAAATAATTCTAGTTTATTACGAATTTCCAAATCGTCAGAGAACACAGAATAACCCAATATAAGGATAGGCAAAGATATAAGGATAAGGACAAATTCATCTTTAAATCCATTGTCATTACTTTCAATAACTTTTGCTTTATACTCAATTTCACCCTTGCTCATTTTCTCAGCATGAAGCATTTGTGCATCAGAAATTAATTGTTTTGTTCGTTGTTTATTTTGGTATAGCTTCGCACCTGTCTTTACACCCAACGATAATAAATTCAACCACATTTTATTCTTTCTCCAATAATTCTATTTGCATATCAATTACATGCTTTGCTTTTTTTAAATCTTTAATCTGATCTTTTTTATCTTTCCATTTTTTATCATACCTTGAAACATATTTTATAACATGAGTTTGACAGGCATTTAAATCGTTAGCCATGCAATACTCTAAAGGCTGTATTTTAAGCTTCTTGTAGTGATTTCCTGACACTTGTTCAGAAAATGCAGAACTATCACTCTGCGTGGCTCTATGGCTCTTTAAAAGGGTCTTTTTTAATGTATTTGAGGTCATACTATCTTCTTAATCCAATTACCTTTATTGTCAAGCACCATAGGAAGTAATCTGGGTATTCCATTTAAGATAATTCCACAACCTATAATAAACCTTGTTTTGAAATTCTTAGCATAAGCAAATGCCATGCTTTTTTGGTTAATTAAACAACCTACGTTCATTCCAAAAAATAGGTTATCTGGGTTCGCCCACCAACTAATAACAAACTTTGTATGATAATGGCCTTGAACACAACTCATTCCCATAGCTTGACTTGTTTTTAATACATCTGCACTACGACCATGCGTAAAAAAACATCTTTGTCCATTACCCATAGTAAGTGTTAAATCATCTATCCACTTCCATTTTTTAGTGCCTAAGAAATCTCCATAATCTCTTAAAAATTCTTTACTCATTCCATATTTTAATGCTCGTCTATAAACTAGGCTAGAGTGGTTACTATCTACTTCTGTAACTTCTGGAAATACACCCTCTAATTCTTTAATATATTTTCTAGCCTCTTTTAACTCATGTCCAGCAGAATATAAATCAGGGTTGCTATCGTGCATTGAGATCGCATGGAAGTCTAAGCTATCTCCAATATTAACAATTGTGTCAGGTTTAAATTCTTTTTTTATTTCTTTTAAAAAGCTTATAGCATCTTTATGGTGGTAAGGAATATGCATGTCACTAATGACTAGGATTCTCTTGTTCATACAATTATTGCTTGTACTTTCTTTTTTGTTTTTTGTAAAGCCTACAGCTTATCTACTAAAACCATAATCACATAACCCATAGCACTAATTAATGAGCCTGTGCAAATTAATAAAATCTTTTCTAGTCTAAGAACTTTTTCTTCAATAACAGTAATTTTTTGATGTGTCAGCTTTTGCATTATACGACAAAGTTTTTCGTGTGATTCTATTTTTTGTAAAGCTGATTTAGTCATTACTTTTTTTTCTTTTTAGCTTTTTTAGTTTTCTTCTTTGCTGGTCTTCCTCTTTTACTTCCGTATGTTCCTTTTCCCATTGGCATAATATTCTCCTATTTGTTTGCGTTTTTCATTATACTAGCTAAACTCTCACATCTTTTTGTGGTTTGTTTGTGCCAATTACTATCTATCATTTCTACACTAGCTTTTGCAAGATTTTTTTCTTTTAATGCTTCCCACATTTTCTTAAATTTCATTACTCTTGGTTTGCCTAATTGGAAACACATTTCAACAATAACACCAAATACAATATAATTATGTTCTATATCTCTTAATAATTCTCTAGCTGAATCTGATGCTATTTTAAAATCATTATCAAAAACTTCTTCAAGATTCTCTTTGTCATAAGTAACACCCTCAACAAAGTTATCAGTGGGTAATACAAGATGACCATAGCCAATAGTAGCGAAACCCAAACTATCGGAATACACAGTATCCCTAAACCCCTCATGTTCTTTAATTCGTTGTTTGATTTCTTCCATAAATTAATTCTCCAATGTTTTAGTAGGTTTAATAATTTTATCATTCATTATGATTTAGGATTATCTAATTTAACTTTAGCAATAGCATCTTTCCAGTTAGTAGTACCATTAACCTTATCCCAGTATTGCATATCTAACTGTTCTTGAATTGATGGATAAGCAGTTGCTCTATCTCTTTGATATTCGTTAGCGTCATACTCTGCTTGTAGTTCTGTCATCTTAGCTTCTATGTCAGCTACTGGTATAGGTGTTGTTCCATTGTGCCATTCAATAGTATTAATATCATCACCTTTTATAGTTACTTCTGCATTAGGATTTATTTTAAGTATTGCTTCTATAATCATTATGCTTGAACCTCCATTAAAGTAAATGCACCACCATCTGAAAAATCTGGATGATTAATATTTGTATTTGTACCTGAAGTTTTTATTTGGCATTTATAAGTAATTTGATTTATTGTATTAGGTGTATCTAGGAATTGTACTGTATCTCTTACCATTAATCTGTCAGTGCTGGTGCTTAAATCTGCCAATCCGTATAATGGGTCGGTAAAAATATCTGTGCTATCTCTTTTTATATTTTGATTTACAGCTCTCCAAGCATTAGCTGATGCATAATTAAGATATATATGAAGTGTACTTAAAATAAAAATTTTATTACTAGAATTTGTTGGTGTGATTGTTAAAGTTCCTACATCAATAAAAGAAGTTGATGTTGTGGCTATTTCAGTTTGTAAAGGTAAATTTTTAACTTGAATTATACTGCCACTTGGCAACGCTTTTTTTGATAATGTAATAATAGACATATTATAACCCCATACTCTTTAGTTCTTCATCATCTAAACCTAAGTCTTTTAGCTTTTGTTTAGCTGATGCTTTTTTGTTAATTGCTGTTTGTTCAGCGTCTTTTAATTCTTGTTCATAAGCGTTTGCTTCTGTTTCTAAAGCGTCTAATTGTGCGTCAGTAGGTTTAGCAATATTATCTAAGTTCCATTCTTTAATGTAATCTCCTTTGCCATCACTATCGTTTTGTAGCAATACATCTGAATTAAAATCTACTTCTGCATTTACATATTGTCTTATTTTATTTGATAAACTAGCCATGATTAATCTCCTATCCTGTATGCGCCAAAAAATGTATAACCTTCGACATTTGATGATGTAGCGTAAAAAGCTGGTGTTCCTGATGTGTTATTTACTTGTCCATAAAGTTCAAAATAATCTGAAGTTCCATTTGCAGAAGCAATAAAAGAAATAGTTTTAGTGTTAAATCTTCCTGTATATGTATTTCTTGCATCAATTCTTGACACAGCTATATTTGCTCCATTTTTATAAATATAAATATTTGCTTGTTGTAAATTATTTGCAACAACACCACTATCCATCCAGATTTGACCATAAAAACAATATTTACCAGCAACAGTAGGTGTAAAACGATAATTAGTTGTGTGGTCAAAACAATTATCAGTATCAAAATATTCTTCATTTAAAGTTACTTTTGTGACAGCATTATCTGTAACAGTTTGTGAGCCATCTAACCTTGCATAAAAAGCAGGATAGTTATGTGAAAGCAATTTATCTTTTGTTACTGCATCATCAGTAATCTTAGCAGTAGTAACAGAGTTATCTCCAAGTTTAGCAGTAGTCACAGAGCCATCACTAGGTATTGTCATAACTCCTGTTCCATAATGTAGAAAGAAATTACAAGTTGATGTGCTTGGTATAGCAACGCCAAAGTCTATTGTAGAACTTGAAACTGTAAAGTTAGTAGCTTGAACCACACCATCAATACTAATCAAGCATGATTGAGCAGAGTTTGGTGTAAATGCTACTGAACCCTTTCTAATAGAATAAGAACTAGAACCATCAAAGGTAATATTATCTAGTACCTCTATGTTTGATATTTTATCTAAACCACGACCCAAATAAGCCATTACTCTCCACCTCCATTATCTATTACTGTTCCACCATCTGCTATCCATTCTTGTATTGCTTGGTAATCTGTGTTGTCTTCTGCTAGTGGTACATAACAAAATTTGTCTGTATCAAAAATAACTTTATAAGAGTTTTTTTCTGCAGGTTCTACTGCTGTGTCATATATTAAAGTTACTGAATTTATATTTTCTTTATTAATCATAATTATAACTCCGCATCTACTTTTATACCAGAGACATAAGGACTGGTGTTACCCATAACAATATTAAATACATATTTATTTATATAATTTGATAATGATGATGTTGTCCTTATAGCAGTATAAGTATAACTAGGTTCAGCTCTCATTGGCGATACTGGGTGTATAATTGTAACGCTTCCACTACTTGCACCATAAGCACCACCAAAAATGTATGCATCTCCACCACCTTCTCTAGTGTCTGGTGTTCTATAAAAATACCTCTGACACCTTTGTAAATTAATATCAACAGGCAAAAACTCAAAATCAGATGCTGATGTTCCTGCTTCTAATTGTACTCCTGTAATGTACCATTCGTTTGATGTGCTATCTGCAAGGTTGACTTGATTATCAACAAGAACATCACCTTGAGCATAAGATGACCAAGTTGTTGCATGAGTTCCACTTGACCAATTTGAACCTGAACCAAGATTAAACCAAAGTCTTAATGCTTCTCCATTATCATTATTAATAGTTCCTGCAGTATCTCCTGCAAAAGTTATAATTTTCTTTTCCCAAGTATTAGCTGTTGAAATTGTGTATGAACTTTCAATATGTCTTGAACCATCTGCTGAATATAACCCAACTGTATAAGCACCTGTTTTATTTGATTTAACCCAGAATGAAGCTGTTAAACTTTTAGCACTAGATGTACCATATTCTAAATATTGTATATTTTGACCTTCTATTCTTTGTTCATGTGTCATAAAAGTTGTTGCACTTGGAGATGCGTTAGCTGTTGTGCAATCCCATTTACAAGAACTTGCAAAACCTTGACCACTAGGTACATCAGTTGATTTAGAAATAGTAAATACTGCTGTGCTAAATACTTGAGTTTTCCATCTATCAGGTGCTGAATATACTTGGTCTGTTACTCCTGTTGCAGTATCTCCTCTTTGAAAAATAGAGTGGTCTCCATTAATCAAAATATTTCTGAACTTAACATTGTCTTGAAATCCAGCACTTGGTATTTTTGATATTGCCATAATTTATCCTATCAACGCTTTTATTTCAGCGTCAGTTAATCCTAAATCTTTTAGTTTTTGTTTTCCATTAGATGCGTTTGTTTCTTTTTGTGTTTCTGCATCTTTTAATTCTTGTTCAACAACAGGCATCATTGCTTTAATATCTGCTTTTGATATTTCTGCTGTATCAGTCCAAGTTATTTCGCAAGTATCTATATCTGAACCTCTAATAGATACTTTTGCATTTGGATTTATTTTTAAAATTGCATCTAATATCATTATGCTGATACCTCCATAAGTGTCATAACTGATTTACCAGTGACACTTGAACCAGGATAATTAATACGAATATAAGAAGCACCTGTTGTGTTATAATCTCTACATTGTGTCTTATATGATTGTTGTGCAGTGCTGTTTGGACTATCAAGAAATTGCATTGGACTGAAAAGATAATTTGAACTGTATAAATTATTTCCTATAGCAAATGGACCAGTGCTATTTGAAGAATTAGGATTGAAAATATCTGTTGAACCTCTTAATAATTTAATACCTCCAAAAGTAGAGCCAGCTCCACTACTAATCAAAACTGCATGAATTACCATTACCAAAACTTTAGATGAGGTTGAAATTGGTGTTATGTTTGCTGTTAAGCCTGTATCTGTATATGTTTGATTATTAACTGTTACATCTGTATCATCAACAACCGATACTACTTGTAAAACTTTACCAGAACTTAATTTACTACTTGAAACAGCACCATCTACTAATTGACTTGTTCCAACACTAGAGTTTGGTGGATTTACAGTTTGAACAGCTTTACCTAAATACACACAGTACATATCATCTCCAACTGATGTAGATTCTGTTAGTGTTAATGTAGTACCACTTGCTGAATAACTAGTTGTAGGTTCTTGTCGAACAAAATTGATAAACAAAGCTAGTTCATTAGAGTTCGCAACAGGGTGGTCTAAAGAATAATTTGTAGTCGCTGATACAGTAAAGTCTTGCTTAGCAAATGATGTATAAGCTAGTGCTGGTGCGTTGCCCAAATATCCCATTATGATACATCTGTTAAAAGTTGTAAGTGAACATCAGCATGGCCAGAAGCATTATCTGATTGTGCTTGGATTTTGTCAGAAGTTTGTAAAACTATTTTAGGAAGTTCAATAGATGAGCCTGTTGGTAAAGGTACATTTTCAAATATAAATTTTCCAGCACTTGCTGAGTTATCATATTTTTTTAAACTTACTAAAATTGAAGTTGTTGTTGTATTTGAAATAGTTCCAGCAATAACTAAAGATTTATTACTAGCTGTAAAAATATCAGTTAAGTTTGCGTTTGTTAAACTTGCTTGTGAATCATTAAAATTATTAGCCATATTTTATCCTTTTACCCTAAAGCGATTGCAAATGGAATAGCACTTGGGTCAGTTTCTGTAATAGAAACACCACTAGGAAGTGTTATTGCGTTGGTTGATGTATTTACTGAAAATAATGTTAGATCATCTGAGCCATCAAACAATTTCATGGCTATTGTGTTAGTTGCTGAATTATCTAACCAAATAGTCCCAGCTACAGCAGAACTTGGTCTTGAGCCACCTAAATGACCTGTGTTTATCGCATTTAAACTACTGTTTAATGTTGTTCTAAAAGTTGCGAATGTTTGGTTATCAATCGCTATTTGTGATACTTGTGACATAAATTATCCTGTTCCTTTCGCTTGGAAATCAAACGTTCTGTTAATACTTGTACCAGAGGAATTAAAAAATTCAATAGTAAATGCTGTTGTACTTTTATTTGTAATTGTAAAGAAATCTCCTGTTGCCATGTTTTGACCACTAATTATAATTGCTGGATTTAATCTAAATGCACTAGAATATGTAATAGTTTTGCCACCTGTACCACTAACAATATCTGCACCTGATTCTAATTTTTCTTTTAGACTAGCTGTAACTGAAAGTGTGTTTACTAGAGTTCTTGAATCTTGATCAGCAGAAGTAAATAAAGCCTTAAATTTAAAATAACGACCTGAAAATTCTCCTGTTGTAAAGTTTTGAAAAGCACTAAAAGTAACGTTATCATCACTTGTTGCTATTTGTAATATTGTATTTGAATTTTGAACTGTCTTTCCATCAAAAGGGTCTGGGCTACCACTATCTATTAAAGTTGAACTACTTGGTCGTCCAGCATCAATGTAATTTGCAACATCTTCTACAATTTGTAAAACATTAGATTCAAACTTAGCTTTAAATACTGCTGGTAATGTAATTGTATTATTAAATTCATAAGTACCTGAACTTTGAACAGATGTTGATGCTACTCCTAATGTTCCTGTTGCAGTTAAACCTAAATGATTAACTGAATTTTTTTGAACTACTTCTACATTTGTTTTACTACCAGAAAATGCTGTGTGTTCGTTAATAGTAGTTTCTAATGTGTAGTTAACTGTTTCTATATTTGAAACAATTAAAGTCTCAATAAGTGATTGATTTCCTCTCTTATCTTCTGCTTTGATTAAATAAGTTCCACTAGAAAAAGGAACTGTAACAGTAGTTGCTGGTCGTCCAATTTTATCTATTATATTTTTAGAGTTAATCCATGTAGCACCTGTAGTATTAGAATTGTGTTTAATAACATAATAAGACAAATCTAAATCTGTTACTGCGTCCCAACTTAATATTGCTTGATCGCCTACTACATTAATTGAAAAGTTTTGAACATTACTAGGTGGTGCAGATTGACCAACTACAGTATGACTAGCAGTTATATAATCTGATCTAACACCAGCTGTATTAACATATCTAACTCTTACATAATACAAAGTATCATCTTTAACATTTAAAACTTCAAATCTTGATTGTTTGCCTGAGCCTACTTCTGTAAATGTTTGATTGTCCTCAGATATTTCTACTTCAAAATAATCAAAAAATGCATCTGGTGGGTCTAACTCTGTACCATCTCCACTAAATCCTTGAGATTGATCTAAAAGTAAAACATCAATTAACAATTTAGTAATAATAACACCATCATTATAAGCAACGATAGTATCTGACACAGTTAAAAAATTACTAACTTCTGATAAATTTATTGTTGTAAATGGGTCTGGTAAAGTTGTTGTAGGTGTTGAACTAATTTCAGATTTTGATGTCCATGTATAATGTGAGTTTTGATGCTCTACTAAATTTAAACTAATTGTATAATCTTCATTAAATGTAATTGATAGAACTCTAAAATTTTTAGCAGAAAAACCAAGTGAACTATGTGTTATTCCTACTATATCTCCAATCGCTAAATCGTATGCATTAAAGTCTGCTGTTATTTGTAATACCAATGCTTCCCTTGATCTTCTTAAAATAATTTCTGCCATTTCTTCTGCTTGATATGTTGAAGTTAATGACGGAAACTCAAAACGACCCTCTAACAATACTCCACCATCAGCAGTTTTCATTGTTGAGTGTTGATCTGCACTTGGTAATCCAGAATCATCAATAGGTGGAAACTGTGCCTCATCTACTTGGAAATTTCTAGCTGGGTTAATATATGTAGCAATAACTCTGTTAAACTTAGAATTTTTATCTGGGCTTGATAAAACATAACCACCAATAATATTATCTTCTGTTAAAGTTATAGATGCAGAGCCTGTTGTTTCTATAATTAATTTATACTTACCTTGAGTATATGGTAAATATCCTCTACAACCTTTTATAAGTTCTCTTAAATTATCAATTACTTTTCTTCCTGTATCAAGCACAAAATTAGTATCAAATATATTAATATCACTACCACCTGAATAAGGCGTTACTTGTGTAATACAAACTTGTGAAGCATCATAAAAACTTTGTAAGTCAATATCAGTTGTTGCTAAACCTTTTCCATATCTTGTGTTTCTTAAATAATCTAAAATACAAAATGCTGGATTTGTTGAAAAAGTTTCTGATGATTCGTTTAAATTAGAATCAAGTGTAACAACCTTTTTACCTTTAATTTTAACTTTGACTTGTGGAATAGCACTAAATTTATTTTGATTCCACTTAAACCTAAAAGCTAAATAACAAACACCTCTTAATCTATGATTAGAGCCCCAACCAGATACAGGAGTTAAAAGACTACTAGCAACTTGATCATCTTTACCCATAAAACATTGAACTAAAATATTAGTTCCATATTTTCCAGCATATGAATTTCTTGTTGTTCCGTGTGTTAAAGCACCTGACCAGCCAACAAGTGTATCATCAACATAAATTTGTTCTACAGAGTTTATTTCTCCCTCTGCTAAAGCAAGTGCCATATACAAATAATTATTTGAATTTCCTGAACTCCTTAAAAATACCCTTGTTCCACCAACCATTCTCTCTCCATAAACAACAGGAATAGATGCGTCATTAGATTGTTTATTAATTATGATACCTTGTTCATAATTATCCATAGCTGATGAGCCAAACGAACCTACACTACCTGTGCCACCAGCATCAAATGATGGAAAAGATGGTGTAACCCATGAAACAGCTTTTTGAACTACGTTTACAGCAGTTTTAACAACCTTTTTTACTATTTTTACAACAGGCTTTACAACTTTTTTTATAATTTTAAAAGGATTAAAACCACCCATTATAACCAACCTTTTTTTGTAGTTCTTGTAACAACTCGAACAATTTTATTATCTTTTATTCTTAACCAATTAATTTGTTTTCCTATTCCAAATTGTTCAGTTAAAAAGGATTTAGTCCATTTCATTATTTTATTAAGATTTGATTTACATATTGTTTCTATATGCCAAAGATGATTACCAGAATTCCAATCTTCATTATTAATAATTGCTGTCTGTTTAAATCTGTTGTGTGCATTATCAGATAATAAAGCCCAATTAGTAAAACCTATTAATTCATTATTATAATAATGTTTTTTATATTGATTTAAGTTAATACTTGGTAAAAGATAAGATGCTAAATCATCATCTATACAAACATTAAATTTATTATAATTTCTATAAAGTGAAATAATATCTTGCATTATTTTCTACCCCACCTAATATCTTGAACCATTTCTGAGGCATGATCAAAACCAACGTCAGTACTAAAGAATCTTTGCTGTGATGTATTGTTTGTTTTTCGACCTGACTTTTTATCAAAATCTGCCCAATGAGATACTACTTTTAAATTAACTAGACTTGAGTCTTTGCTTTCATTAACATCAAATCCATCTATCTTACCCTCATATAATAATATAGGGTCTGCAATAAGTGTATTAGAACTATTTAATATTCCTCTAAATATTGTAACACTATCGTTTATAACATTTTCATTTAACACAACTGCTATGTATGTTGTATTTACACCAGATAAAGTAAGATTTAATGTGCCTTTTGTAATATCAGTTTGTTCATCAAAACTAGATATATCTAATATAAAATCACTTGCAGAATATGTAACTGATGAACCTGATATTGAAGAAGTTAAAGGAAAAGAACAATCAGTTATATTAACAGGAGTACTAAACCCAATACTAATAAGATGAACTGGTCTTATATCATTTGTTGCTAATTGGTTCTTTACTGCTGTTGTTAAGGCTCTCGTCATATTTTTCGTAGGTTGTTCTTATTAACTTTTCGCTTTGTTCTACCATAATAAAGCTAAAACTTCCATCTGGAATAGTATTTTGTTTTAAATTGTTTTTTTCTGAATCTATTTCTGATTCATCTACTATTTTTTCTGCTATAAAATCAGCAGTAACATAGTGCCTCACTAAATATTTTGTCATCTATAGTGCTTCTTCTACATCAATTTCAAATTGATATAAAGCATCTCCATCTTTTGTTGCACCCACTACTCCAAACTCTTGAATACTATTTGTCATATAAACTGTAAAAGGTACATTGTCATAAGTTACAACTTCGTCATCTGCTAAATTTGATATTAAGGGTGGCTCTATTGTTAAAGTTGAGGCATTACTAGATGGGTTTACATCAGCTACAATCATATAAACTTTTGTATGATTAGCAAACTTTATAAAATCTCCACTTCTAAATGCGTTAGGGTTGTTATTGTGATGGCCATTAACAGTAATAGTAGTATCTCCAGCAGTGTGTGAGCCATTAACTTGTATCGTTGCTGTTTCGTTACCTCTAGCATTAGAAACTTCTGGTGGAATAATAGTAAAGTTTTCTTTGCTTGATCTTTGTTTCATTATAAAAGCCATAAGTTCTCCATAAACATCTAATCGTTTTGCAGTTATAACTTGTGCAGTAAATCCAAATCTTTGACCATCAATTTGTCTTGATAATTTTTTACCACTATCAGTTATTGAAACTAAAGTGTTTTGTGTACTTTTAATTCCTAATGTAGAAAACTTAGCAGTTGATATTGGAAAAGCACCTGACATTAAATTACACTTCCTCTACCTTGTTCATTTACAGCTTGATTAATTAATGCTGATATAGTTCCTCTTGATCTAAATAGTAAATCTTCAAAGCCACTTGCATCAACTGTATTAATATTAAAATTAACTGTTGTACCACTTCCACCACCTGTGCCTCTAGCAGATTGTGTAATTTGTCCTGTTTGGTTAGGTACAAATAATTCTGGACCATTTTCTCCAACTACTACTGGATTGCCTTTTGATACTGCACCCCCTTTTGCAAATCCTAAAAAAGAAAAAAATCCTCCACCACCACCACCTCCCATTGCCATAAGCATTGCTTGAAGTGCCACTTGTTTTTTCTTTTCACTTGTAATGTTTTTTTCTGTGTTAAGTCTAGCATTTTCCTGATCAAACAATTTTCCTAATAACAATTTTTCTATTGTTAATAATGCTATTCTTTGAATTGTCTTAGCAATAATTTCTATTAATAAATTTCTAGCAATATTTTTAAAAGTTTCTGCCATGCTTTTACCTAATACTAATGACTCTGCAATGCCTCTTGAAAAAGATTCAACTGTTGAAGTCATTAAACTAAATATTTCTGCACTTAAACTAAATTGAACATTTTGTGCTTTTAATTTAGAATGTATATCTATGTGTAAATGATTAGTTGCTTCAATTTGTTTTTTATGACTAATATATGCTTGATGTATATTTTTATGTTCTCGTTTTTGTTTTTTAACTTCTTCTGTTGCTTTGGCTAAAGTTACATTTACTTTTTCTTGTGCTTTACCAATACGCATAATGCTATCTTCATAATTGTCTAAATCTCTTAAAATTTGTCTTTGTTGTTTATTAATAAATTGAATATCAATACCTGGTATCTTGTTAAGTATGTTTAACAAACCCTCGTAAGCACTACGAACACCACCAACTGCTGTTGCAACGCTTTTTATAGATATTGAAAATAGTTTGACCGCACTAGATAATACAGAACCAATAATTTCAGATATAGTTTCAAAAGCATCTGCATTTTCTTCAATAAATTTATTTAAGTCTTTAAATTCTCCTTTTAAAGAACTAAAAAATTCTGCATTAGCAACATTCTTTTTAAAGTTAAATAATTTATCGCCAAGCATTGATAATGTTCCTGTAAATGTATTAGCAAGTTCATCTGTTGCACCACCAAATTTACCATCTTTTCCGAACACTCTTTCAAATGCTTTTATAGTTTCTTCTGCTGTAATAGTTGCACCAGCTTTAAAGCCAAGCATATCTCTTACACCTTTTTCTCTAAAAATATCAGCAGATGAAATACCAGCAGTAAATGATCTTTGTATTTGTTCACCAGCAGTTTGAAAATCAATTCCTGTAACTGCTGCGACGTTACCTGTGATTTCTAAAATTTTTGCTAATCTATCTGAATCTCCAGCAACAACTGCTAAATTTCCCGAAGCTGCTTGAATTTGCTCTAGTGAAAAAGGAACTTTGCCTGCAAAATTTGCCATTACATCAAAAGCTTTTGCACCTTCTTGTGCAGATCCAAATAATTGTTTTAATCTAACTTGTAAATCTTCAACACTTCTTCCTGTATCAACAAATGATTTTATAACAACACCAGCACCAATACCAACTAATGCACCCCTAACTGAAAACACTGCACTTTTTAATTTATCTAATCTACCTCTAATACCATTAAAGGCTTGTTTAGTTTTATCTTGTGCAAGTATATTTATTTTAAGATTTTGTGCCATTATTTATGTTTTGCTTTCCTTATAACTGATTCATGTTGATCTTGTTCAATCATCATATAACCTAGCCAATGATTATACTCCCAAACTTCCATTTTTAAAAGTTCAGATAATGTTATTTTTAACCTATCAGCAACAATAAGTAAATTCTTTAAATCAGGTGATGAGTTTAGTTTTTTTTTACTTCTTCGGGACTAAGATTTTGAACCATAGCATTTGATATTTTAGCTATAACATCAGCATCTACTTTATACATTAAAGCCATTTTATCCTCTGGCTTAAACATTTTATTTCCATCTTTATCTAAGGCTTTCAATACAAGAATATCTGCAAGAATACTTGCTTCAGACATGTTACCAGATTTTTTAAAAAGGACATTCTTTTCGTAAAGATTTATAGGATTCCAATAAATAATGCTGGGTTTCCCATGTTCATCTTTCCATTCAGGAATTTCAATAGATTGAATACCAATATTCTCAAAGTGAGAACGAGCATGATCTAATACTGACATAAATTAGGATTATACAGTACCTATTGTAAGTGCACCAGTTCCTTGAAAAGTAACAGTTCTTGAAACTATTGCGTCCATTGAGTTATTAACTGACATTCCTGTAACAACTCCTGTACCAGCAAAACTTCTGTCTCCACTTGCATTACCCTCAGGTAATAAAATAAATGAGATTGAAGCACCAGCAACTAAAGTTGTTTGAGGTGTATCTGTTTCATCAAAGTGCATTTCTAAAGTACCAGAGAATGATGTTCTACCAGCAACAAATGATTTAGTTGCATCTGTTAAAGCTGTATCCTCTACTACATCTCCTGTTGTTTCAAGTGTGAAGCTAGTAAGTTCCCCTACTGCTGTTCCACCAGCTGTTACAACTCCTTCTTTTCCGTGATGTGTTGCCATTTCTTATCCTTTTTACTTTTAGATTGTTGTTGTTCTTTTTCTTGCTTATAGCCTAAACTTAAAAAATATTCAAGGTTAGTTTCATTAATTGTAGTTTCTTCATTACCTTTATATAATTTAATATCTTTAGCCATAAGTCCTTTTATTAGTTTTCTTCTTCTCCGTCAAGTTCATTGAACTCATCTAATTCAGGAAAATCTTCTATACTTTCGTTTTCTTTGTAATTGTCTATTTTTTTTCTTGCGTCCATAATCATTAAAGAAATTTCATCAACCATTTTTTCAATGTCATCAAGTTTATTTTCTAACTTATCTATTAATTGATCTGCTTTAGCCATTATGGTGTACCTGCCTGATATTCATACATACATCTTATTGTCATTCTAATGCCACCAATAGGAAATAAAGAACCCTCATCAGTTTCTACTTGAACAACTTCTGAATCAAGTGCATTACCACTTCTAGTAATATCAATTTCTATCGCAGTTTCAATAGCTGTAATTAATTCATTTCTCTTAGTATCAATATTAGAATCAGAACCTTTTACAAAGCCAGATATTACAAAATCAATAGTACCATGTCTTGTTTTAGCACCACTACCCATCTCAGAATCATCTCTATTTTCTTCAGATGTTTGAACTATTACTGCTGGATATTGTTGCTCTGATAATTCATCTAATAAAAAAGGTTGTCTTGTAGCTTTTCTTATAGTTATTGGGCTAGATATATTAGATATAACTGTCAATAAATTAGATGCTATGTTTTCTCTTACACTCATATTCTAAACTTTCTTAATTCTTTTTCTACAAATCTGTTAAATTGCTTACTTATAATCTTTTCTGTTCTATTGTTAAAGCCAAAAAATTTTCTTTGTGGAGAATTTAAAACTTGATTAAATAATGCTCTTTGTCTCATTTGAGAATTGTTAAAAGATAGAGATACTTTATTTCTTGCTGTTTTTTTTATAGTAGATGATGGAGTTAAACTACCTAGCATACGACCAGAATAAAATAAATCTACATTTGTTGATTTACCCTCTTTATTTAATTTTTTTAAATAACCCTCTGAATATGGTGCAAAGGGTATATCGTTAAAATCAATTCCTTTTTTTGTTTTAGTTCTAATAATATCTAATAATTGAAAACCAGCTTGGTTAAGCCCTTTGTCTATAACTCGTGATAATACAGATTGAAATTTTTTAAATTTTCTTGCTACTTGTTTGTTATTAGATTGTATTTTTAAATCTAAAGCCATTATCTAGTCAATCTTCTAAATCCATGTAAAGGTTCTCTCTCATTAGATACAATAGTTCCATCTGCATCTACATCATATTCTACACCATCTTCTAATATCATTCTCCATTCGATATTGTATTGGCTCATGTAATATTCTTGCATTCTTTCAAATCTATCTTTTTCTGTTTCTGGTCTAAATTTAGTTAATGCTGGTAAATAAAATCTACCAAGAAATAAATAAACACCAGCACGTTCAAACTGATCTAAATTAACTTTTGTATTTACCATTTCAGCAGTATTTAAAACTGTAATATCTGTAAATATATTTGTTTTATATACAGGCCACCATTCTACTCTTAATGCTCTTAAAATATCATTTGTAGTTTGTGCTAAAAAATTAGTTGTTTCAGTAGCAGTTGTAGAAATACCAAAATCAAATGCGTCAGGTTGATACTTTTGAACATCTGATGTTGTAATAACATTTGCACCTGTATAATTAGCCATTAATTACTCCAAACTAAATAAGCGATTAAACAAATTACAGGAATAGAATACATTGGATTGTTTTTAGCTTTAATCCATATCCATTTAATTTTTTTCTTAGTCTTTAGCCAAATCCATTTATTCATCTTTTTTCTTCCTTGTTTTTCTTTTCTTTTTTAAAGGTATTACTTTTGCTTCGTTTTCAAAAGTTCTATCAACTTCTTTAATATTTTCTTTTACATCATCTTGTACTTCTTTAAAACCTCTAAAATCATACATAACTTTATTTGTTTCATAATCTAATTCAGTTCTAGTGATTGTTTTATTACCTCTTTTAAGAGTAATCATTTTTTCGTTTGATAATACTAATTTAACCATTGTATCTCCTTTGTTAGTTGCGAGGGCAGTTTCCCACCCTCACAAAGTATCCTATTATTGGATTGATGAATCGAAGTGTAATTCAACACCATAAGAGTCATGAATTTCGCCAACACCATAAACTGATGTAGCAACAATTTCATCTGCTCTTAAACTCGCATCTCTTTGAGTTTCAATTTTAACATCTTGCATCATAGCGATTGCAAGTGCATCTCTGTGGAATGCACCACCTTTGTAATCTCCAGCATTACCAGTATTAGCAATGTTTGAAGTTTCAAAGACAGGCATACCAGCTAATCTACCAACAAAACCTGATCTTAATGCTTCGTTTGATAAGTCATTTGCATTTGCGTTTGCAAAAGTATTAGTCAAACCAGCTTTTAAGTCATAAGCGATTTTAGGGTGTAGAACAACTGCACAATCGTCAATGTTAAGAGCATTTTCTCTTAAAGTTGAAAGTGCGTTAAAGATAGATGCAGATGCTATTGCACCTGTTCCATCTCCTAATGCAGTTGAAAAGCCATCAAACAATGCAGTTAAATCTGCGTCTTGTTTTCTTGCTAGTGCTTCTCCAAACAATTTACCAATATCTCCAGCAACATTTCTTGGTGCTGAGTTTCTTGCTAAGTCAGTTAGAGTAGTCATAACACCAACCTCTGATGCAGTAATAGTTACTGAACTTGGGTTGATTGCTGTGTTTGATAAGTCAGTTGCTTCTGATACTGCCGCCGCACTTACATTTGCATAGACAGGAACTTCAACTGCTTTACCACCACCTGAGATAGCATAGTTTTTAACTAAGTTTCTCATAATGGATTTTTCAGAAGCTACGAATTGTGCTTCTGCAACTATCTCTGTATATAGTTCTGATAGTGTAGAACTTGTACTTTCGTTTGCCATTTTAATTACCTATTAAGTTTAATTGTTTAATTTAATCTCAACAGCACCTGAATCTCGTTTCTTCCTATATTCTGCATAGGCTTTACGATCTTCTGGCTTTGTTAAGTCTAAGTCCTGTAGTTTAAAAGGTTTAACAGTTTGACCACCAATAGCACTCTGGCTTCCTGAACCTGACAATGACCCTTGACGGAAATGTGGGTTGCTATCTAAAAACTCTTTAACACGATCTTCAATGCTAAGTAGTTCTCCATTTGCGTTATATCGTACATTAGAATTATTATCAACTACTTCTATACGACCATCATCTGTGTATCTAACTTCATTTTTTAATAAAGACACTACTTGCTGTGCGTTAATAGATTTTTCTCTATTAGCAATAGATAGTATTGAATTATCTACTTTTTCTTTTTTAATTTGAGTTTTATAATTAAGCAATTCTTTTTCTTTTTCAGATAATCTTTCTTGCATTATCTTTTCTAAATCTTGCTTAGTTTTGGCTTCTTTAAGCTGTTCTTGTTTTAAGATTTCTTGTTTTTGTTTTTCTTCTTCTTGAAGTTTCTTTTCGTATTTAGATTTTTCAGCTTCAAGTCTTGTTTTAATTATATTGTCTAATTGTTCTTGCGTAAAAGTATTTTGTTTTGTTTCTTCTACTTTTACTTCTTCTTTAGTTTCAGTTGCTACTTCTGGTGCAACATTTGTTTTTTCTTCGGACATTGTTTCTCCTATTGTTATATTATTAGTTCGCCTTTAGTGTCATACCAATCAGGATTGACATAAGACCATTGATGACGACAATTATAACCACCACGAACAACTAAAGGATTTCCAGACTTCTTGCCTTTCCAACTTCTACTTGTCCAAAGTGAATTGACTTCATCAATTGTGAAAAGTCCACTTTTCCTCTTATCATATACCCCATTAATTATCTTTCTGCAATGCTCTCTAGTGGTAGGTATTACATCTCCATAATATTTAACATAAGTTAAGCCAGCATCATTTGATTTATTAAAATTAAGGGTTGCATCAAAATCCCTTAATGAATCATTAAGTATTTGACCAGCATATCTTTTCATGTTTTCACCAGCACGATCTCTAGCAAATTTTGACTGTAAAAGCTGTATTTTTTGTTCTACTATTGTTTTTTTTGATTTATCGAACTTATTTTCATTTATATATTCTATTAAAGATTGTGCTTCTGGGTCATCTGCACTTGCATAAATACCATTGATTGTTTGTCTTAATTCCTTTTCTAATATTGCAAACTCACTACCCACTAATGTATTCTGATAAACCTTTTCTGACAATCTTCTAGTAAATGTATTAGATACATCTTTAAATTGCGTAAAATATTGTTGTTTTAAGTTTTTAACTAATGCTAAATCTCCTTTAGTAAGTTCTGAAAATTTAGCCAAATCTTCTGCTGATAATTTATTTCTTATTCTAGCTTTTTCTAATATAGCTTTAAATGATTTATTAACTCTTTTAGCTTGTTTATTAAAACCCTCTCTAACAACTGTATCTGACCATTTAAGATATTCTTTTTCTAAGATAGATTTTATTTGTGGTCTAATTGCTATAGCTGACTGTAGTTCAATTAACTTTCCATCTGTTAAAGGTAATCTTGAAGCAACTGCAACTACTTCTCGTTCTATTCTGTCTAAAGTTTTAATTAATGATTTATAATATTCTGCCTCAGCAAGTTCTATCTGCTTAATTCTATAAAGTGTAGCATCTTTGACTATATCGGACATTCATTATATCTGTTCTTGTTCTACTTCTTGATCTACTTGTGCTGGCTCGTCTTGTGTAAACTGACCTACTTCTTTTGCTTGATCTATTTCTTCAAAAATTTCGTTTAACTTTTCATCATCATCAATAACTGCTCTAGCAATTTCTTTGTCAACTTCTTTAGCAAATGTAGATGAACCAATGTTTAATGCTTTAGCTTGTTGGAAGTACATTAGATCACTTGCATAATCTCTAATGTTAAATGAATCTGGATAATTAATTTCTCCATCAAATGTAGCATCTTGGAATAAAGCATATAATCTAAATAGTTGTTCTTCTGCTATTTGTAAGTTGTCAGCTTTCTCAGATAGTCTAGCATTTAATAATTCAAATTCTGTTTGTAATGCAACACCAGATGTTATTCCTGTCTTTTGAGTTCTAACAGCACCTGTATGAGCAATTCTATTTATTGAATCTACTTTGTTATTTATAGACTCCATAATAGCTTGTAAATTCTGACCAGATGGTTGTAATAAATATGGTTTTAAATTTGGTTCCATTTCATCAGGCATTTCTATTACTGCACCAGCACCAGCACTAGCATTTACACTTGGAGTTTTAACTAATGACGGGTGGTTAGTTAATCTGATTAGTTGTTCCATTTCAGAGTATTCGTTGTAGATAGATTTTTGTAAATCAGCAATATCAGTTAAATCCGATTGACCTATTCCTCTTTTATGTGATTTAGCATTGTATAAAATTACTGCTGGTATTTTACCAATCATATTAGGTACAGTATCTATCAATCTAGGCTCTGATCTTTCTTCCATGTAGATAGTATCTATTTTATCAGGATACCAAATTCTCATGTAAGTTCCCCCATTCTTATCGACTTCTTCTCTAACTTTTAAATAATTTAATTCATACTTACCATTAACTTGTCTTTCAAAGTTCCAATCTAAAACATTTTCAGGAGTAACGATTGATAAGTATGGTCTAATATCTTGATCTAATTCTTCTGCTCTAGTGTTGGTAGTTACATTTGGTTTATCTAACATTAAAAAACAATGACCATAAATAGATGCATAGTTTTGTGCTTGTTTAATTACAGAGTTTAAATTGTTACCCTCTAAATCAGAATCTTTTAAGAATGATTCTAAACTTGCTTCATCTTGCATAGAACCAAAATCTCTGCTTGGTCTAACTCTAAATAAAAATGATGAATAAATTTGAATAATATTTTTACAATGATTATCACATGGAGTGTTTGCTAATCTTTGATTAAACTCGTTATCTAATTCAAGGTTGTATCTATTAAGATATTGACCAATCATATAGTCATAACCACCATTATATGATCTAATGTAATATTCCCAATTATTAACTGTTTCTGAATAGTCTTTATGAGTGTCTAATGCTTGATCTCGAGTATATGCCATAACTATTTAATTGCCCATCTTGTTGGTCTGGAAAATACTGCCTGAGTTGTAAGAGGTTTTAAAAAATCAATCATATAACCTATTGCGTCATTCATGTGATCAAAACCATCTTCCTTATCAGGAATATTCGTATTCTCCTTGTAAATTTGTCGTTGCAATCCTTTTACAATAGTTTTACACGATTGTGAAACAAAAATATGCCTATTACCATTAGAATCTTTTAGTTTGCTATTAACAGCATTTATCCTATCTCGGATAGCTGGGTGTTTTAATTTACATTTAACTTTAAATCCTGCATTTTGTAAAATACTTAAATCAGTCCTACCACCAGCAGATGTCTTTCTTTGCCTTGAAGCTGGGTCAGGATAAATAAAAATAGGTATTTTAGTTCCATATCTGTTTCTTATTTCTTCTACCATTTCATCAGTATTGCTTGAATAAATTATAACCTCATCTAAAAAAAATATTTTATCTTTTTCTATTTGTCCTACACAAGCACTCATTGGGTCCACATTAAAGTCCATGCCAATATGTAATGGTTTTGTCCAATCTATTTCTTTTTTAACTACACTTTCTACAGGGTGGAAATTATAATAAACACTACCAGCATAATTCTCAAATGTACCCTCAAACTCTTGTCTAAAAGTTCTAATATCAATATCTTGTTTAGCTTGCTCTATTTCTTCCTTTGATACCATTCCACCTTGCAAGGTAGTAAATTGAAATGAATCCCACTCCTTGTCGCCCTGTTGTCCTTTAAGGTACATTCTATACGACCAGTTACCATAGCCTTTTGGTGACCCACACATTAGTACATCTCCCTCAGTGTCAGATACAGAAGCCCTTAAAACTTCTGTCCAAGCCTTTTCCTCAATATCAGCAAATTCGTCTAATATTAAAAAGTCTAATCCTACTCCACGCAGACCATCATAATTATCACAACCCTTTAAAGATATTTTACTACCTGTTTTTTTGATTGTTATAGTCATATTAGATTCATTAATATTTTCTATCCAGTTAAATTGTGAAAGCATATCTTTTAAATTAGACCATACGATCTCTTTAGCCATTTTAAATGTAGGTGCTACATACCATATTTTTTTATTAATCTGTGTTGCATACTTCATCATTTCAGTAATACATAAATAGGTTTTACCAAATCTACGACCTGATACTAATACTCTAAATCTTTTATTACTTGATGAAACTTTATGTTGGGGTTTCGTTAGTGTTATGTTCATTACAAAAATAAGATATATATAATTTTTCTTTGTTAAATTTTTCTTTGTATTCGTTAGTTACTTTAATTGTAACAGTAGCACCAGCTTTAGTGCAATCTGTCCATGTGTTAAATTTAATAGGGTGTACTGCTGGAGTATTACAGAATCCTGTAATTGCAGAGCAGATAGTATAAGCTAGAACGAATTTCATTCTTTAGATACTATCTTTTTAATTGATTTACTTCCATCTATATTTTCTTCTAATTCAGCTTGTACTTTGCCACACATATATTGAACATTTACATTTATATCTCTTTCAGCAAGTCTTTTACCTTTTAAACATTCACTCATTGATTGTTGTATTCTGTGTTCTTTTAATTCTCCAGCTATAAACATACAAAGAGCAACAACACTACTAATAACTGTTTCCATTTGCAAATTCCCTTTGTTTATCTTTTAATTTCTCAATATCTTTTAATGCCTTTTCAAGTTGTTTAGAAATAAACTCGATATTAACTTTATTACTCATATTTTGTTCTTGAGTTGATTGTAGTTTTTCAACTTGTTTATATAAATCCTCGATTAGCATAAACTGTTCGCTATCTGCTGGTAAAGAGCCCATAAGACCTCTTGGCCATTTGATTCTAAACTCTGTATTCTTTTCAAGATCAGCTTCCATTAATTGTAGTCTTGTGTGATGTTGGTTCTGAGTTTCAATTAAACCAAAATAAGCCCAAGTTCCTATTGCAACCATACCTATTAAAGATGCTACTGTTTTCATAGGCATTGAAACTTTTGCTTCTTCAGAAATCGTTAGTGGTTTACTCACATTGGCCTCACACAAAAAGCTAGTAACACAAAACATATAATTAACATTCCTGTAAAGTAATAGTTCATATAAGCACACTCCATATTTATTCCTTAGGAAAGTTCATTCTATTGTCTGGCGATTTTACATTAATATCTTTTTTCTTTTTAGGTGCATCAGATACAAACCTATCAAATATATAACCCATAAAATCATCTACCATTCCAAAAATCTTATAAAAAAATTTATCTATCATAGTTTAAAACCTTTTTGCCATGATTTAACTGCCCAATAAACAGGAGTAGTATTTAATTGTTTGCCTGATCGTTTAGCTTTAGCAAGTATTGGTCTAAATCTTGCCATAAATGATCTTTTTCTAGCTGGGATATTCTTTTTGATAGATAGCTTCTTATCGCCAAAATTAACTTTGACTACTCTGCCTGTCTTCCTATTCTTTACAAATACTTTAAATTTCTTAACATCGCCACGCATGGGTTTATTAAGTTTTACTGATCTACCTTTAAATTTAGCCATAAAAACTAAATATCATAGATATTTTAATTTATCGAGTAATTTATACCAAGATAACTTATATTTTTTATCTTTAGTTTTATTATAAAGATTAGCAATAGTATCTAATTCTTCTGTTATCTTTTGAAGTATCGTTTTCGCCATTCATCACATACATAAGTATCTTTAACACCTTTAGCACCCCACCTACCACAGAATGATCTTTTGTTAGAATATAATCCACAATCTCCACAGCTATTTCCTTTTAATGCTTTAGTAAATGATTGAGGTAAGGAATAATCTATAATTTCTCCTGTAGGATAAAAATTTGATCTTTTTTCACTCATGATTTAATTAAATTATTTAATGCCTTTACAATTTCTAATGCTTTGTTTAATTTTCTTAAAGCTACATCTCTTTGTATTTTAACTTGTTCTAATTCTTCTTTTATTTTTTCTTTTTCTAATCTTAATTTAAGATTAACATTTTCTCCTATTTTATTTTCCTTGTCCACGATATTTCCCTTTTCCTTGTTGTCTTCGTTTATGTTTATTAAGTGTTGAAGTTATTTTTCGCCTACCAATAGAGGTTCCTTTTTCTGTTTTAGTGTAGTTAATAACTGCACCAAATACATTCCCTTTACTTTTTGCCATCGTCTATTTCATCAGGCTTAGCATTTATAATTAATGGTAAAGGCTCATTAAAGTTTGTTTGTTCTATTTTATCTCTTTGATCTAAATGTTGTTTACCTAACCATATTTGCATAACTACATTACCTGATAAAGCTTTCTCAAATTGTGCTCTCCTTAAACTAATTCTGCCCATCTCTCGTCCCTTTTTTATAAGGTGGACATAATGCCTTTGTAATGTCTTAGTAGAAACTTCACAAAATTCTGCAATCTCGTCAAAAGTACAATGTAATTGCGCTAATTTCTTTACAGCTTCAGGGTCTATTTTTTTAAGTGGTCTTGCCATTTACTCTATTATGTCTTTTTTTAGTTTAATTTCAAGTGTGGAGCGTAGGGATTGGAATTGCACCATCTATCTAAATGGGGGTACCATCTAGCCTTTCTAAAGCCTACGCAGGATATTTCTTAATCAAACTTTTAATTCTACTCATTAAATCTTTATTATATAAATAACAATATTTATATTTAGGTTTTGTTCTTACTTTTTCATATTCTGATAAATCTCTATTTGCTAATGTTCTAGGGTGATAAAATTTACCATTTTTTCTATATTTTACATTTGGAGCAGTATCACCAATATAATACCAGTTCATAGCCTGATATATAGTTCCTTGATGCCCTTGTTCTGGGTCTGCATACGAAACTAAAGCTTTTATATTAGGAAAATCTTTTTTTAATTTTTTCATACTAAAACTAACTATTTTAGAAACAGGATTATTATGATTATCTAATGCAACTCTAACTAATTCAGATATTTCATGCATTTTTAAATTAATAAATTTTCCTATATCTTTATTAACACCACAACCATATAAAATTGTGCCTATAAATTTACCTTTTTCCCAAACTCCAAACCTAACTAATCTTCCACCAGGTACTATTTTTGAATAATGCCATTTAGTTACTGCATATTGTGATGTTTTATGATTGCAATAATCTATAAATAAAGGTTTATCTTTCCAATTTTTGTCCACACTTACTACAAATTCCTTCTGTTTCTGTATCTAGATTAGATTGATCATCTTTATTAGATGGTTCAAAATTATCAGGATTATTCATAAATTTTTTTAATTCTTCTATTTCAAATCCTAAGACATCAATATTAAAGTTGTTTTCTTGTAAAGCTTCTATTTCTAAATTTAATGTAGGAAAATCCCACTTATTATCTTCTGCAACTCTATTATCAGCTATTCTATATGCTTTTTGTTTAATATCATTTAATTCAGCAATAACACATGGAACTTGTTTTAATTCTAATTTTTTAGATGCATAATATCTTGTATGACCAGCAAGAATAGTTTTATCTTTATTAATTACAATAGGTTGTTGAAATCCAAATTCTTTAATAGATGAAGCAACTTTATCAACATTTAAACTTTTTCTAGGATTATTAATAAATGGAACTAATGTATCTAAATTAATTAATTCAATTTTCATATTAAATTATAAAGTTTTTTTAATAAACTTGGGTTTTGTTTAAATATCTTTGTAAATCCATTTCCTACAGCAATAGCAATTTTTTCTTCTGATTTAATTTTAACATTAACATTTTCAAAATGTATTACAATATGAAATAATTCATGAATAATAGTATCAAATAATTTTAAACCTTTTATTCTTTTATCAATCACTAATAACTCTTTTTCAGTTTCAAAATAACCATATAAATTTTTTAATATTTCAAATCTAACATTAATCTTTTTTCTACCATATTTAATGTTTTGTAAATTCATCTTTAGTTAATGTTGCTCTAAGATATTGTAATTGCATTTTAAGTTGTCTATT
>CEOF01010986.1_pt1 | contig 28106 bp, 36 predicted proteins | sample 361311 | NCBI WGS metagenome assembly CEOF01 (sample SAMEA2619667, study PRJEB7988) | marine metagenome | biome: marine biome (ENVO:00000447); feature: surface water layer (ENVO:00002042); material: "saline water (ENVO:00002010), including plankton (ENVO:xxxxxxxx)" | depth 5 m
GTTATTGAAATGTTTAGTGAGATATATATAGAAGAGGTAGCAGTAGAAGAAATCAATGCTGGTGTTGTTAATGTATTTACATTAGCAGTACCTGAAGAATTAATAGAGATGAGTCCTATAGCTATGATAGAAACATTTGAAGAGATGCCTATCGTTCCTATGGAAATGTTTGAAGAAATACCAATGGAGGTAACATATGGTAATCAGGAGACAATCGAGGAAATCTCAGCAGAAGTCGAAGTCCCAGAAGAAAGAGTTGAAGTTGAGCAAGCCGAAAACAACGAGACAAGAATTGAAGGATCTGAAAGCACAGAGGAAATCGCAAGTGAGCCGGAACAAAATCAACCTGTCGAACGAAACGCTAACGTTGAACGAGGAAGCGAATCAGATACGAGAACAAGCTCAAGCGAAACAGAAACAATTGCAACAGAAGAACCAAGAGAATCTAACACCGAGACCGATAGGGACATTGGATCTACAGAAGAAGTCGTTGTTGAAAGTAATGTTAGAGAAAATATTCCAGATGTTTCGATAGCAGATATACAAAGACAAGTAGAACAAACAACACAATCAATTGATAAACAATTAGTAAATGTACAGTTAGTAGTAGCAAAGGTAATGCAAAACAATACTATACTTGAGGCATACTCTAATAAACAGTATAATGATAACAATGAAAGAATGGTTAACATCAACATTGACGAGTATATACTTCAAGACTATACGGATAATCGTCAGATATACAGTGACATGCAGGGTATTCCTGTCGACATTGTGGCTCAGTCTGAAACTAGAATATCTGAAGCGGTTTCCGAAAGGATAAGAGCAGAAGAACACTTGAGAAGAATACGTGGATATTAAAACAATAGCAGGTATTATTGGTTTAGTTATAACTATAGGTGGGTTGTTTGTTTATCAAGGACAATTGATTCAAAGAGTAGAAGTATTAGAGTCACGTTCTGCTCCAGACATTAAACCATTGGAACAAGATATAGCAATCAATAAAGCTGAGATAGCAGTAATCAATGCAAAGATTAATGAGATCAAAGCACGCTCTGACAATCCATTAAGATAAGCTACTAACAGGACTGCTATCACTGTTAGTAGTATTCTTCCCAGTCAATAGACTCATACATTTCTTCCCATGTAGATAACAAATATTCTTCAGTACCATATCTAGCTTCAAAGCTACGTCTACCCATACCATGATAACCTTTGTTACCACGATGATGGTCAACACATAGAGGTATACACTTTACATTTCTTTGAGACATACCCATACCCTGCCTCAAGTGATGTATTTCAGTAGGTGTAGTTTGTTTCTCTCCTGAGTCTCGACAAGCAATGCATCCAGTTTCAGCCATCTTTTGATACAAAGCTTGTCTTTTCTTTTTGATTACTATAGATAATTTCTTATCTTTCTTGCTTACCATCTTGGCTTAATAAGGTGATATTCCTTTGCATATTTGGTTTCATGTCTACGTATCCTAATACATATAATTTTTTTACTATCTTATGTGCGTGGGATTTACTGCTTAGCCCAACCTCATCAGTAATTTCCTGATAGGTTGGACTGACACCATGCGTGTCTAGATAGTTTTCAATATGACTAAGTACTGCCAATTGTAAATGTGTCATTTTAGAATGGAACATCATCACCAGATGGCTTGGCTTTGAATGGATCTACACTCTCTTTGCTTGATGATTCTTCATCACGTTTGCCTAGAAAGATAACATCATTTATTTTTACACTAGGTACTCTGTTGCCATCTTCTTTTTCCCAGTAGTTAAATGTACCAGATACGTGTACTTGTTTACCTTTGGTTAGATATGGCATGACTGCATCTATCCTAGACATAGGGTTCTCTGAATAACTATTAGGGAACATGGCACAGTTGTGCCACATAGGTGCAGTTTGTTTTGTGCTTGGATCATAAGTATCAGTAGCTAGGGAGAAGACAAGCATAGAGTTACCATTACGTAAGTCTTTTAGCTCAGCATCTTTACCTAGTCTACCGATAAGTCTAATCTCACATAGTGAATTAGGCATCTTTCTTTGCCTCCTTTTCTTTAGATACTAGGTTATCTATATGGTCATTGATTTCTAAACATCTGCTATGAGCTATATTTAAACGTTTTATTTCATCGCTTATGTAGTGCGTCCATTGTGCTAATCTACTTCTAACTAAAAATCTTGGTAGAGATTCTACCTCATTTGTTATAGGATTAATGAACTCATAGTCTTGATGGTCTGGATGCTTTTCTTTTTTAATGTTGCTTACTTTGGTCATTTAATTGTGCCTCCGCTACTTTATTTAGTTTGTTATGTGCATCAGATTTTACTTTGTTGCCTGTTGGTTCTTTGAAGTCTACAGATTCTGAATCAGAATATATGTATGCATGAGCATTGAGTAGTTTCAAGATACATCTATCGACTGCTCTCTTCTCTGCCATAGCATATGGGAATTGACTGACAGTATTCTTGCCTGTGCTTTCACCTAATGATTCAATGACTCTATCACCTGACTGCGCTATACATTTAACAACGACATCTGGACTATAGTTTAATACTTCTAGTGTCCATGTAATGTTATCTTGTGCAGCGACTTTTTCTAAAGCGTTATGCTTTATTATCCACTGACTTTTACCGCCTCGTTTGAGTTGCCAAAAGTCTGTAGCTTCTAGTTTGTATGTAGTTTTAAACTCATTAACTAGACTATCACTATAATTACTCTCCATTATTGGTCTCCTTTATGGTTAGTATGTTACGTTTATTGCGAGTAACAACGATACCCGCACCCTCTGCCTTACGACAATCATCTGGAACAAGTCCTCTAATTGTTTTCTTGCAGTCATCAAATGCTTTAGCTATTGGTTTACACTTGTTATATGTATCAGCTAAAGCAATCCATTCGACATCAGTATCCATATCCTTTACAGTCATACCATTAAGAGGTATGTTCTTTGGTGGATCTGGTAACTCAGATTCAAAACCTTTAGGTTCAGTATCTGTTTCAACAAACATCCAGAAAGCTTTCTCTAATTTGTATAACTTTTTTTGATACTCATGGTCCCAATCAATGACAGCATGTTCATGTCTACTGTTACCAAAGATTACTGACAAATACATATACTCAGTCATACTGTGCATCATGTAATGTTGCAGTTGAGGATAGTAAAACTCTGCTACTTTCTCAAAATTATTTTGTTCGTAAGTATGCTTTGCTTCTATAAGAATACCACCATGGTCTCCATCTGTTATGATTCCATCACAATGAGATGCCATAAAGTCATCTTGTAATACATTGTATCCATGTTGTATTCCACAATCTAATTCATACTGTAAGAATTGTAGATTAACTTTCTCTGTTGCTATGCCTATTTGTACTGCTAGTTTTCTAGATAAATCTTCAGGTTTAGCACGACCTGTTTTTTCTTGCCATAATGCTAACCAATCACCATTGATTATTCTGCCAGCATCTGATCCACCGATATAACCTTTACGGTCTTTTATATTTACGTTACGTTTCATGTTGCTATCTCCATGTTGTTCTATAATTGTACTACTTTTTAGCTATATAATCTACCAAATACTTGCTTGGTTGTATCTTTGCACCTGATTTAATAAAGCGTTGAAGCTTTATAAATGCATTGGTAATAGAGATAAGCCAGTCTCTATGTTCTTCGTATTCAGGTTTGCACCTATCAACAAATTCTTTGGGCAATGGTAAGCGTGGATATTTATATTCAACTAATATATCTTGCACACATTTTTGCAGTACAAACATAGGATACTTAGTAAGCTCAGTCAGATATACTTCGATACCTATTTCATTAGGCACTTGTATCTGGAATGTAGAAGCAATAACTTCTAGTCCCTCAGCTACATCCATACGTGTACATGGTTGCATAAGTTTATTAGCAACAGTTAATATATCTAATCCAGCTACATCAATCCCTTTTCTTGTTTGAAATGTTGAGGATATTTCCATTTGATTTAGAATCTCCTCCTTTCGCAACTCTAACAAGACGTGACTTTCTGTCTGAAACATCCTTGGTAGACGTTGCAACGTGGCTTGATGGCTTGGATCTCCTACGTTTGTCAAAGTTTTCTGCACACCAGAACTCGAAACGAGCGTCCCAATCTGCATATACTTTTCCAGAAGCTCGGAACCATCGTCTGAATTGTTTATGCTCATATTGTATATCCTCAATAGTAGACTCAGGATAATCAGACCTGAGATTATTTACAGTGTCTGGGCTTGGCACCCAGTCATTTGGTATTTTAGTTCTTGCCATGTGTACCTTTCCAGTATTGTATATCATCAGCGAAGTTGTATGTGTCAGCTAGACTGTCACGTGTTTGAAAGAAACCCGGACATGTTCTGTATGTCATATACATCCGCGCGTAATAAGCTTTGTAATTGTTATTGCATTTGATTTGATCGCCAGTGGTATCAATATCACAATGCCATCTTACACGTTCCCATACCGCAGCAACACCATAGTGTTGATACACTTGTCTTACTTCATCTGCAAACTGACAGAAGTATCCAAATACTTTAGGGTTTGCACGATGAAATGTTTTAAAGTTTGTCATCATTACTCCTTTTTGTTTGTTAATTTATCTAGTTCTTTCCATATCTGGTCAGTAACTATCTCGATTAATTTCTTGTGTGCTATTTGTTTGGCACGTTCTTTGAGTTCATGTCTACCAATAGGTTCATTATCACCAAAGAAAGCACTACCATTTACAGTGACTTGCCAGTAATGACCAGTCGATCCATCATGGTGTCTAGGTACTTTAGCTAGTACTAATGTTATATCATGATTGATATATACATGAGATGAGTATGTGCTAGATTTACCAGCAACTTTTTTCCACATAGTTTTCCACTCCTGCCTCTCGGCTCTGATTATTTTTGATTCATCCTCTCTGCCATTTCATCTAACTCACTTGTAATATGTACATCCATATTCTCAATGACTTTGTATATAGTCATGAGACCATCACGATACCCGGTGTCATACGATATGTCACACCTTGCCTCGAATGGGACAGAAGTATTTTTATACTTAGGTGGCAACTCACTGATCTTGTTGCGAAGTTTATCCTCACAATACAACATCAACTGTTGCGTTAGTTTATAACTTGGTGTCATTTTCTCTCTCCACTATTGTTTGTTCTATTATTGTACTACATATAACCTATTTGAGGTAGCCCTTTCGCATCCATGATTGGATCTGTATTGAATCCAACCAGTCAGATACCTTTGGAATGTAACCACAATCCTCAGTTATATGTCGCTCAGCTATTAATCTTACAGGAACTTTACGTCCATCACTATTGGTTATCGTAGTGCCGAACACTTGTTCACACATAAAGCAACCCTCAGTGTGATGTCGCAAAGCCCTATGTTTTACAGTAGCTATATGTTTTTTACTATCATCAAACCAATCATGAATGGCTTGGTAATCCTCTGGAATTCCGCCCCATTTCTGGACTGATGACAGTGCATGATGATAACAATTAGCCATTGTCTTTTTCCTCAAATACATGAGATTCAGATTCACGATAGTAAGTCTCACATTCAATCGTAAGCACACCATCCTCATAGACTACATCACCACTACCACCCTCGTTGTTGTACCAATCAATAGATACATAGTTCATATAGTCACCAATAAACTCAGTGATATAATCAGACAGCGTAGTGCTTCTATGTTCTTCTGATTCATGTGGTTTATACCAGATGTATTTATGTCCTAATCTCATTGGATCACGATAGAAATCTTCCAATGCAAACAATTTATTTCTTTGCTTTTGGTACTTTGGATCAGTCCAATCTAAATTCTTTACATCATCTAATCCAGCTTCTTTCGTTATAACTTCTCGGTCTGGTATCTCATCTTGTGAAACAAAATGTACACTTTCAAAGTCACCGCTGTCACCACCACCATTGAAACTAACAGCAAAGTATGTAACATCATGCTGTTTCATGAACCTATGAAACTCTGGTATTGAACGTTCTTTGAAAGACTTATTCTGTCTTTCTCTACGTTCTTCCCATGTTTCTTCTTGTTTTGTTGTAGCCATTACAACCTCCTTTGGTTGTGCCTGTCCATCTCAAACCATAATAAACAGGCACGATTATATCTATACACCATGTATAGAATTCATTAAGGATAGATAGAAATTGACTAGCAGAACTAATCGTACACCCTAGTATTTATCTATCTACCCCAACATGCCAAGCACTAGTACCTTACGTCTTGGATTTACAGTATTAAAATAATTTGTGTTGTTGAATGTTAGAGTAAGCAATCTTATCAATAAGTTTCAGGACACAACCAGTCCATTCATCTCTCATGCTTAGTTTATGATAACTCCAAATGTCTTTATGTCTATGAGGTATAGCACTCCTAAACTGTAAGCTTGTATCTTTTGGACTTATCGTTGCTTGTATTACATCTGGTAAATGTTCATGTACGATACAACCGCAATGCTCAATACCAGTTGCACTCCAATCAACAGCACGAATGTCTACATAAATATCTGACTTAGGTATAGATTTGACTTGCTCAAGTGTGCATCTCATATCTATACCTTGCCATTTTACATAGAGTAGTCTATGTATTTTCATAAGCCTTTTTCTTTTTCTATATCTAAACATTCGCGTAAGCTACAAGGCTTCCAGAATTTATCTCTTTCAATTTTTAGTCCCATACCAACAGATGTTTCTTCTATCTCATCTATACTTACAGAACCATACTCTGCGTCAGTGATAGAACATACACCCCATGCTATGTTAGTATCTGGATCTAATTCAGATAGATACCAAGTACCTAACCCTACTGGATTGAATAGTTTTACAACACCATCAAATTCTTTAGTACCATCTTGTTGTTGATGGTTCTTAATCATCTTCATGCGTTGTGCTTTCGTTAGTAGTTTCATCATTACCTCCTAGTGTTAATGCAACAAACATTACTTTACCGTTCTTGTCTGTCACGATTTCTTTCTTGACACCATTGCCAAGCTGTTCGATTACATTTATTGTCTTATCTAAGCTCATACAGCTCCTCCCTACTTCATATTCGAAGTAAATAAAATATGTTTCGCAAAACCGAGAGCATATTTTATTTACGAAGATATCTGACCAGACGATCCATAGTTGAGGTTTCGACAGATATCTTCTACACCTTGACTCCTTGGTGCTATACCCAGCCACTGTCATAGTGTTTCAGGGTTTAAAATATGTTGATGTGCGTACTGAAAGCGAAACTAAATCAGAGGCACAAGCAAAGAGTCGACCGAAGCCGACTCAATGCAAGATGTGTTACTTAAGTAAGTTTTTGACTTCTTGGTAACTCATGCAGTTATCAGGATTGCCTGCCTTTTTCGTATGGTCCTTGATGATAGGATTATACTCTTTGCCGAACTTATCCTTGTATATAGTTTGTGCGAACACCATGGTTCTTCTACTGACCTCAGCGTTACCAGCTGTATAACCGATGATAGCGCCATGCTTTTGCATAGCTTCGTCTGTTATGTGGTCGGTAACTGATTTGTGGAAACCCTCTTCTTCGAGGATTTCACGCAATCCAGCTTTGCTTAGTGCTTCAGTGTTTAACCAATAGTTAAGACTCCTTTTATTGTTGTATATCAGCTTCTCCAAATAGTCTTTCGCAGGACTGAAATCAGAATCTTCCAGACTATATGGTGAGTTAGGTGAGACACCACACTCGCAGTAGAAGTCGAATTGGACCTTAACTGCTTTTAAAGAGTCACTTAGTGTTAATTGTTTTGCCATTTTTACCTCCTGCTAGTTAATCTAGCTGTTAAATGGTGCGAATGTATAAACAATGCTCGAAATGATATGTCAAGGACTCGGTCTTCGACTTTGCGTAGCAAATCCTTGACATTCATTCTCGGCATATGTTTTACTCGCCAATCCAATTAACAGCTTAGCTTAACAGCAAGAGGTAAAATGGATTAAAACAAAAACACTAAGAGAGGATATTAAAACGTTAAGTCCAATGAGACTACTGCGAGAGTGTGTGTCTCGGTACCTAACCACTATATAAACCTGAAGTGTGTCTGAAGCTTCTGTCAGTCCTGCTTTGTGAAAGACTGGGGAAGCTTGATTTACTCAATAAAAGGGGGCATCATTGTGTTAATAAGCTGAAGCACAAGCAAAGATGTGATGAAGTAAGACATGAAGAAGATACAGGATTCCCAAATCAGTAACGACCAGCTACAGACTAAGCTGACTGCAAAACAGAAGCTATTAGTGGATACACTGGTAGCCGAGGGATGTAGTATGAAAGAAGCTGGTATTCGCGCAGGATACAAGGAAAACTCGGCAAGAATATCCGCACACAAGGCACTACGAATTCCCAAGGTAGCAAACTATTACGCGAATGAGTTACGAATAAGTCTAAATCTGTCATCACATCTTGCATTGAAAAGGATTCGGTCCCTCTGCTCTGGTGCCAAGTCTGAATACGTTCAGCTTGAAGCATCAAAGGACCTGCTCGACAGGGCAGGACATAAGCCACCAGAGCAACATCAGCATTTAGTCGCAGGGGATTTCTCTATCAAGATAGATTTGAGTTAAGATACCCTGTGGGAAATGACTGATGTAGGACCGAAACAATTGCATGGGGGTTGAAAAACTGACACACCCAAGATAGCAAACCTATTGCCCACGTAATATTTTCCTTTAAAGTCCGTTCCACCTGTGGTCAAATAGTAATGGCGAAAAAATATTTTTTACCGTAGGAGGTACATTATGCCAATGGGAAAAGGAACATATGGATCTAAGCGTGGGAGACCACCAATGAAAAAGACCAATAAAACTCCAATGAAGAAAAAGAAAAAGTAATGGAGTCTTTACTTAAAAGAGGTAAGAAGTTCTATAAAGATAATGAAACTGCTATTAATGTAGGTATGTTATTGATTCCGGGTGTAGGGCTTCTAGGTCAAGGCGTCAAACATGGTATTAAATACGCCCTATCAGCTCAAAGAGCCACCGATACATTTAAGGCAGTCAATAAGCTGCCAAAGATTAAATACGTAAAACAACCTAAAGGAACCTCTGGTAGCTGGTTAACACAAAATAGATTGAACACACAAAGAAGTTTCTTAAAAGAAAGAGATGTCTATAAGGTTAAATACAAACAGTACAGGAAAGAACAAGCGGATCTAGCTCATACAAGCATGAAAAAGATGATGAAATATACTGGAACAGGTTTAGCACTTTCAGGTGCTGGTATCTATCAAGCAGGAAAGAAAAATAGGAACAACAGCAGGTAGGGAGTGTATACTAAGATATGGCTAAAATCAATAAGAATATATTTAAACCCAAAAATAAAGACACTATTGTCAAAGGCGTTAATCTATCAAAAGGATATAGGGCTGGTAAGAAAGCTGGAATGTTTGCATTAGGTTTAATCACTAAGATTCACCCAGTAGCACGTGTTGCTAGTTTGCTATACAAAACTGGTAGAGCATTACATCTAAGACATCAAGCACGTAACCTTAAGCTAGTTACCGACACAATGCTTCGTAGAACGCCTATAAGAGGCAATGTTGTGATTCAGCCTTTCAAGGGTACTAAAATAACAAAACGTGCCAAAATCGTCCGCACAACGCCTTTAAAATACCTATCAGGAATTAAACGTACTAGAGCAACTAATCAAAAACTATTGACATACGATAGGAAGATTCCGGGTGGTACTATGAAACCAGCTGATTATCGTCCATTGAACAAACCTAAAATTACCACCAACAGATCCATAGTCACTCTGGCTAGAAAAAGACGTGCATTGAGACAAGAGGCAGGCACAGGTATAGCACTTAAGATTGGTATAGGACTAGGTGCGTACAAAGGTGGTAAGAGATTGACACAAACTAAGTATGGCGCATTACCACTAGATAGCACTAAAGCTAGACAAAATTTAATTCTATCAACAGTTAGAAAACCTAAAGTCAAGAAGTATAGGGATTCTAATTTGACTCAAGACCAAATGGATTCAATATTTAAAAGGTTAAAACAATGACAACTAAAATGGAGAAACGTGCTAAATGCATAATAAAAAACGAGCAAAAGGAAAAAAGGGCAAGAAGAAACCTTGCTGTGAAAGACTTCATAGAATATAAAATGCTTAGAGGTCACAGTAGAGAAACAGCTAGTAAGATGGCACAATCCTTAATCGATGACAATAATTCCTAAAAAAAGAATCAAGAACAAAGCTACCCCAGAAGAGATAGCTACGACCAAACGCAATGCAGCAATCATAGGGAATATATTAAGCTTCGCAGTACCCGTTGGTTATCTGGGCAATGTGGCTAGGATTATCAAACAAAACAAATCATTTGTTAAAAACCTACGTACTAATATCAGAAAGACACAAGATTCAAAAGGATTAAGAGAGATGGATTATAACGATCCTCGTATCAAACTAAAAGGCGATGTCTTAGTTAGAAAAGGAAAACTTAATGTCTACAGAGGCGAAGGTACTCCAACGATACAAGATGCAATTACTTTATCTTATACAAAAAGTTTTATAAAAAAAGGTCCTACACCAATAGGTAGGCGTCTTAATAAACTATCTGGTAAACAACAACGAATTGATTCTTATAGACCACAAATAGCATCTGATATTATGGCACAAAAGATACAAGTATCTCAACTAGGAAGATATGCAACAACAGATCCAAGAAGAGGTAAGATGTATGGTATTATGAAAAGGAGAGGACAACTAACAGCAGGCGCTGAACCTCAATATGATGCAGTAAGAAAAACATACAGAATTAAAGTATCTGATTTTTTTAAAGGTTTAAACGCTAAATCAAGAACAATTCGATTTGTTAATAAATCCTATCCTAAAAATAGAGCAGATGAGATAAAACGAAGAAGAGGAAAACTTACAATGAGTAATAGCTGGATGCCTAGTCAAAATCCAGCAACAGACACAAGAAGATTTATTAATGCAACTAAGGTTAATGAAAGTCTTGATGTCAAACGCATGTTCAATGTAATACAAAAAAATAGAACATCTGGTAGAACGAGAGCAGGAAATCCGGGAGTCTATACTGTAGCACCAAGAAATCCTTTTACTGGTAGACAATTACTTGAGAAAGGATATATCTTGAAAAATGTAGATAAACAATTCTTGATACCTAAAAAACTCGATAGAAAGCTTAGAAAATAATGGCACACACAATAGAAGCATTAAGAAAATACAATACCCCAGCTATGAAGAAACTTATCATTGCTGTTAAGATGAGCCATATGAAAGGATTGCCAAAGGAAGCAATGACTGACAGAGAGGCAGAAAGAGTGCTTGAATCATTAACACCAGTAACACTTGAGAAGTTATATAAACTAGCAGTGGAACATGACCTCCTTAACTTATAAGCCAGACGGTAACGTAATCAAACAATTCATGAAAGATGACTCGTTCTTTCGTGGTCTACGTGGTCCAGTAGGTAGCGGTAAATCAGTATCATGTTGCATTGAAATCCTTAGAAGAGCATTAGAACAAAAGCCCGGAGCTGATGGGATTTCTAGATCCAGATGGGCTGTGATAAGAAATACTAACCCACAACTCAAAACAACTACCATAAAGACTTGGATTGATTGGTTTCCAGAACAAGAATGGGGCAAGTTTCAATGGTCAGTACCTTATACTCATGTAATTAAAAAAGGTAAAATGGAACTAGAAGTTATCTTCTTAGCACTAGATAGACCAGAAGATGTCAAGAAACTACTATCATTAGAGTTAACAGGAGTATGGATCAATGAAGCTAGAGAGATACCTAAGTCAATTGTTGACGCATGTACTATGCGTGTTGGACGTTATCCTAGTATGCGTGATGGTGGTCCTAGCTGGTATGGTGTTATAGCTGATACCAACCCGCCAGATACAGACCATTGGTGGGCAATCCTAGCAGGTGAAACTGTTATCCCAGATTACATTACAAAGCAAGAAGCTAAGATGTTAGTTAAGCCAGATAACTGGTTATTCTTCAATCAACCACCAGCAATGGAAGAAGTGTTTACTAAAGAGGGTGAGCTTGAGGGATACAATGATACTGACAAAAGAGAAAATGGTAAGAATCTTACAGAAAATTATTATAAAAATATCATCAGAGGTAAAACTAAATCATGGATTGATGTCTATGTACTCAACAAACTAGGGCAAATTGAAGACGGTAAGCCTGTATATGAGATGTTTAGACGTGATGTACACGTTGCTAAGTCTGATATAGCAGTCATGAAAGAGGCACCAATACATATGGGCATAGACTTTGGGCTTACTCCAGCATGTGTGTTTGGTCAAAGAGTACGTGGAAGATGGCTTATCATTGATGAATTAGTAGCTGAAGACATGGGTATACTTAGGTTTTCTGATTTGATGAAACAAAAGATGGCAGAGTATCTACCCAGAAACTTTACAATATTTGGCGATCCAGCTGGTGACCACAGGGCGCAAACTGATGAATCTACCCCATTCCAGATACTTAGAGGTCGTGGTATTAGTGCAAGACCAACACATTCTAACGATGTTACGTTGAGATTAGAGAGTGTTAATGTTACTTTACAAAGAATGATAGATGGCGATTCTGGAATATTGATAGATCCAAAATGTATAAACCTTATCAAAGGTTTTGATGGTGGCTATCACTATCGTAGGATGCAAGTATCAGGGGAAAGATATGAAGAGAAGCCTAGTAAGAATAGATTCTCGCATGTCCATGATGCTCTTCAATACATGTTATTGGGCGCAGGGGAGGGGCGAGCATTGACATCAGGTGCAAAACAAAGTAAACCTGTAGTTGCTAGAAAGAATTTTAATGTTTTTGAATTAAAACCAAAAACAATATACGGGAGAAGATAATGTGTGCAGGACCATTTAAACCAAGCAGACCAGCACCACCGCCACCGCCAGTAGAGGATAAGTCTGCTAAAGCGATGAGACAGCGTGAAAGAATTAGACAGCAAGAAGAAACTTCTAAACTTAAAGAACAGCGTTATGAAGAAAGAGTTGCCGCTGCTTATGGAAGAATGGGAAGACGCAGTCTTTTATCTGGCAGAAGAGGTGGAACAGGTTTTCAATTACAAGAAAATTTAATGAGTAAGAAAACATTAGGAGCTTAAATGCCAGTCCAACCAGCTAATCCGCCAGAGATTAATCCATTAGAGTCTCCTGTACAGCAGTTACTCAAAAGATATGAACATGCTCGTTCTATAAAAGACCAATGGAAAGGTATCTTTGAAGAGTGTTATGAGTATGCTTTACCACAAAGAGAGAGTTTTTATACCGAAAATCCGGGAAGAAGACGTACGGATCGCATATTTGATGAGACAGCAGTAGTAGGTGTACAAGAATTTGCATCAAGATTACAGGCAGGAATCGTACCAAACTACACCAGATGGGCTGATTTTACTGCTGGTAGCGAAATACCAGAGGAAGATAAGAAAGAAGTTAACATGATGTTAGACAAGGTTACTGAGTATGTATTTGAAATATTACAGAACTCAAACTTCTCACAAGAAATACATGAATCGTTTTTAGATATAGCACTTGGCACTGGTGTTATGTTAGTCGAAGAGGGTGATGCTGTTGCACCAATTAGATTCAAAGCAATACCATTACCTCAAGTATATATGACCTCTGGTCATGATGATAAAGTGGATCATGTCTTCAGAAGACGTATGATTCGCATGAAAGAACTAGCGGTAGCTTATCCAAATGCAGAGATATCAGAGAAAATGGCTATGGATATGGCTAAAAATCCAGACAAAAACTGTGAAATCATAGAGGTAGTGTATAGAAATCACTACAATTTAAAGGAAGAAGAGAACTTTTTTTGTGCAATATCTAAGGAATATGAGGTAAAAATCTACGAAGAAACGTTCAAAGGGCAAGGATCTAACCCATTTGTAGTATACAGATGGAGTAAATGTGCAGGTGAAACCTATGGTCGTGGTCCATTAATGAACGCACTACCAGCTATTAAGACATCAAATCTTACAATGGAACTAATATTGGAAAACGCACAAATGGCTATATCTGGCATGTATCAAGTAGAAGACGATGGAGTAGTCAACGTAGATAATATTCAATTGATTCCGGGAACTATCATACCGAAAGCACCGGGCAGTGATGGGTTACAACCTATTGGTGGTACAGGTAACTTTAATGTTTCAGATTTAGTTTTAAGAGAAATGAGAACCAATATTAAGAAAGCTTTGTATAATGATATGCTTGGCACACCTAATGAAAAAACACCAATGTCAGCTACTGAGGTAGCAGAAAGACAAGCAGATTTGTCCAGACAAATAGGGGCAGCGTTTGGTAGATTACAATCAGAGATGGTAACACCAATATTACAGCGTGTTATTTATATTCTAAAAAAACAAGGTAGAGTAAAGATTCCTAAAATAAATGGACGTGAAGTTAAAGTTTCTTCATCTAGTCCATTAGCACAAGCTCAGTTTCAACAAGATGTCGCTACAGTAGACAGGTTTCTTGGCATGATACAGGGCAGAGTAGGACCAGAATTAGCTAATATTATTGTAGACCAGATGGCTGTTGCAAAATATATAGCTAATAAACTAGGTATCCCTGAAGAATTAGTACGTTCTCCAGAGGAAATGCAAGCAGCTGCGCAACAAATGGCACAGATGATGCAACAACAACAACCGCAGGAGGATGCACCTCCTGAACAATAGGAGTCATAATGGCAGAGAAAAAGCCCAATATGCTTATAGGTTTGGACAATATCCAAAGAAAACCGCAAGATGAGGAGAACTTAAATACTTTGTTTTACAAACTGTTCACAACCACAGGTGGATCTCAAGTATTAAAATATCTTAAATCTCTTTCTATCGAGGCAGTAGCTGGTCCAGAAGTATCGGACCAACAACTACGTCACTTAGAGGGACAGCGTTATCTTGTAGGATTAATCCAAAGAAGAGTTAACAAAGGTATAAGTCAAAACGCAATACAGGAGAAATCAAATGGCTGAAGAACAAATACAAACAACTGAAGAGACAACACAAGCAGAAGATGTTTCACGTGAAACATTAGATGTACCTGCACCAACTAGACCAGAATATGTACCAGAGAAGTTTTGGAATGATGAAACAGGTGAAGTAAAAACAGAAGACTTAGCTAAGTCCTATGTTAATCTAGAAAAATTTTCTACTGGTAAGAAAGAAGAAATGAAAGAACAACTGCTTACTGAATTACAAACAGAAGCAGAAGAGGGACTACCAGAAGATCCAGCAGGTTATAAACTACCATCATTAGTGGAGGGAATTACTGAAGAAATGGTAGAACAAAACCCATTAACTGATTGGTGGCGTAATCATTGCCATGAATTGGGTTTACCTGAAGAAGTATTTCAATCTGGTGTTAATAATTACACAGATATTCTTATGCAAAATCAACCAGATTTGGATGCTGAAGCAGAAAAATTAGGTGAAAATGCATCAGAAAGAATAGAAGCTGTAAATGCATGGGCATCTTCACAGTTTCCACCAGAGGAATTTGAAGCAATACAGATGATTGGTTCTAGTGCTATAGGTATATCTGCACTTGAAAGAATCATGGATATGCAAAAATCTTCTATGGGTAGATCGAGTGAAGTAGCTAAACCAGCTCAAGAACTAACAATCGATACAGTAAAAGAAATGATGAAAGACAAGAGGTATTTTGATCCAAGACACAGGGATTCTTCTTATGTAAAACAAGTAGATGACGCGTGGGCTAGATTGAATATGGCTGGCAAAGTCTAATGCTTTATGTTGAAAAGTCTACGCCAGAACATGCATTTGCTCTGGCGTTTGACCTTAGACAAGAAGACAAATATGAGGTAGCACTAGCAGGTCATACACCACTAGATGCTTTAATTGCACCTTTTAGATATACAAGACAGGGTGTAAACACGTATACTGTACTCAATACTGGAATACCAGTAGCTATGTTTGGCGTTATATCCACTCCACAAAACGTCAAACATGGCGCAGTATGGTTTCTTTCGTCCTACAAATTAGACAATAACATGCGTTATTTTACTAAAAGAACTAAAAAATGGGTAGATTACTTCCTTGCAGACTACGAATATGTATATAACTACATAACAGTAGAACATAAGAAGAACATAAGATGGCTTAAATGGTTAGGTTTTAAATTTAAAACAGAGAAAATTCTTGTTAAAAACGTTGAGGTGTTGTATTTTTATAGACAGATACAGGGTGTATCTAAAGATATACAGCCCATAATAGGGGACATCGGTCCTAAATGGATAACCGATCTAAGCTAAGTTGGACAACTGTTAGTTTAACAATTAACAATTTGGAGGCTTAATATGGCAACGCAAATTAGTACCGCCTTTATTAAGCAGTTTGAAGCCGAAGTCCACATGGCTTATCAAAGGATGGGTTCCAAACTGCGCAATACAGTGCGTAATACAAATAACGTTACAGGCAACCAAGCACGATTCCAAAAGGTTGGTAAAGGTTCAGCGTCTACTAAATCTAGACATGGACAAGTCAACACAATGGAAGTTACACACTCTACAGTAGATGTAACATTGGCAGATTACTATGCTGCTGATTATGTTGATAGCTTAGATGAGCTAAAAACAAACATCGATGAAAGACAAGTGTTAGCTACATCGGCTGCGGCTGCTTTAGGGCGTAAAATGGATCAATTAATTATTGATGTACTTGACGCTGGTTCAAACTCAAACAACGTGGTTCATGGTTCAGCAGCTTTAACATTAGCTAAAGCACTAACCGTATATGAAGCATTTGGTGAGGCAGATGTACCAGATGATGGTCAAAGATATTTTGTTGTATCACCAGCTGGATGGGCAGATTTACTACAAATCGACCAATTCAGTAGAGCAGAATACGTAGGAGAAACTGATTTACCATACGCTGGCGGAATGACAGCTAAAAGATGGCTTGGTTTCTTATGGTTTACTCATTCTGGACTATCAATTTCTAGTACAACTAGGGACTGTCATGCATACCACAGCTCGTCTGTTGGTCTTGCTACTGGTTCTGACGTACGTACAGAAATGAACTATGTACCAGAAAAAGTAAGTAATTTAATAACTTCATACTTTAGTGCAGGATCTGTCATGATTGACAATGATGGTGCTATTGAATGTCAGATAACAGAATAAGGAGGATAACATGGCTTTAGATGCAACAAATCTTAAAAAGATAGCTGGTGCTGGCGACATGAATCTCTTTGTTTATAAGAGTACTGACGCTATTGGAACAATTGTAGCTTCGGGTTATTTTAATAATTCGACTGATGACTTAAAACAGTTTGATACAATTATAGTAACTGGTGCCACAGGTGGTACAGCTACTGTAGATGTTATTACTGTTTCTAGTGCAACAGGTGCTACAACAGTTACAACAACTAACGGAACATAACGTTCTAGGGGCTGGTTCTCATTTACCAGCCCCACTTTAAATTATGACAGACAGTAAATTTGATATATGTAGTAAAGCCCTAGTTTTAGTAGGAGCCAATACTATTACCTCATTTACTGAAAATACAACAGAATCAACAGTAGCAAATCAACTGTATGAATCTACATTAGAAAATATGTTATCTAGATGTAGATGGAGATTTGCAACGAAACAACAACAATTATCAAGAGATACAGAAACACCTACAGCAAGATGGTCTGCCCAGTATTCAATACCTGCTAATGCATTAATATTACATACTGTTACTGTAGGGGACTCTGTTATTGAATATGATAGATACGAGGACTATGTCTTATGTGATGCTTCATCAGGTGATACTGTAGTAGCTGATTTTACATTTCAGCCATCAGAAGCACACTTTCCACCCTATTTCAAACAAGCATTAGTATTCGAACTAGCATCTTTATTTGCTGGTGCAATAGCTAGAAACGATAGCTTGTCACAACTGTATCAACAAAGAGCAGTAGCTCAACTTGCTTATGCTAAAGCACAAGACTCACAAGCACAAACAAGCAGAAGAGTCGATACAACTAGATTTAGAAATAGGAGGAACAGTGGTTCTTTAGGCACAGTTAAAGCCACTGTATCATCATAAATGCCAATTGCCAGATATCACCAAGCAGATTTTGCTACAGGAGAAATAGATCCAAAGTTTATATCTAGAACAGATGTAGAGAAATATCGTTCTAGTCTACAAAAAGCGCGTAATGTATTACTTAGAACACAAGGTGGTTTTGAAAGAAGACCAGGAACATTATTTAGAGCAGACCTAGGCGCAGCTTCTAGACTTGAACCATTTATATTTTCAGAAGACCAAGAGTATGTGTTTGCATTTCAACATCAAGCATTGAAGATTTATTCAACAGCAGGTGTATTGTTACAAACAATTACAAGTCAACCATGGACATCTAGTAACTACAATGAATTAAACTTTACACAACAAGGCGATACTATGATTGTAGTACACTCTACTTTTAATCCTAAAGTTATTAAAAGAACAGGTGCTACTACATTTACATCTACTGATTTTGCATTTGATTCAAGTGTAAATGGTAAAAGAATATATCAACCTTACTTTAAATTTGCAGATGATACTGTTACTTTAGATTGCAACTCAGATACAGCAGGAACCGGCAAAACTATTACAGCTAGTGCATCTTATTTTACATCTGATTATGTAGGAACAACATTAAAAATATATGGCACAGAAGCCACAGTAACTGGATATACATCTGCAACACAGGTAACAGTAACATTAAAAGATGATTTAGAAGTAGAATTAGATGAAGATCCATTAGCAACGCAAAGTGGTTCTGGTGTAATAAAGGTAACACATGTTGCACATGGACTAAGCACAGGAGCATCAGTCACTATATCTGGTGCAGAAGATATGCTTAATACAGAAGATCCTCCAGTTGGATTGACTGCTGGGAATATTAATGGAAGCAAATCTATAACTGTAGTAGATGATGACCATTACGAAATTACAGCTAGTAGTAGTGATACAGCTTCATCTTCTGAAGATGGGGGTGGTGTAAGAATAGTTATTAAAACACATGCACCTACAAGAGATTGGCAAGAACAAGTACTATCTACTGTTAATGGTTTTCCAAAAGCAATAGCATTTCATGAACAAAGATTATTTTTAGGTGGTGTTACTAATTTACCTGACTTAATAGCCGGTTCAAAAGTAGGACAGTTTTTTAATTTTGATATAGGAGATGCTGAAGATTCTGATTCTATACAAATACAAATTGCCTCAGATGAGATAAACGAGATTAGACATATACTATCTGGTCAAAGATTAGAAATACTTACTAACACAGCAGAGTGGTATTTGAGACCATCAGTAGGTAAACCTATAACACCAGTAGATATAGCTATAGTTAAACAAAGTAATTTAGGTTCTCAACTATCTGGTATTACTAGAAAGTTTGATGGAGGTACATTATTTGTACAAACTAATGGTAAAGTCGTTCGTTCATATGAATGGGATGGTGGTACAGAACAATACACTGCTACACCAATAAGTTTATTATCTAGTCACTTGATACAAAATCCTACAGATTCAGACAGAATAAAAGCACTTAGTGAAAGCGATCAACAGTTAGCATTGTTTACAAGTACAGATGGTTCACTTGCTATTTACTCAGCACATAAACTAGAAAACTTAAAAGGATGGGTAAAATGGACTACCGATGGCACCTTTGCTTCTGTATGTTGTACAACCAATAGCATTTATAGTGCTGTTACCAGAACAATAAATTCAGCTACAGTCTATTATTTAGAACAATTTGCTGATACAGCTTTCGATTTACCAACAGATATGACAGTAACAAAAACGGTGTCGGGGAGTTACCAACCTCATGGTTCACCTCTTACAAATGGCGCGGTCTCAAGCTCCTCGACACTTATAATTGATGGTTGTACACAAGCACCACAAACAGGAGAAACCTTTCAGTTTGCTGGGACAGGCACTGTATACACAATACAATCATCTACAGCTACAGGTAATAGCAATGAATATGCTATATCAATAAGTGGTGCAGTTAGTCAATCTGATGGCGTAGCACTACAATTTGTAACAAGCAGAACATTTACAGGATTAAATAGCACACCTGATATGCGTGCTAAAACAGTATACGCTACATCAGGATCAACTGAGGGCGGTAATATTAAATACTATGGAAGTGCAACAGTAGATAGTAATGGGGTTGCAGTATTTGATATTCCTGCAAGTGCTATTGATATTGGTCTAGATTATGATGTCGAAGTACAAACATTGCCACCAATAGTTTTATCACAACCAGCGGCAGGTCAAGCTGGGTTAATTAGCTACCCTAGAAAAATAGCCAAAGCTATTTTAGAATTATCATCAACATACAATATCAAAGTAAATACTAATGATGTTATAGTACAAACAACATCACAGTTAGATACAAGCACTACTATGAATAGTTATACAGGTAAAAAAGAAATACATCTATTAGGTTATAATACAGAACCTACTCTAACTATTACTCAAGGTATACCAACACCTATGAGAGTAATTGGCATAACTCAGGAGGTATATTACTAATGTGTGATCCAGTAACATTAACAGCAATGCATACTGGGATGACTTATCTGGGTAGTTCTAGTATGTTGGCTGGTACTAGCATAGGTACTGGTTTAATAAATACTGCATCTTTTATTAATACATCTAGTGGTATATATAAAGCAAGTCAAGCAGTGACTGGTGTACTATCTAGCCCAATAGCTAGTATAGGTTTAAGTGCAATGCAAGGTCGTCAATCAGGTGAAGCAGACTTACAAGCAGCACAAAACGCAAGATTACAACAACAACAAGCTAGAGATAATGCTGATAGAGAAAGACTAAAATATAGATCAGAAGAATTAGAACGCAGAAAAAAATACATAAGTGACCTAAGTAGTTCCAGAGCATTAATGGCTAAGTATGGTTACACAGCACAAAGTCCATCAGCTAATGCATTACTTAGAAAAAATAGAGAAACATATATGCTTGACCAAAATGCAATACGTATGACAGGAATAGACCAAGTACTTGCACAAGAAAGGTCAGCACAAACATTTGGTGAAGAAGCTAAACAACTAACTAAACGTGGTAAACGCGCACCATTAAATGCAACATTGAAAGGTATATCAGATAACTTTAAAACATTTAGAGAAACCGCTGCAACCAAACTATTAAAATAAAATGGCACTTAAAGACGAAAGAACAAATAAATATGCAGGAGCAATAGGAGTAGTAAGCCCATCTACTGCACGTATTGATTCAAAAAGACAAGAAGCAAACCTGTTTGAAAGTCTTGCAGATAGTGTTGCAAAAAATGCGTATTCATCAGCAGTACAAACTGGAAAGATAAAAGCGTCATTAGCAGCAGATACCTATCAATTTACTAAAGAGAATAGAAAATTTACTATTAATAATCCAAATGGTACGCAAACAGAATATGAAAGAGAAGTACCTATTCCTTATGAATTTCCACCTGAGTTATCTCAGTATTCAGATACAGCTACATTTGATGTATTTCAAGAAAAAGTTGCTAAAAGATATATAAGCGAATTAGAGACTGTTTCATCTGACATAATATTAAAAGAAGAATCTAGAGCCATTATGGATGGCGCAGAACAAATGGTATTTGAACAAGGCGTTAGAGGTGCATTAGGTGATTTTTATGAAAGCATACCACCAAATGTAGCGAACGTATTAAAACTATCAGATGAAAGATTAATAATACAAAGAGGTAGAATAGTACAAAATAATTATAATGAAATACAGCTAGAAGATTTAAACACGTATTCAACAAATGCACAATTAAAAGCATATAATTATACACATGAATTGTTAACAAATGGTCAATCTACAAAAGAAGCAATAGATTTTTATATAGACAAACAAAAAAGTTCTTCTGGATCAAAAAGTTTTAATAAGAAAAAAATAGAAGAAACTACAAAAGTGATACAGGACATGGAAAAGTTATATAAAATACTTGAGCCACATATTGTACCTCATGCTAATGATGACACAGATAAACTTGCAGATAGCACATTAATAGCAAATGTATTTTTAAATAAATCAGGTAAGTCAGTAACTTTATCTACTAACAAAAAATTAGATATAACATTATTAAATGACATAGATAACAAAGCAATTAACCAAATTAAAAACAGATTAACAACAGTTAATGGTGCAAATGAACAGTACCAAAAAGTAAGAAAAAATAAACAATTTATAGATAAAGCAATAAAAAGAAACGATATAGATAATTTTGGAATGACATCTGGACAATCACCAAAAGATGTAGCTAAAATGTTATTTGAGACACCCGGTTTACTCAAAGATGTATATCAACAATACTTAACAGATATTCCTCAAGATGAAGACCATGTACCACAATATGATAATCCTCTAGCTGATACTGGATTTAGAACGACATTATTTAATCAAGGACTTGTACCTAAATTTTTAAGGGAGGATATATCTAATGCTATAAATAGTGAGAATCCAGAATTAATATATGGAAATATTACGTACATAAAAGAATTAAAAAATTCAGGTGTTGATTTAAATAAAATGGGATTTACAGAATCTGATGAAGATATAATTCATACATTAGGTAGAGCAAGACCTACTAGTCCAGATGGCACAGTACAGTCTACAGAAATACTTAGATACATAAATAATAGAAAAACAGCAAATGAATTAAAATCTAGAGAAAAACTTACAGAACGATACTTAGCAGATGTAAAAGAAAAATATGGCTCATTAGATAAATTCGACAGAAAAATATCTGAACGTTTAGATTTAGTTGTAGCTAATCAAACAGAAGAAGTACGTAATACATTAGATGATGTATATTATGGAAGTGTAGTTACAGGTAGTATAAGAAGAGCAGTCATTAGAAGAATAAATAACGCAGGCGCAGAGTTAGATGACGATATGTTAGATGACGTTATAACTACTGAAGTTCAAAAATTGTTAGGTAGCGGACAATATGCATTTAGTACAAGAGGCATAAGATTTAGAAAAGAGGGTAATATAGAAGACGGTTTTACACTAGGCGATGTTATAAGCCCAGCACAAGCAATTCCTGATTTTATATACAATGCAGATGCTGTAGATAGACAAGGTGTATTTATGTACAATGCACCAGAAGCACATCATGGTATTGATAATAGTGTAGAGTATCTTGTACCTTTTGCAGAACAGATGGTAAAAAATCACTTCGATGAATTACAAAAACAATATCCAGATTCTAATATAATACAACCTGAAAACATTGCAGATAATATTAGGTTTGAATCTGTTAGAACTGCTAATGGTGTTGATTTTGTAATTGTATTAGTTGCTCCAGATGGTAGCGAACAAATGTTATCTACGCCTAGTGCTGGTTTGTTAAAAATGGACCATGAAGTAATACAAGATATTAAGGATAGATTGTAATGGCTGAATATATACCAAGTTATAAAAAGTCTACATATGTAGGCAATATGTCAAATAGAACATTCTTAGACAAAGCTAATGATGAGTTTTGGATGACATGGATGGGACAGATGATTGAGAATGAAGTTACTAATAGAGGAGTTTATAGTAAAAAAAGAGATCCATCATTTAATGCATTTGATCCAGAATATATAGCAGGGTTTGAAAGATATGCTAATGAATTTCTAGATGTAAAAAATCAAGAAGAAGCAGACTTTGTTAAAGAAAGAATAAGAAGAAATCAATTGAGAAGAGAAAGACTAGACATGGGTGGTAGAGATATACTTCCGGGTTTGTTAGCAAACGTAGTCGATCCTATAAATTTTATACCAATACCATTTGTAAAAGGTATGTCATTGATGAAACGAGTAACAGTAGGTGGTAGTGCATCAGCAGGTTTGATTGCAGCAACAGAACCTATAAGAAGAAATTATGATCCAACGTCAACAGATTTCGAGTCAGCAATGTATATTGGTGGAGGTTTCTTTTTTGGTGGATTGTTTTCTGGAATACTAGGAAAGTCTGGCACACGTGGATTAGACGCAGAATCAAGATATAAAATTAATCCTAAAAAATTAGGAGAAAACTATTACTCTGCATTTCATAATACAGAAACAGGTATAGATTGGACTAAGCCATTTACTAAAAAGTTTTATGCAGAAGAACCAGATATAAAATTTGATGTAGCACCTACTAATACATTTGTAGATAAGAATGGAGATATAATTACATATCAACAATACATTACTAATACAACAACAAGACAACAAGGTAGAAGTAGAACAGAAAGAAGAGCAACAAGTATACAGTCATATAGAAAAGATAATGCGTATCAACCAATAAAATATAAAGATGTAGATGGTACAACTACAGTAACTGTCGATACTGCTTTTCTAACAAAAAAATTTAGAGAAAATTCACATTTAGATAAAAATGGAACCTTGAGACAAAACTCAGTGCCTTTTAATATTGCAACATTAATGAAGAATGAAAATGATTACATAGCATATTTAGTAAAAAAAGAAATATATAGAAACAGATATATACAAAAAAACAAAGGTGAAACTAGAGTAGATTATGAAACACGACTAAATGAAAAAATACATGAAGATACATTAAAAAAAATAAATGCAGACTTTACAACAGATACAGGAGATTTAGCAATAAATAAAGAAGTATTAAATTTTCTAGATAAATACACTGATACAGGTGGTGTTGTACAAGCATTACCAAAAGATAACCCACAACTATCAGCATACGTAGGTAGAAAAATATTTGAATTAATAGGTGACTTTGGTGTACAGACAAGGAGTGATGATGTAGCAATGCCACAGTCAGCACATTTAGAAACAACAACTAGATGGGAAGCTGGATTGCATGAAGCATTGAATGAAATTAATGCAGCGTTTGTAGAGTATAGAACAGGATCAACAGAATCTACTATGTTGTCCGGTGGTAATTTATCAGCTAGAGCAATAAGAGCAAAAGATACAGCTAATGTATACAAGAAAAAATTATTTGGTAAGAAAGAACAAATGCCATCTACTATTAGAAACTCATATGAAGACTTCAATAGGTATATATATAATGGTGTTGTAGATACAAATGATAAAATATATAACGATCCAAACACACATGAAGCAGTAAAAAAAGGTATAGATGCTGTACGTAAGTTTTTTAAAGAATATGCAGATGAAGCAAATGATGTTGGAATATTTGCTACAAAACAAAACATAGCTAATAAAGTAGAATTACAACAAGAATTAGTAGCTATTATAAATACAGAATTAAAACGTGCAAAAAATCCATATCAAACTAAACGTTTAGGTAATATAAAAGTACGTATTGAAGATAGATTAAAACGTTTAGAAGCACAACAAAACGAAATAGAAACAAAATTTAATCAACCATTTTCTATGAATAAAAACTATGTAACTAGATATTTTAATAGAGAAGCATTACTAGATAATCCAAAAAGATTTAAACAAATATTAACAGATTGGTATACCAATAATCCAAGACCGGGTGTTAAAGGAACAATAGAAGAAAGAGTAGAAGAAACCTATGAAACTATATTAAATGATTCTGCTCATATGGATTCTGATGGAATACTAGCTATGGGTAGAAACAAGAAGAATCAATTTGTAGCAGGTACAAGACCATTAATGCAAAGAAGTTTAGATATACCATCTGAATTATTAGAAGATTTTATAATTAAAGATGTTACAGACATAATGAAAATGTATAAATCACGTATGAGTTACGCTATAGAAATTACCAGAAGATTTGGCGACAGACATATGGAAGATTTTTTAAACAGATTAGATATAGATTTAACATTACAAACAGTAAAAAGTTCTGCTACTAATACTAAAGCTACAAAAATTATAAATCATTTTGAAGATGCTAAAGATAAATTATATGGCACATTTAACACTGATGATCCAACGTCAACAAATAAAAGAATAGCAGGGTTCATGAGAAACTGGACATCACTTACAAGCATGGGACGTGTTGTATACACAGCTCAAGCTGATATAGGTAGACCATTCATGACACATGGCATGTCTAGAATGTGGGATCATTTCTTAAGACCATTTTTTACTAATAGAGAACTCTATGAAGAAATGTTTAAACAAGCGCCATACTTAAATCCAGCAGCAGAACTTACAGTACAAGGCGGTGCTATGGATAGGTATCTTGGTTCGTTCGGTACATCACCAAGAAAAGGTGGAATGTTAGATAAGTATTTAATAGCTCCTGTAAACAATTCACAAGGTCCATGGTTCTGGATGAATGGCTTGACTCCATGGACTGTTATGATGAAAAGATTTACAGGATATGTATCACAACATAGATTTATTGAAGACTCTATAAAACTGTCAAACGGTACATTAAACAAACAAGAGATAAAAAGATTAGCCAGTTATGGTATAGATAAAAAAACAGCAGATACTATTGCTAAAATGCCATGGGAATTTACAGATGGTATTTATTTACCTAACGCACAAGCATGGGGTAAAACAGGTGCTGGTCGTTCTGCATTACAAAAATACAGACAAGCAATAAAAGCTGATATTGAAAGAACAATTATTACACCATCACCCAACGATAAACTAAATATGATGTACGGAAAGATTAGAATAAATGATGAAGAGGGACTCTATTATAAAGCATTTGATAATGATGTTGGTAGGATGCTTGGATTTACACGAACTAAATATGGTGGTGCTAAATTTGGTAATGCATTTATGGCTCTACCATTTCAATTTTTTTCATGGATGATATCTGCTAATAGAAAATTACTTATGTCAGGTTCAGCAGGACGAGACTTTCATTTAGTACAAGGTGCTACTGCAATGGTTATGTTTGCTATGTGGGGTGACTTTCTTAAAGATCCAGCATTTTGGTATAGAAAAAATAAAGATGAAAAATGGTTAGCAGCAGTAGAAAAGTCAGGTGTTCTTGCAGTATATGGTGATTTAAATCATATATTAGAAACTGTAACTGGTGGTGATATGGGCATGAGACCATTGTTTGATATGGAAGATCCATACGGAGAACCAGAAGCACACGATATATTTAGACCATTTTTAGGTGCAGCACCATTTAATGTGTTAGATGTATTTCAAGCATTTGATAGCGGTTCACCAAGAGAACAAAGAGATTCTATAAGAAGAATGTTGCCATTACAGAATTGGTTAGTCTGGGACAGGGCATTTAAAAATGTATATAATAGCACCATAGACTATTGATAGGATTAAAAAATGAGGGTATTGTTGACATATGACTATAGCTAGTGCAAAGAACACACCAAGAGTATCGTATACTGCGTCTGGTAGCCAGACTGCTTTTACTATTCCATTTGAGTTTTTTAGCACAGGAGATATAAAAGTATATAATGGGACCTCCTTACTTACGTATAATGCAAGTCCTAGCTCAACATCCCAGTATTCTGTTACTGGTACTGCTTCTGCTAGTGACAGTGCTTTTGAGTTCGGTGCTGGCGGTACTATTACTCTGGGTGGTAGTGGAGCTACTGCTGGGGACATTATTACTATTGTTAGAGATATTACAATAGAAAGAACAACAGACTTTCCAGTATCTGGATCGTTTGATATAACCTCACTTAATACAGATTTAGACAGAATATATGCAAAATTATCAGATGTTAAACAACATACAGATAGAGCAGTAAAACTTGCTGACACCGATAGTATTGCAGCTGACGTAACCTTACCAGCAAAAGCAACTAGAGCATCAAAGGTCTTATTTTTTGATGCTAACGGTGTACCAGAAACAACTTTATCTACTGCAAATCTTACAACACTTGGAGAAAAAACGACTGAAATAACGACAGTCGCAAACAGTATAGCTAACGTAAATACAACGGCTGCGAATATTGGAGCTGTAAATACTGTTGCTTCTGACCTTGCAACTGTTGCTGCAATTACATCAGACGTTGTTACTGTAGGTAATATAGGAGCAAACGTAACTACTGTTGCTGGAGTAGCAGCAAACGTTACAACTGTTGCAACAAATATTAGCTCAGTAAATACAGTCGCTGC
>CEOF01072618.1_pt1 | contig 28018 bp, 23 predicted proteins | sample 361311 | NCBI WGS metagenome assembly CEOF01 (sample SAMEA2619667, study PRJEB7988) | marine metagenome | biome: marine biome (ENVO:00000447); feature: surface water layer (ENVO:00002042); material: "saline water (ENVO:00002010), including plankton (ENVO:xxxxxxxx)" | depth 5 m
TTGCCGTTCGCTGAATAACGAATCTCTGGATCGTTACCCAAATTTCCCACAATGATTGCTTTATTTACTCCAGCCATCAGTCAATCTTCCTTTCTGTTAACGAATTTGTTTGCCTAATCCTAATCCCGATTAATTTGATAAGTTGATCTTATGAGATCATTGCCCCCAGTATACCCGGGTTCCTCAGAATTGAAGCACTTCATCCATGGTGAGCGCAACTCGTCTTGGGCTGAATTTGATTGACGGGTATTTTTCTGTTGGATATAACAAACCTCTACCCAAGGTAGACGGGGTCCGATGCTTTTTGATGATCTCGGCGGGTCTGCAATCCGCTTCATGACACGCCGTGGGGGGAACGCGGGCGTTGGGACGGGTAACCAAAAATGACTGCTTTTCCTTTAATTGAAATCTCCGGAAGCCCCTATAACCGAGGGATGCAATACGGAGAGCAAGCAAAGCACTTAATCTCCAGAAGTGTCGAGATCTATAAGACACGCCTAGACATTAATGGGAGTCAGGTTTCTGATCTATCCCAAAGGGTAGGTAAGTTTCTCGACTTCTGTTCCTTTTTCTCGAAAGACCATATAGACGAAATTAGAGGAATTGCTGCGGGGGCGAACCTGTCATTTGAGGAGGTTTTGTTGATCAATCTCAGAACTGAGATTGTTGCAGATGCCAGAAGAGATCACACCCAATCGGTTCCCAAATCCGACGGTTGCACTGGCATTATTGTATTACCGACCCGCTCGAAAACCGGGAAACTGATACATGCCCAGAACTGGGATTGGCTAGATTCCTGCAAGGAGACAGGAGTCGTTATTAGAGTCCTGCCTGAGGATGGCATACCCTTTTTGACATTTACGGAGGCCGGAGGCCTGGCCCGAAGTGGTTTGAATGCGGTCGGCATCAGTATCACGGCGAATTATCTTGAATCTGATAGAGACTTCCAAACTTCCGGGGTGCCACTCCCTTTTATCAGACGTCAGGTCCTTGAACATCGACACCTCGCTTTCGCTATAAGAGATATCGCTGCGACGCCTAAATCGTGCTCGAACAACATGATGCTCGCCCACAGAGATGGTTGGTGTACGAGTTTCGAATGCGCTCCTGATGAGAGTTTTATGGTGGAACCTGAGAAGGGGCTTCTGGTTCACGCCAATCACTGGATCAGTGCAGTTGCTCAGTCCAAATTGATTGATACGGGCTTACGCGATTCGCCTGATTCATTGTATCGGCAATCAAGAGTCAGGCAACTGCTGGAAGCGAAGACGTTAATCAGCCGTGAAGACATCATGCGAGCTTTAAGCGACAGATTTGGCTCACCTTTCTCAGTGTGTCGTGATCCGTCCAGCGATGAAGGAGGCGAAGTCTTCTCTACTGTCGCAACAATACTTATTGACGCCTCAGACGGGGTCATGGAAATATGCAAGGTTCCTTACGAAAACACGAGATTCGCGACCTATTCTCTCGCTCGGTGACATCGGGCCAGAGTGACAACATCCCTCAATCCTCGCTCCCATGAATCAACCGCCCTGCTTTTTTCATAACCTTAAGCTCTCAAAGACTGCTGGTCTAGTGACGGAGAGATCCTGATGTCACAGGATGAAATTAGCGTCTCTGGACAAAACCTCTCTAAGGTCTTTCGCTCCGCAGGTGGTCCTGTTAAAGCTCTAGATGACGTCTTCATTCAGATTAGAAGAAATGAATTTTTCACTCTGCTAGGGCCCTCGGGCTGCGGGAAGACCACGCTGTTGAGAATTATTGCCGGTTTTGAATATCCGGACGCCGGCGACATCACGCTTGAAGGACATCCCATAAAAGACGATCCGCCTCATAAGCGTCCCGTAAATACCGTTTTCCAAAATTACGCCTTATTTCCCCACATGACTGTTTCGCAGAACATTGGCTTCGGCCTAGAAATGCTCGGTAGGGACAAGTCGGACATATCCAGTACGGTGGCTAAGATTCTAGCTTTGGTAAAAATGGAGGACCTCGCCGGGAGGCAGATTGATCAACTTTCAGGAGGGCAACAACAAAGAGTTGCCCTGGCCAGAGCTTTAGCGCCGTCGCCAAGGGTTCTCCTGCTCGATGAACCACTTTCCGCTTTGGACCTGAAATTACGAAAGGAAATGCAGATTGAATTGAAGCGCCTGCAAAATGAGACTGGAATTACTTTTATCTTCGTCACCCACGATCAGGAAGAGGCCCTCACGATGTCTGATAGGGTCGCGGTGATGAAAGACGGGAAAATTCTTCAGGTTGGCACCCCTGAAGAAATATATGACCGTCCTGCATCAATGTTTGTCGCCAACTTCATTGGCGAATGTAATTTCATCCCAGTCTCTGTTGGGACGACTTCCGAATTGAGGCAAAAAACGGCTATCTTCCTACCTTCTGGCAAGTCTGCCGAAATCCCTTCTGAGAGACTTAAAGGCGTAATCGGTAATCCGGTGATTCTGCTTAGGCCCGAACGGGTTCAGCTTAACGCAAAAATCGATGAATCCCCGATATCAGGAGTCTTGAAACAGATCGTGTACTTTGGAACCGATACCCAGTATCACGTTGAAGTTGAGAACGGAACATCTTCTCCCCTAACTCTCCTAGTACGTAAGCAAAATACCGCGTCAGGATCGTTCAAGGAGTTTAAAGAGGGTCAAACGGTAGGTTTCGACTTTGAACTCGATGACCTTCAAATTATCGACGGACAACAACACACGCATGAACTATCTGCAGCGTGAGCAGAACAAACAACGCTGGTTCCTACTAAGTCCGGCTTTCCTGTTTCTGATCATCGGTGCGTCCGGCCCATTGTTGATCGTAATTGCATACTCTTTCCTCAAGCCGGGTGATTACGGAGGTGTAATTTGGGAGTTTTCCCTTAATGCATGGATAGAGGTCATATTGCAGGAGGACATATTTGACGAAACCCTAGGATGGGCAGACGCACACTTAGTTATTTTTTGGCGATCAATAAAGCTTTCGGTGATCACCACCATCCTGACCTTAATCATGGGGGTGCCTCTAGGCTACTTTATAGCGACCCGACCCGGGATATGGAAAGAGGTCAGTCTTTTCCTCATCACACTTCCCTTCTGGACCAATCTCCTCGTTAGAACCTTCGCAGTCCAAGAGCTTATAAGAAATCAGGGGGTCATCAATAGCTTCCTTAAATGGACGGGGCTCATAGAAAATCACATTCAAATGATGTTCACCGACTTCGCTATTGCATTCGGGATGACCTACGTTTATTTGCCACTAATGGTGCTACCTGTCTACGCATCGGTCGCAAGGTTAGATTTTCGCCTTATCGAAGCGGGTTATGACCTTTACGCAAACCGAGCGAAACTTTTCTACAAGATCATTCTTCCTCTGATAAAGCCGGGCATTATTGCCGGATCTATTCTGGTTTTTATTCCATCCCTTGGTGCATACGTAACTCCTCGAGTCCTTGGAGGAGGCACAAACCTAATGATAGGAAATCTGATTTCTCTGCAGTATGGACAAGGGAGAAACTGGCCACTCGGGGCCGCACTGTCGCTCACGCTGCTGATTGCTGTTGTGATCGCGCTGATTTACTACGTCCGGGTTGTAGGTGAGGGTGAATCAAAGAAAAATGCTTAGACTGGCTACAGGTAGGGGTTTTTCAGTAACTCGCGTACCGGGTTTCAATACTCTGTCAATTATCGGTTTTGTTTTGCTCTATGCGCCGATCGTTATTTTGGTGGTCTATTCTTTCAATGAGGGGAAAAATTTAGCTATCTGGGAGGGATTCTCTTTTCGCTGGTACATAGAGGCTTACAACAATGAAGCGGTTCAGGAAGCCACACTTAGATCAATTGTGCTCGCCTTATTCGCCGCTACTCTCTCAACAATTGCTGCCACGATGGCGGCCCTTGCAACTACCAGGGTTAAGAAGTTTAGAGGCGACAACTTCATTTACATGTTGATAAACCAACCTCTCATGGTTCCCGAAATTGTCACGGCAGTGGCCCTTCTTGCCTTTTTCGCGCTCATAAAGATCCAAACTGGATACACAGGCCTTGGGTATTTGATTGTTGCCCATACCGCTTTTTGTATTCCTTTTGCTTATCTTCCCATCAGAGCCCGCTTGATCGGCATGGATATGTCTTTAGAACAAGCAGCAGCTGATCTGTATGCCGATAACTGGAGGGTGTTCAAAAAGGTCACTCTCCCTTTGCTGCGGCCAGGCATCTTTGCAGGATTCATGCTCGCCTTTGTAATCTCAATTGACGACGTAATCATTACTGAGTTCGTCAAATCGGCTGGTCAAGAAACGCTACCGACTTACATGCTTGGCCAGTTGCGGCGGATCATCACGCCTGAGGTGAACGCGATCTCGGCCGTGTTGCTCTTTGCGGGCACCATTCTGGTTTCAGGATTCTTTCTACTAACCAGAGTCACAAAAAAACAGCATCCAGCAACAGGCTAGATTGGAGACATTGGATAAAGTGTTGGTTGACAACGCGGCAAGAGGCGTGTTGTCATTTCTTGCGACTAACAATCGCTTAATCATTTGAGGAGGATCATCATGAAAAAAGTAGCTGCAGTACTCTCCTTCGTTTTCGCGTCCGCATCGGTGTCAACCGTATATGCGGGGGGAGAGTTGAATATTTATAACTGGGGAAACTATACGAGCCCGGAGGTCATCGAGAAGTTCGAGGAGACCTACAACATTAAAGTCACGATTACAGACTATGACTCGAATGACACAGCTCTCGCCAAAGTCAAGGCTGGCGGTCACGGCTTCGACATTGCAGTTCCAAGTGATTCATACCTGCCAATTTGGATTAAGGAAGGCTTGGTGATGAACACCCGGGTGGACCAAATGCCCAATTTTAAAAATGTCCTGGAACAATTCAGAAATCCCTCTTGGGATCCCGGCCGCCAATACTCCGCGCCCTGGCAATGGGGCTCAACCGGTGTTGTGGTGAACACCAAATATTACAAAGGAGATATTAATACCTTCGGCATCATCATGAATCCACCACCTGAACTGGAAGGCATGATCAATGTGGTGCCGGAGATGGGCGACGTGCTTAATTTAGCCATTGCATATTACGGTGGGGAGCCTTGCACAACAGACAAAACGATTTTGAAAAAAGTAAGGGACGGCCTCGTTAATGCGAAGAAGAAATGGCGAAGCATGGATTACGGCAATATCGAAAAATTCGCCAAAGAGGATGTTTATGCTGGAGTTAATTGGAACGGATCCACTTTCCGGATGCGGCTACAGAATCCCGATATTGCATATGGATATCCGGTTGAGGGATACAACCTATGGCAAGACGCTGTGGTAGTGCTAGCCGAAGCGAAAAATGTAGACAATGCAAAGCTATTCCAAAACTTCATTATGGAACCAGAAAACGCGGCGATGATGTCGGCTTTTGCACGGTATGCCAACGGCATCGAAGGTTCCGACGCGTTCATGCCCGAGGATATGAAGACTGCTCCTGAAATCGTTACGCCAGCTGAGTTCGCGGACAAAGGCCGCTTCATACCCACATGCGAGCCAACAACACAAAAAATGTACACCAAAATATGGACTTCGTTGATGAAGTGATCGAGAGAAAGGGGGGCTCAGCGAAATGAGTCCATCTCACTGACACAAAAATAGCAAATCTCGCGCCCAGTCGACGGACGTTGTCTGGGCGCGTCGTCTTTCGATAATGGCAAATACTATGAAGGGGTTCCCTGTTGCCCCAGAACAACGGGTACCGCGTGACCTTTGGGATCGCGCTCCCTGGAACCGTTGGTCGTTCCAGCACATCCGAGAAATCCTGCCGACAACAGAAGTCTGGCGCGGCTCGGGGCCTGTCTGGCAGCTCGCCGAAAATCCAGTCGATCTCGATCCTATCGCTTTTGACAGTCAGTCAGGACAGGTCACCACGGTGATCGACTGGCTGTCACACAACTTTGCCGACGGAATTGTCGTCTTGCATCACGGCAAAATCTGCTATGAGCGCTACTTCAACGACATGACAGCGCGTACGCTGCACCTCTCCCAGTCGATGGCGAAATCCGTAACATCAGCCGTTGCGGGTATTTTGGTCTCACGCGGTTTGCTGGATCCTGAAGAACACATCCGCACTTACCTTCCGGAACTAGAACAGACTGGATGGAAAGACGCCAAGCTACGGCACGCGCTCGACATGACCTCAGGCGTACGCTATATCGAAGATTATGAAGCACTCGACTCGGACATAGCGGCGACTGACATCGCCTCGGGCTGGCGTCGTGCACAGCCCAATGTTCCGTACTTCCAATGCATGTGGGATCAAATTCTGAGCCTTGACGAAACTGTTCGCGAACACGGCGTGGTCTTTGAGTACCGCTCGATTGAAACAGATGTGCTGGCGCACTGCATGGAGCGGGTAACACAGACCCGTCTAGCGGAGCTCATCAGCCGTGAACTCTGGCAACCGCTGGGGGTAGAGGAAAGCGCCTGTTTTACCGTGGACGCGGTCGGCTACCCTCTGGCCGACGGCGGTTTCAATGCCACGCTGCGCGACTACGCCCGTTTTGGAGAGATGCTATGCAGCGATGGCGTAGGAAATGGCCGGCAAATTGTCCCGAAAGCGTGGCTGAAGGATTCGTTGGACGCCGATCCGTCGATTTTCAGCGATGCCAACAACATGGATCTCGATAACGGGGCCTATCGTAACCAGTTCTGGATCCGCGATGTTGACCGGCGCATCCTGATGGCACGAGGTGTCTTCGGACAGATCATCTATGCGGATTTGGACAACCGCGTCACGATCGCACGCCTTGCCAGTTGGCCTGAATTTGTCTCAAGCGAAAGAAAAACCGATGACATTAGGGCATTTGATGCCATTACCGAATTCCTGACAAATAACTGATATGAGCGATCTTGAGCTTTGTTACCTCTCGGCGACAGACGCGATTAAGCGTTTCAAAGCCAAAACCCTGTCGCCTGTGGAATTACTGGAAGCACTGATCAAGCGCTCTGAAGAGGTCGACCCTATCATTAACGCATTCACCTATCGGCACTTCGACGAGGCCATGGCAAACGCAAGAAAGGCCGAAGCCAAATACGCTTCGGGCAAGCGCACCAGGGCTCTGGAAGGATTGCCGATCGGGATCAAGGACGAGAACTTTATCAAGGGCAAGCCCACCTCCAACGGCTCTCTGATCATGAAGGATTTTGTCGCGGACACGACCTCCGTCGGCAACGAACGCATACTGCGTGCCGGCGGCATTGTGCATGCAAGAACCGCTACGCCTGAGTTTTCATCCGCCGGATATACCCACTCACGATTGTGGGGGGTGACTCGAAATCCGTGGAATCCCGAGTTCACGCCAGGAGGTTCCTCAGGCGGCTCAGCTGCCTCGCTCGCAGCGGGCACCAGCGCCATTGCGACGGGTTCTGACATTGGCGGTTCTATCCGGATTCCCGCGGGAACCTGTGGCCTCGTGGGATACAAACCACCCTACGGCCGCAACTCCGACGATCCGCCTTTTAATCTGGATTTTTATTGCCACACGGGACCTTTAGCGCGAAACGTCAGCGATGCCATCCTGCTCCAAAACGTCATGTGCGGACCCCACCCCAAGGATATGGCAAGCCTTCGGCCCAAATTACGCCTGCCTGCACACTATCCTCCCATCAAGGACTGGAAGATTGCTTTTTCGATGGATCTTGGTTTTTTTGAGGTGGATCCCGACGTTCAGAAAAACACGCTCAAGGCCCTTGACGTATTTCGTGATCTTGGCGCCACCGTGGAAGAAGTTGAGATTGGCTGGGATCACCGAGCCCTTGATGCGGGTATCGCCTACCTATCCCATATCTTCGGAGCTTATATGGCGACTTACCTTGCGGATCACGCTGACAAAATGACCAACTATGTACGCCAGTGGGCAAAAGAAGCTCAAAAATCCACCTCGGCTGATTTTCTTCAGACCCTGGAAGTGGCCAATGAGATGTATGCAACGGTCGGGCCCTTGCTGGAAAAATATCAAGTGCTGGTCTGCCCAACCAATGCGCTGCCGGCGGTACCCGCTGAATTTGATCACTCGACCGACGTGCTCTCAATCAACGGAAGACAAGTTAACCCAATTCTGGGATGGGTAATGACCACGCCGTTCAATTCCTTGAGCCGCTGTCCCGTGCTGACCGTGCCGACCGGGCGAGCGAGTAACGGCGTACCAACGAGTATCCAGATTGTCGGACGCACCTATACTGACAAGGATGTATTCCAGGCCGGCATGGCCTACGAATCCGTTGCACCCGGATGGTTTGCGCAAAATGGCGTCAGACCGGATATTCCCGGTGGCTGATTCTTCTTCGCCAGAGCGGGCTACGATCTCGCTCGCCAACTGGCGGCAAAGCCCCTATAACCGCTTTTCGTTTCACCAGGTGCGCGAGTTCATCCCCACCGCCGATGTTCCAAGCGAACATCGGCCTGCGGCATTCACGCCCAACTTGATCGATGCGGCGTGGCTTGCCGGCGAGCTCAATGAACGCGATCTTTCAGAAACCCTTGAAGCTTCCAGCACCGATGCGTTTGTGGTGGTCAAGCAAAACGAGCTGATTTTTGAGTGGCGTGCAGATCATTACCAAAGCGCACAGCCGCACATTCTTTTTTCCGTCAGCAAATCCGTCACCGGACTGCTGGTGGGAATTCTTGAATCCCAGGGCCTCATTGACCCTGCAGCCGAGGTAGGTGATTACCTTCCAGAAGCCAAAGACTCGGGTTACGGCCACTGCACGGTTCAACAGGTCCTTGATATGCAGGCCCAGGTTGCATTTATCGAGGATTACCACGACCAAACGGGATCCTTTGCCCGTTACCGCTCTGCCACCGGGTGGAATCCGCCTTGGGCCTCCGTCGCAGAATCCGAGGGGCTGGCCGAATTTCTGTTATCCCTCAAGAGCACAGGCGACCCTCACGGACAGGTTTTTAGATATCTTTCTCCGAACTCGGATCTTCTCGGTATTATCGTAGAACGCGCGACGAATCATCGTTTCGCCGATCTTTTGTCCGCCCATATCTGGCAACCGCTGGGTTGCGCACATAACGCCTACATTACGGTGGATCACAAAGGCGCGGCCCGTTCGGCCGGGGGCCTGTGTGTTCATCCGTTTGATCTGGCCCTGTTGGGCAGCGCCATCGGACAGACTGCTTCAGGCGAAGACCACATTGTGATCCCACGCAAGTGGATTAACGATACGCTTTCAAACGGCAATCTGGACGCGTGGCGGTCAGGCGACTTTGCCAACTTCCTGCCGAACGGCAACTATCGCAATCAGTGGTACCTCAACGATACCGGCTCACCGGCAATCTTGGCAATCGGGATTCATGGTCAATGGCTTTATATTGAGCCAAAAAGCCAGATCGTGATCGTAAAATTTTCTTCCGAGGCGCAACCGGTTGATGAAACCGCCGATATCGAACTGATCGAATTTTTCGACCGGGTCTGCCGCGTAATCACCTGATTTGACACGTTGCCGCGCGTCTGACCGATTGCCGGCCAGATCAATCAGGCGCCAATACGCCCGGCACCGCGTGGGCCTGCTCTGGATCGAAACAACTTTCATCTACGCGCAGGTAGGCAACGCAATCCTTGGGCAGCACGGTCACCTCGTCTACTCCGTTAAGTGCGCCGAGACCGTGCTCGATGGAGCCAGAAGCAAAGTCGATGTCGCCATCCAGCCGCAAGGTGACACTGTTTCTCAGTTGCGGAGTTCTGCCAGTCAATGCCACCACCAGCCACACCAGCGTCGCCAGAACGCAAAAGGCAAATACCCCCCGACCGTCGAACAGGCCCAGCAGGATACCGCCTAATGCTCCACCCACAAAAACTCCCGCAAATTGGAAGGTGTTGTAAACCCCGATCGCGGTGCCCTTGGCGTATCCCGGGGAAAGACGGGTCATGAGGGATGGCAACATTGCTTCGAGCAAATTGAAGCCAACGAAAAAACACACCAGACCTGCGATCAGCGATATCGCCTGATCAGCTCCAGCAAAAAGCACGCACTGCCCGACCAGCACAATAAAAATAGCCGACCGGAACACCCAGAAGGTCCGCTCTCGTCGCATCCCCAGAATAAGCAAGGGGGCCATCAGCAGTATCGAGCCCACCAGAACAGGAACATAGACCTGCCAATGACTGTCCCGCTCAAGCCCAAGCGTCTCCACCAGGGCGAACGGCGCGACGACAAAAACGGCCGTCAGAACCATGTGCAAAACAAAAATCCCGACGTCCAGCCGAAGCAGATGGGCATTGACCATGACTTCGCGGAAATAATCCCTCGAGGCCCTTGATCCCGGATCCCCGGCCGCATGGCGTGGCGTAGGCACCCACCAGACGACGACCACAATACAGCCCAGAGCCAACATTGCCGTGAGCCAAAATATCCCGCTCACCCCGATCCAGCGGTCCAGCGCCGGACCAGCCATCAAGGCAAGCAGAAACGACGCGCCGATACTCATTCCAATCAGCGCCATCGCCTTGACCCGTTGCTGTTCCCGGGTCAGATCCGCCACCAGTGCGAGCACGACCGCAGCAATCGCGCCGCTGCCCTGAAGCGCCCGGCCGATGATCACGCCCGCGAGACTATCTGCCAAAGCAGCGACGACACTGCCCGCCGCGAATACCAGCAATCCGAGAACGATCAGAGGTTTGCGGCCAAACCGGTCCGACAAAGTGCCGAAGGCGATCTGGAACAGTGCCTGGGTCAAGCCATAAATCCCGACGGCAAGCCCGATCATAAAAGGGGTTGCGCCCTCCATCTGGGCGGCATACAGCGCCATGACCGGCAACACCAGGAATAAACCGAACATGCGCAGGCTGAATATCCCAGCAAGCGCACCGACTGAGTGCCGCTCGGAGCGGTTCATTGTGGATTTTTCGGAGCGCAATGTCAGCGGCGTCTCATCGGCATGAAAATGATCCGGGGAATTGATCCCCTGTCAGGTTCCGGTCGGGGAACGATTTGCGGACCTGCGGACAAGAGTACGTGAAAAGATTTTGAACGCAGCGTCACAAGGGACGTAATATTAACAGTTTGCTTTTTCGCAACCCAGTATTCATGCGCCAAATCAAGATTCGCGGGGCCCGGACCCACAACCTGCAGAGTGTCGACGTCGACCTACCGCGCGACAAACTGATTGTGATCACGGGGCTTTCCGGATCCGGCAAGTCCTCCCTTGCCTTCGACACGATCTATGCCGAGGGTCAACGCCGTTACGTGGAATCTCTCTCTGCCTACGCTCGGCAATTCCTGTCTCTGATGGAAAAACCGGACGTGGATCTCATCGAGGGTCTCTCGCCCGCCATCAGTATCGAGCAGAAAGCAACGTCGCATAACCCGCGCTCGACGGTTGGGACGGTAACCGAGATCTATGACTACCTGAGGCTGCTCTACGCACGGGTCGGAGAGCCAAGGTGCCCGGATCATGATGTCACCCTGGCCGCAAGCACGGTGAGTGAAATGGTGGATCGGGTGCTGGCCCTTGAGGAGGGAACCCGTATCTTACTCCTCGCACCGGTGGTTCAGGATCGAAAGGGGGAATATCAGCAACTCTTTAAGGGTCTGCTCAGCCAGGGCTTTATCCGGGCGCGGATCGATGGCGTAGTCCATGAATTGGATACCCCGCCTGAGCTGGATCGCAAGCGCAAACACAGCATCGATGTCGTGGTCGACCGCGTGGTCATCAAGCCAGGCATTGCCCAACGTCTCGCAGAATCGTTTGAGACGGCACTCGCGATTGCTGACAGTCTTGCCCTGGTGCAGGTGCTGCCGCGGGAAGAAGAGACCGTCTCCGAGGCTCAGGAGATACTTTTCTCGGCACGCTATTCCTGCCCGCACTGCGGCTACAACCTGACAGAACTTGAACCTCGGCTTTTTTCTTTCAACAATCCGGCTGGCGCCTGCCCCGATTGCGACGGGCTTGGGGTCCGCCAGTTTTTTGACCCTGACCGGGTTCTCCATGACGACACATTGAGTCTGGCAGCGGGTGCGATTTCAGGCTGGGACCGGCGTAACGCGTTTTATTTCCAGATGCTCAACTGTCTTGCGGAGCACTACGACTTTGATGTTGAAAAACCCTTCCGACGCCTTTCCAAGAAAGTTCGAGACATCATCCTTTATGGCAGCGGAAAAGAAAAGATCAACTTCAGCTATCTACGTTCGCACGGACGACGGCCCCGACGGCGGTCGCACACTTTTGAAGGTGTCATTCCCAACATGGAGCGTCGGTACCGGGACTCGGAATCCAACACGATTCGTGAAGAACTTTCCCGATATCTCAACACCCAGTCCTGTGAAAGCTGTCAGGGGAGCCGTCTGAAAACCGGTGCGCGGCATGTGTTTGTTGGTAATCAGCCGGTGCATCGATTGACCGCCATGCCGATTGAGTCCTCGCTCGACTTCTTCGAATCGCTCTCCCTGCCGGGACATCAGGGCGAGATCGGCGAACGCATCATCCGCGAGATCAGTGAGCGATTGCGCTTTCTCGTCAACGTCGGTCTGGAATATCTGACGCTGGATCGGACTGCCGAAACCCTGTCGGGCGGAGAAGCCCAACGCATCCGACTCGCCTCTCAGATCGGCTCGGGGCTGGTCGGCGTGATGTATATCCTGGACGAACCCTCCATCGGACTTCATCAACGTGACAACCAGCGCTTGCTGGACACCCTCTTTCACCTCCGCGACCTCGGCAACACGGTGGTGGTGGTCGAGCATGACGAAGAGGCCATCCGCAGCGCTGATCATATCGTTGATCTTGGTCCGGGCGCGGGGATTCATGGCGGCCGCATCGTTGCCGAGGGCAGTCTCGGCCAGGTCCTTGAGGCGCCGGAATCTGTCACCAGCCAGTACCTTCGCGGGACCCAGAGGATCGATGTGCCTGACGAGCGCACCGAGAACGATCCCGATCGACAACTCACGATGACAGGAGCGGCGGGCAACAACCTTGACTGCCTCGATATCTCCATTCCGGTGGGACTTTTGACCTGTGTCACCGGCGTTTCGGGCTCCGGAAAATCCACGCTCATCAACAACACGCTTTATCCCGCCATGGCGCGCCACCTTCATGGGGGGCGTGAGCCGCCGGCCGCCCATGAGTGCATCACCGGACTCGACCAGTTTGACAAAGTTATCGATATCGACCAAAGCCCCATCGGGCGCACCCCCCGATCCAATCCGGCGACCTATACAGGCCTTTTTACCCCAATCCGGGAACTCTTCGCCGGAACACCTGAGGCCCGCGCCCGCGGCTACAAGGTCGGGCGCTTTTCGTTCAACGTGCGCGGTGGGCGCTGTGAAACCTGTCAGGGCGATGGGCTGATCAAAGTGGAAATGCATTTCTTGCCCGACATCTACGTCCCCTGCGACACCTGCCAGGGCAGACGCTACAACCGCGAGACCCTCGACATTCGCTATAAAGGCCGCACCATTCATGAAGTGCTGGAGATGACGGTTGCAGAAGCCGGCGAGTTTTTCGACGCGATCCCTGTGATCAAGCGAAAACTCGATACCCTGCTTGCCGTGGGGCTCGGCTATATTCGACTAGGTCAGAGCGCAACAACGCTTTCGGGCGGAGAAGCGCAGCGCATCAAACTGTCCAGAGAACTCTCTAAACGGCCCACAGGCAGAACACTCTATATTCTGGATGAACCCACCACCGGGCTTCATTTTCACGATATCCGCCAACTGCTGGGGGTGTTGCATCGCCTGCGGGATCAAGGCAATACGGTCGTCGTGATCGAACACAACCTCGATGTCATCAAAACCGCGGACTGGTTGATCGATCTTGGACCCGAAGGCGGGCAACGCGGGGGGAGGCTCGTCGGTACCGGCACGCCCGAAACTCTCGCGCAGAATTCCGAGTCCTACACCGGCCAGTTTTTGAAAGACCTCTTGTAGCGTACCTGGCAGAGCGGTCCTCATAAAACTCCCTGGCGGGAAATCCATCAAGTTTGCTTCTTGGTAAGACCGTCTGACCAAGATTTACGAGATCCCGACTCGTCATGTGTTACTGTGCTGATCACGCTCGGTTACATTCGCTATGCCCGGAGTATCTGCCGGTTTCCGGGCTCCAATCGGGAAATAACTCATGGCTGATTCAGGCCTGGATACTGATCTTGACCCCCTCGAAACCCAGGAGTGGGAGGAAGCGCTCAGTGCAGTCATCGAGCGGGAAGGTCAGGAGCGGGCGCATTTTCTCCTTGAGAACCTGATCGACCAGGCGCGCCGCAGCGGTACCCATATCCCCTTCCGGCCGACGACCGCCTACCTCAATACGATTCCTACAGCACATGAGGCCCGCAGTCCCGGCGACCCCGCGATCGAGTGGCGTATCCGATCGCTGGTTCGATGGAATGCGCTCGCCATGGTGATGCGGGCTAACCAGACGAGCAGTGAACTCGGCGGTCATATTGCAAGTTTCGCCTCAGCCGCGACTCTCTATGACGTAGGATTCAACCACTTCTGGAGAGGTCCGCAAGCAGAACACGGCGCCGATCTCGTGTTCTTCCAGGGACATTCCGCGCCGGGAATTTATGCCCGGGCGTTCCTTGAAGGGAGGCTGACCAAAGAGCAATTGCAAGGCTTTCGTCAGGAAGTCAAAGGGCAAGGCCTATCCTCCTATCCCCACCCCTGGCTGATGCCTGACTTCTGGCAGTTCCCGACGGTTTCCATGGGCCTTGGGCCAATCCAGGCCATTTACCAGGCCCGCTTCATGCGTTATCTCCAGAATCGCGAATTCATTTCGCACTCAAACCGGAAAGTCTGGGCATTTGTGGGCGATGGCGAGATGGACGAACCTGAGTCGACGGGCGCTTTGGGACTGGCCGGCAGAGAGCGGCTCGACAACCTCGTTTTTGTCGTCAACTGCAATCTGCAAAGACTGGATGGCCCCGTCCGGGGCAACGGCAAGATCATCCAGGAGTTAGAGGGCACCTTCCGGGGCGCAGGCTGGAATGTCATCAAGCTGATCTGGGGGTCTTACTGGGACAAACTGCTGCTGCGCGATACCCACGGCCTTTTGAAGCAGCGCATGGAAGAGGCTCTGGACGGCGAATACCAGGCTTTCAAGAGCAAAGACGGCGCCTTCGTTCGTGAGCAATTCTTCGGCAAGTATCCGGAACTGGCCGCCATGGTGGCCAATATGACGGATGAGGATATCTGGAGACTCAATCGGGGCGGTCACGACCCGCACAAAGTCTATGCGGCATATGCTCAAGCAACTGCGCACCAGGGTCAGCCAACCGTCATTCTTGCAAAGACCGTTAAAGGCTACGGGATGGGAGAGTCGGGCGAGGGACAGAACATCACTCACAGTCAGAAGAAGATGGCCGATGAATCCCTGCTCGAGTTCCGAGACCGATTCCGGATTCCGCTCGATGACGAGGCGGTTTTGGCCTGCGAGTTTTATCACCCGGGCGATGACAGTCCGGAAATACGCTACCTAAAGGAGCGTCGTGACGCCCTCGGCGGCAGTCTGCCCATCCGGATCGATGCCGCACCCACTCACACCACGCCGGATCTTTCGCTGTTTCAATCACAATTGGAAGGTAGCGGTGATCGTGAGATCTCCACCACCATGGCTTTTGTGAGGCTGCTGACCGCTCTGACCCGGGACAAGCTCCTTGGACCCCACGTGGTCCCCATTGTTCCCGACGAATCGCGTACGTTCGGAATGGAAGGCATGTTTCGTCAACTGGGCATCTATGCACCCAAAGGTCAGCTCTATATCCCGGAAGATGCTGATCAACTGATGTACTACCGTGAAGACATCAAGGGGCAGGTGCTGCAGGAGGGAATCACTGAAGCCGGCGCCATGTCCTCGTGGATTGCCGCGGCTACCGCATACAGCAATCACGGGATTGCGATGATTCCGTTTTATATCTTCTATTCCATGTTTGGGCTGCAGCGCATTGGGGATCTTGCGTGGGCCGCAGGCGACCAACAGGCGCGGGGATTCCTGATTGGGGGCACCGCGGGACGGACGACCCTTGCTGGAGAGGGGCTGCAACACCAGGATGGGCATAGCCTCCTGATGGCCGCCAGTATTCCAAACTGCGTCTCTTATGATCCGACCTTTAACTATGAGCTTGCTGTGATCATTCATGACGGCATCCGGCGGATGTACACCGACCAGGAGAATGTCTTTTATTACGTTACAGTGATGAACGAAAACTACGCTCATCCGCCAATGCCCGAGGGCGCCCAGGAGGGCATTCTTCAGGGGATGCATCGGTTACGTCAGGCGCCCAAGGGACGTAAAGCCGTTCCGCGCGTCCAGCTTTTCGGTAGCGGGACTATCCTGCGTGAATCCATGGCAGCCGCCGAACTGCTGGAGCAGGACTTCGGCGTTCTCGCCGACCTGTGGAGCGTGACCAGCTATAACGAACTCGCCCGTCAGGGACGAGAAGCGGTACGCTGGAACCGCCTGCATCCTGAGGCTGCGGCCCGGCCCGTTTATGTCAGCGAACAGTTGGCCGATGCCCAGGGGCCGATCATTGCTGCAAGTGATTACAACCAGGCATACGCCGATCAGATTCGCGAGTTCGTCAACGGTCGTCGTTACGTCGTTCTTGGCACCGACGGCTACGGCAGAAGCGGCACCAGGGAACAGCTGCGCCGGTTCTTTGAAGTGGACCGATACCAGATAGCGATTGCTGCCCTGTCTGCGCTGGCAGACGAAAATGCACTGCCCCGTTCCACCGTCTCTGATGCCATCAGCCGATATGGGCTGAATCCGGACAAACCCGATCCTGCTTTTCAATAGGCCGCGCGCGTGATGAGCGATTCACAGGATATTTTAGTCCCGGACATCGGCGACTTTGACAGCGTCGACGTCATTGAAGTGCTGGTCTCACCCGGAGATACGGTGGACGTCGAGTCTCCGCTGATCACGCTTGAAAGTGACAAAGCCACGATGGACGTTCCCTCCCCGGTCGCGGGCACTGTGACCGAAGTGCGGATTGCCGTGGGGGATCAGGTCTCCCAGGGCAGTCTCGTCGCTGTCGTGACCGCGGCCGAATCAACCTTAGAGGATGCGCCGGCGACAGCAGCAACACCGCAAGCGCAAGCCGAGGACGGAGACAACTCAAAAGAGAACGAAGGGGAAAGCCAAGGCGGAGATAAGAAGGAGCCCGACAGGGCCACAGAAACACCTGCCAAAATCGATACACAGCTGCCTTCCGACCCTGACTCCCCGGCTCCGAAGGCAGAGGATCCAACACCGCCGTTGGCTCCCCGCCCGCCCCCCTCCCTACCCCCGGGGTCGGAATCAGATTCAGAACCCCTGCCGCACGCCAGCCCGGCCATTCGCCGCTTTGCACGCGAGCTCGGCGCCGATCTCGCAAAAATCAGCGGCAGCGGCTCACATGGCCGAATCCTGAAAGAAGACGTCACACAATTCATCAAGGCAGCCCTATCGCAGGGCGTCAGAGACGGGCAAGACGGCTCAGGCCTGCCTACGATCCCCGAGGTGGATTTTTCAAAATGGGGTCCTGTGGCGACCGAACCGCTTTCCCGGATCAAGAGAATTTCCGGGCGCCATCTGCAGCGGGCCTGGCTGAATGTGCCGCATGTCACTCATCATGATGAGGCTGACATAACGGAGCTCGAAGCCTTCCGGAAAACACTCCAAAGCGACCGCGCGTCCGAGGGGATTCGTATCACCCTGCTGGGTTTTGTGATCAAGGTGTTGGCCAGCGCCATGAAGGCCTTCCCCTCACTGAACGCCTCGCTAACACCCGATGGTGAGCATCTGGTGCTCAAGCAATACTTCCATGTGGGCGTGGCGGTAGACACCGAAAACGGCCTGGTTGTACCTGTGCTGAGGGATGTCGACCGCAAAGGTATCCTGGAACTCGCCACAGAACTCAGTGCGCTCAGTGCACGCGCCCGTGAGGGCAAATTGAAGCCGGACGAAATGCAGGGCGGCTGTATCAGCATTTCCAGTCTCGGCGGCATCGGGGGCATCGGCTTTACACCCATCGTCAATGCGCCCGAGGTGGCAATCCTCGGCGTTTCCAGAGCACAGACAAAGCCGCGCTGGGATGGAGCCGCTTTTGCCCCGCGCCTGATGCTGCCGCTGGATCTCTCTTATGACCACCGAGTGATCGACGGAGCGGAGGCAGCCCGCATCAGCGCCTTCATCGCAGCCGCGCTGGAGGATCCAAGAAGACTGCTGCTCTAGCGGCAATACTTTGAACGTTCCCAGAAAAACCAGCACCTGTGATCAAAGGCACCAAGCGCAACAGACCCAACGAGGATACAAAAATTACCGAGCCTTTCGATACTTTTGATCTTGCGGTACTCGGCTCTGGACCCGGCGGATATACCGCAGCCTTTCGCGCGGCAGACCTTGGACTCAAGGTCTGCCTGATCGAACGGTATCCCGTGCTCGGCGGCGTCTGTCTTAATGTTGGCTGTATTCCTTCCAAGGCCCTGCTGCATGCTGCAAGGGTCATTGAAGAGACCCGGGAAATGCGTGCTCACGGCATCCAGTTTGGCGAACCCACCATCGACCTGCCGCAGCTGGGCGGCTGGAAAGACAAAGTCGTTGGTCAGTTAACCGGGGGGTTATCGGGTCTTGCCAAGAAGCGGAAGCTCACTGTTTTGCACGGCACTGGACGCTTCGCCTCAGCACATGAACTCGCTGTCACACGCCCGGGTGAGGATTCGGAAGTCCGGGTACCGTTCAGGCAGGCAGTTATTGCCGCGGGCTCACAGCCCGTCACCTTGCCTGACCTGCCAGATGATGAAAGGATCTTCGATTCAACGGGTGCTCTGGCGCTCAAAAACATTCCTCCCAGAATGCTGGTGATCGGCGGCGGCATCATCGGGCTTGAGATGGCGACCGTCTATATGGCTCTGGGGAGCAAGGTCAGTATCGTAGAGATGTCGACTCAGCTCATGCCCGGTGCAGACCCTGATCTGGTGAAGCCGCTTGCGAAGCGTCTTAAAAAGCAAAGCGCGGGCATCTACCTGAATACCCGGGTCTGCGCTGTGAAGGCAGATACGCGCGAACTCACGGTCAAATTTGAGGGTGACAAGGCACCGGACAGCGCGGCATACGATGCGGTACTGGTCGCGGTCGGTCGCTCTCCCAATGGTCATCACATTACTGCCGAGGCGGCGGGTGTGTCGGTAGATGACAAAGGCTATATCTCGGTCGATAAACAGCAACGAACCAACCAGGAGCATATCTTTGCCATCGGCGACATCGTGGGACAGCCAATGCTGGCGCACAAAGCCACTCATGAGGGTAAGGTCGCTGCCGAAATCGCTGCCGGCCTTAAGAGCGGCTTCGAGGCCAGAGTTATCCCGTCAGTCGCCTACACAGATCCGGAGGTTGCCTGGGTGGGTCTCACCGAAACCGAGGCAACGGCTCAGGGGATTGACTATGAAAACGGCGTCTTCCCCTGGGCTGCCAGTGGCCGTGCTCTGGCACTTGCCCGTAGCGAGGGATTTACCAAACTGCTGTTTGATCCCGCCACACAACAGATCATTGGGGCAGGTATTGTCGGCCCGAACGCTGGAGATCTTATCGCGGAGATCGGACTGGCCATCGAAATGAACTGCGTTGCTCAGGATATCGGCCTCACCGTGCACCCCCACCCCACTCTCTCAGAGACGGTTGCTCTGGCAGCAGAAGCCTTTGAGGGCACGATTACAGACCTGTACCTGCCGCGCAAAAACTGACACCAGTAAACAATCTTCGTGTCGTCTGCGCTTTCTTTCTCCGTGACCGGATCCGGACCCCCGGTGGTTATCCTGCACGGCCTGTTCGGCTCGGCCACAAACTGGCGGCGCATTGCCGAGGCGCTCTCTGATCAAAGGCAGATCTTCTGCGTCGATTTACCCAATCATGGCGAGTCTCCCTGGACCGACGATATGTCCTACCCGGCTCAGGCCGTACTGCTGGCGGATTTTCTCTGTGCCGAGGTGCCCGAGACTCCAATCCTGATTGGGCACAGTATGGGCGGCAAAGCCGCAATGACACTGGCACTGCAGCATCAGATTCTGCTGGACGCTCTTGTGGTGGTTGATATCGCGCCGACGGCGTATCCCCACACTCACGAGCCACTGGTGGAGTCAATGAAAAGCCTTGATCTTGCCGCGATCCGAAACCGGCGCGAGGCCGAGATGCAACTTGAGAAGGCGATTCCGGAAAAAGCCCTCCGCCAGTTTCTGTTGCAGAACTTAAGGAGCACTTCGGACGGCCTGCGCTGGCGCATCAACCTTGAGGTGATCCATCGGCAGATGCGAGCGATCACCGGCTTTGACGTCGAAGCTGCGCCGTGCGACACCCCAAGCCTTTTTATCTACGGCACCCAGTCTGACTACGTCACGCCAAAAACCACGCCCGCCATTCTGAAGCACTTCCCCAAAGCCCGGCTAGCGGCCATTGAAGGTGCGGGGCATTGGCTTCACGCCCAAGAGCCGCAAAGATTCATCCAGGCCTTCCGGGAATTCGCCGACGCCCTTGAGGTCTCGTCCATGCCGCGAAGGGCCACATAATTCTCCGTCAGCTTGATGTTCCCTGAGGGCCGCGGCAAATGGACCACCCGGAATCCCGCGCCTTCCAGCAATGCCGGCAGTCTTAAGTCAGTGATCACCCCTTTGGCATCACAAAAGGCCTCAAACACAATCAGACCTGCTCAAGTTCAACCAGCGTGCCGCAAAAATCCTTGGGATGCAGAAATAGCACGGGCTTGCCGTGCGCGCCGATACGCGGCTCTCCATCTCCCAGCACCCGCGCGCCACGCGCTTTCAACTGATCGCGGGCATCCAGAATATCGTCCACCTCGTAGCAGACATGGTGTATACCGCCATCGGGATGACGCTCCAGAAATCGCCCGATAGTTGAGTCTTTGCCCAGTGGATGCAGCAATTCGATACGCGTGTTGTCGAGGTCGACAAAGACAGTGGTGACGCCATGAGCCTCAAGAGGTTCGGGCTTGGACACCGTCGCTCCCAGCGTTTCCCGGTAAAGCACTGCGGCGGCCTGAAGGTCAGGCACCACAATGGCAACGTGGTTGAGTTTTCCAATCATCGAGTGTTTCTTGGTTGGCGGATTCAGGTAAATTGGTCGATAAGCGCGCGGGCAGCAAGAGCGGGCGTCAGCTGCCCCATGGCGACCTTTCGACGAACACGTTCGACCTCATCGGCGTTTTTTTCGTTCCTTAAAAATTTGTCCAGCAGCCCCTCATGAAGCGCCTGCATCAGGGCTTCACTCGCCTGACTCTCCCTGCGTGACGACAGCAGACCGGCTGTAGTGGCATGAACAAAAAACTTCTCCATCTGCTCCAATACCTCGACAACGCCGATATCCTTCAGCGCGGATATCGCGAGTACCGGGACTTTCCAATCGGCGGTGCGGGCCTGCAGAAATCCGGTCGCCGCGCCATATTCTGAAACCGTACGATTTGCTGTCTGCTCCAGTTGCCCATCAGCCTTATTGACCAGGATAAGGTCGGCCAACTCCATCACGCCTCGTTTTATTCCCTGAAGCTCATCTCCCGAGCCAGGTACCAGCAGCAGGATAAAAACATCGGTCATGGATGCTGCACGAAGTTCGGATTGGCCCACCCCGACGGTCTCCACAATGACGCGGTCGAATCCAGCCGCTTCGCAAACCGCAATCGCCTCCCGGGTAAAGCGCCCAACTCCTCCTTCGGTACCGGATGACGGTGACGGCCGGACAAAGGCCTTTTCGTTGGCCGACAGTGTCGGCATCCGGGTCTTGTCACCCAGTATCGATCCCCCGCTGACCACCGAACTCGGATCAACTGTCAGCACCGCAACCGAGTGGCCGCGGTCGATCAGGTGTCCGCCCAGAGTTTCAATGAAAGTTGATTTCCCCGCTCCGGGCGGCCCCGTAATGCCGATCCGAAGCGCCGGCTGATCCGGAGCAGGCAGCGCGGCAAGCAATTCCCTGGCCTGCGACTGGTGCTCCTTGAGGCCTGATTCAACGAGGGTGATCGCCTGTGCCAGCGCCCGCCGATCATGCCTTCCGATGGCATCCGCCAGCGAGGCTGCAGTGTTCACGCAGATGACTCCCGCAAAAACTCGACGATCTGCTGATCCACCTCAAGTGCTGCTCCGGGCTCGGCATGAACGCAAAGCACGATTCCGTCACGCTCCGCGCGAATTACGTTCTCCATCTTCATCGCTTCGATCACCGCAAGTTCATCGCCCGCTTTGACTTCAGCGCCCTCCGTGACGGCGATCGAAACCAGAAGCCCCGGCATCGGCGACAGTGTCAGATGCGAAAGGTCCGGCGCCACTTTCCTGGGCATCAGGTGATACAGGGCGGCACTGTACGGCTCGAGCACCAGCGCATCCACACTGACGCCGCTATGGAAGACTTCATAACGGGCACCGGTCCGACGCAACTGCGCAGTGACCTCGATCCCGTCCGCATGGAAATCGATCACCGAACTGAAAGGACTATGCGAAAATTCGATAGAAACCGTTTTTCCCTCCACGGTTGCCTGCCAAGCGTCCTGATCCGTTACAACGGAAACAGCATACTGATCTTCATCAATCTGGATGACTCGGTTTGCCGACTGGGTCTGCGGTATGACTGCATGGGCATCTTCGCGCAAGTGCCAATGCTCGTGTACTACCGCGACGAGAGCCACGATACGGCGGATGATGTCCTGAGACAGGGCATTGCCGGCAAAACCTTCCGGAAACTCTTCTTCAATAAAGCCAGTAGTGGTTTCACCCGCCAGAAACCTCGGGTGCTGCACCAAAGCCGCCAAGAAGGGAATATTGCTCTGGATTCCCCTGATCTCAAAACGATCCAGAGCCCGCAACATCGTCTGTGCCGCCTGCTCCCGATCTGATCCATGGGTCACCAGTTTGGCAATCATCGGGTCATAATGCAGACTGACTTCTCCGCCTTCGCAGATGCCGGTATCGACCCGCACGCCTTTTGCATCATCAGGCGGGCAAAAGCGCTGCACACGTCCGGAGGATGGCAGAAATCCCCGGTAGGGATCTTCCGCGTACACCCGCGACTCCACCGCCCAACCACGGATGCCGACATCCTGCTGGGCCAGCGTCAACTCCTCTCCCGCAGCAATCCTCAGCATCCACTCCACCAGGTCAATACCGGTAATCAGTTCCGTGACCGGATGCTCTACCTGAAGCCGGGTATTCATCTCCAGAAAATAAAAATTGCGCTCTGCATCCACAATGAACTCGACCGTGCCGGCAGAGGTGTAACCCACCGCCTCTGCCAACGCCAATGCCTGCGCGCCCATCTCGGCCCTCAAGGCTTCATCAACAAATAGGGAAGGGGCTTCCTCAACCACCTTCTGGTGGCGGCGCTGGATTGAGCACTCGCGCTCGTTAAGGTGGATGGCGTTGCCATGATGATCTGCGAGCACCTGAATCTCGATATGCCGAGGTTGGCTCACAAATTTCTCGATAAACACGCGATCGTCGGAAAAACTTGAGCGCGCTTCGCTTGAGGCCCGCTCAAAACCCTCGCGGCACTCATCATCGTTCCAGGCGACCCGCATGCCCTTGCCGCCACCGCCGGCGCTCGCCTTCAGCATCACCGGATAGCCGATCTGTCCGGCACGGCTCACTGCATCCTGGGCGTCAACCAGCACTTCATTGAAACCAGGAATGGTCGACACCCCTGCACTCTCGGCAAGCGCTTTGGAGGCGATCTTATCGCCCATGACCTCAATCGCCTTTGCCGGGGGGCCAACAAAAGCAACACCGGCTTCTTCAAGACCCAGGACCAGTGCAGACTTCTCCGAAAGAAATCCGTATCCGGGATGAACCGCCTCGGCGCCCGTTGACCGGGACGCCTCAATGATCCGATCGACGACAAGATAGCTTTCTGCTGACGGTGATGCGCCGATATGTACCGCCTCATCCGCCATCTGGACATGCGGGGCATCACGATCTGCATCGGAAAAAACAGCAACTGTCTGGATACCCATGCGCCTGGCAGACCGAATGACACGGCAAGCGATCTCACCGCGATTGGCGATAAGCAATTTCTCAAACACGGTTAATTTATGACTCCTGATGCGCCAGCGCGGGCTGAAAGCCCGAGCTAAGACTCGGTCCAGTCTACTCCGGACTCAAGGATCACCAACAGGCGCTGGATATTCTGGCGTGCTCGGTCTTCGCAGCGCTCCTGGAAATACGGCGTCGAATAAATCTTCGGGCGTTGCGCAAGTACCCGCAGAAATCCGCCCTGGCCGCGGGCAAAGGCTTCGTCGCTTGCATGGACGGATTCGCGCCGAAGATCATGCGTATCAGAAAAAAAAGCGTCCCACGGTTGCGACAATCCCCAAAGATCCACGTCCACGGCAAACTGAGCCCTTGGCGCCTCCGGCGATGCGCGATGGTCGGTGGCCTGTATCAAATTGCAGGTTTCCGAGATAAAGGTCTCGGGGAGAAAACCGCATGCCTGGGTCGCGAACCACTCAACGCTGCGGGCTTCGTTATCCCGCGCCCCGGGAGTAAAGATGGCATCATGAAACCAAAGCGTCATCTCTACACCGTCATCAGCTCCCAGGACATTGATCGCATCATCGTAGGCGGCAAGACAGACCGCAACATGCCCACAATCATGGTAGTGACGAGACGCATCTCCGTAATGCCCCTCCAGCGCCTCGAACACCTGGATAGCTTCACCGCCCCCACCCGCCCGGCGCCACAATGCATCAAATCGGTCTTGATTCACGTTTTTCAGGAAGCCTGCGGCGAAGAAGCGTTAGCCTGCTCGCGCTTGAGCGCCTCAAGCACCTGGGCAGTATGGGTCAGGCGATCGACTATCTGGCGAAGCACGCTCAAAGAAACCTCTGGGTTATCACGAATCAGATTCATAAAATCGTCCGCAAGAATACGCAGGCAGCGCACTGCTCCCTGGGCCCGTAAGGTCGCCGAGCGGGGCGGATTGGCAATCACATCCATCTCGCCCACCACATCACTGGTCGACAGCACCACCACGGGGTCGTCGCTTGCATCCTCGTTGATAAAGATTCCCACCTCGCCGGACATGATCACGTAGACGCTGTCCGAGCCATAATGAATAGTAAAGATGTTATCACCGCCATCGAAGCTTGACTCTTAACTCGCAAACGCCAGTCGCTTGAGTCTGCCGGCATCCAATTGCGCAAATAACGCAATCTTTCGAAGTTGCTCCGCATCGGTAATGATATTCATCGAGGTTAGAGGCTTGTTTTGGGCGCAGAGGCCAATTTAACCCTAATGAACCGAGACCGCAAAATCGCTTTTTGCTGTTATCGGCTATCACCCATGACACGGGCTTCCATCTCCTCTAGTTCTTCGGGCGTATTGACGTTAAGAAACATATCCGGATGATCGGAAAAATCCACTCTCTGGTGCGAGACCTCCTCGAGCCAGAGGTCAATCTTTCGCTCCCCTCTGGCCAAAAAATCACCAAGACTCTGCCGCAATCGACGATTCACCAGCAAAAAGACGGGTTGCAGCCGCCTCCCGTCATGCGCCACCACCGCATCGCATTGGCCGGAACTAGCGGCTTCATGCATCCTTTCGGCATAGTCGTTTGCAAGCAAAGGAGAGTCACAGGGCGCGCTCAAAAGCCAATCGCTCGATGCTTCCTGCAATCCGGCAAAGAGACCCGCCAGCGGCCCCGCATAACCGCTGACGCTGTCTCTGATGACCCTAACACCCAGCTTTTCATAATCGGCGTGATTTCGGTTGGCGCTGATCAGGACCTCACCGACCTGATTGTGAAGTCGGGTCAGACCCCAGGCAGCCAGCGGCCGACTGCCGAGCGTCAGCAGTCCCTTGTCTGCGCCCCCCATTCGGCGGGCTTGGCCTCCGGCAAGCAGTAATCCAGTGATGATGGACATACTCCTTTTCAAATGGCTTTCTGCCTGGCGCTCAAACGCCTTCGATGGAACAATCCCATTATAATCATGCCTGTAAAGAAGCCCTGACATCGGGGCTCCCACAGGAATCCGGTTCAATTTCTTATTATGCGCTTTCGTCGTCAGGCCTTATCTCTTCTTACCATCGGCGCGCTTGTCGCGCTGTATGGCTGCAGTTCCACCGACAAAATTGAACCCGTTGTGCCCGACTGGGACCGAACGACCCAGTTAGAAATCCCTCCTGATCTCAACGCGCCCAAAGAGAACACGAACACAGAACAGTTCTCGGCTGCTGCGCGCAACGCCACACGGGCCGAACTCGATCAATACAGCCAGTTTCAGGAGTTCCAGAAAATGGCTGGCTTTCAGGATTTTCTGAAGTGGCGAGACCGGCACTCTGCTGATCTGGATCTCAGCCTCGCGGCATTTCGCCAGGCGCGGGATGAGGCGATTGGACAATCGCTGAAGGAAAAAGGCGTGCTGACGCTGACCACCCGAGAAGGCCAGATGATCGTGCTGATTGATGACACCGTCGAAAATTGCTGGCAGCGGCTAGACACTGCGCTCACCAATATGGGCGTCCATGTGCTGGGACGGAGTCAGGATGAAGGCACCTTTCGGGTTCATTACGGCACTGAAGCACCCGAGGAATCGGGCACCTGGACCGACTGGATCCCGTGGCTGAGTGATCCCATAATCTATCTTGTCGGTTTGGAACTCACCCGCAACGGACCGGCGGTTTCGATCCGAGATGAAGCCGCGCAAAGCATCAATACCGAGCTTGCCAATTCGTTGGCCGAATTGATCGGCATTCAATTGCTGACCTTTGCCAGTGATGCCCCGATCGCTAGTGCACCAACCGTAGAATCGTCGGTTACGCTTGAGGAGACTTCGAGCGGGTACCTGACCCTGGTGCTCTCCAGCCCTGCCGGCGCCGCCTGGAATCGTCTTGATCTTGAGCTTCAGGATATGGGCTTTTCAATCGAACAGCGAGATCGGGCCCAACTGCGGTTTGTGGTGCGCTATGACGATCCCAGCAAAATTGCTGACAAGTCGTGGTTTCAGGCGCTTGCTTTCTGGAAAGACGATGTCAGCGCTCCGGCTGAGGACATTTTTGTGGTACTGACGCCAGCCGGTTCGCAAACCCACGTCAATGTGCTTGATGCAAACAACCAGCAGACAGAACTGGGAGATCAGGTGCTGAGACTGTTGGAAGCCGGCATAAGAGCGAAAGAAGAAGACTGATTCTGCAAGCCGACGTTCTAGGCAGAGCGAGCTACATCAAAGGGTCATAAGAGGGTCAGGACGCGGTTTCTGCTCCCGCCTGTTGCGCTTTCCACTCTTGGTAAGCCTTGAATTCCTGCCAGCGCTTCCATTCGAGGTACTCGGCGTACTCAGGATCATCAATCGAAAGTTGAGACGGATCATCGCCGTCTTTTTTGTCCCCACCGAAAATATTGATGCTGAACCCGTAACCGATCTGCCGGCGTGGCGAGCGGGCATAGGGTGAATCATCGGTAAGAATTGTATCCGCATCGTTCTCGACTCCCTGCCCTTCAACCGACGAATCCGCCGTCCGGTTGAGGTTTGCAAGAGAACTGCAGCCAACAGACAGTCCCACGACTGTGGCTATTGCGAGGATTTTGTAAATATTGTCCATACCAAGCCTGCTTCTGCCAGCCTCTACACTTAAGATCTCTGTGATCCCAACACTCAAAAACTATAACAGGGCCTCGTCTAAGAGGTTTTTAATAGGATGGAGGGTTTGTATCTCCCACACACTGCTGGGTGGGAATTTTATCAGAATGCGGTTTTATCAGTCGCCACGAGACCTACAGGAGAATACATTCGAATCCCCGTACGCTAACAACTTCAACATCGGTCGACCGGGCTTCCACTTCAGTTACTGACCCGCGAAGGTACTTTCTTGCAGAGGGCGCATGACGATTGCGATCGTCACATCATGCCACATCAAGAGCATATTGCGGGCCATAAAAAGAAAACTGCATGCATTATGACAAGCAGCAAAAGCAGGGATTACGACAGAATTAGCCTTTGAGGCCCGGATTTACTCAAGTCAGAGGAATTGATAGCCAACCCCCCGAACACTCATGAACTGGGCGTC
>CEOF01090379.1_pt1 | contig 28001 bp, 27 predicted proteins | sample 361311 | NCBI WGS metagenome assembly CEOF01 (sample SAMEA2619667, study PRJEB7988) | marine metagenome | biome: marine biome (ENVO:00000447); feature: surface water layer (ENVO:00002042); material: "saline water (ENVO:00002010), including plankton (ENVO:xxxxxxxx)" | depth 5 m
TTGATCTAGAACTGAAAGTCGCACACCATATGTTCTCATTAATGTATAGGGAAGTCACATCAAAGCAAAAATGTCATAATCGACAATGAGTTAAGAGGGAGCACAACGAGGAACTGTGACCTGTTCGATTCAGTAATTCAAATCTAGGTTTGGGAACTATCTCACACCTTGACTCACCATGTGTCTAATATAAAAATAACCGTATTGATATTGGAGAATTTAATGAAACCTAAACTTTTACATGCTTGGGTAAGCAACCGAAGCAATGATTTAAGAATGATTACCCTTGTATATACAGCTGCGACCGTGGCAACCCTCTTTCTCATTAGAGACGCAGCTGGATTCAGTAGCGAGATGCAGTTTGCCGTTGCTGTAGCAGTTATCTCCTTTGGCGTGAATGCATTAGTTTGGTTTGACGGTGCGATTGCAGACATAGGAGCCAGTCGATCTTCAATGGATGAGGATTTAGCTAACTCCGAAATGGGAAAGAACTTTAACAAGGCTCCATTTATCGCTTTCAGAGGTATGGCATTCGCGATCGTCGCTATCAACACTATTTCTCAAGTAATAGCCCTTTACGCATAGAAACACCCCGCTTAAATTACTAAACGCCGGAAATACACGTTATGTAAAGTAAAGTATGATTAAGTACTGAATTTGCAGTGTTTCTGTCTCCTCATTCGCTTTTTTAAGTTTGGGCTGGACTTTTAGTCAGACATTATGTGGTTTAACCTAAGTTTCAGATAAATTAAATCTAAAATTCACCAAATTTACGGGGGCAACATGCTTGAAGACAAATGGATAACTGATAGAACTCCTTCTAAAGGATTTCCACACTACACACGAGCCAATGCAGGTGAAGTTCTTGCTGACCCTGTATCACCACTGGGTTGGACTTTTGGTTGGGAATCTGGAATTGTTCTCGGTTGCAGAGACGGCTTCGTTTCATATGGTGTATTTGATGCAGATGAATATGGCGACCCGCCAGAAACTTTTGGACTCTTTGGGGGTTATTTCTACAACTGCTTGACTCAAGCAAGGATGATGGGTGTAAGAATGCCCGGTGTTACTCCTGAAGCAATAGATGATGCTTATTTCGATGCACATCCAGATGTACCCGAATATATTGCCGAAGACTGGCATGACAGCCCAAAGCATAGTGAAATTCTTGAGAAGACAGGTGCTTATCTCATGGAAGCTACCGCCCACCCTCCTATTGAGGAATGGAAAGTAAAAGCTTTAGATGTAAGAGCAAATCGACCAAACTTGGCCGGGCTAAGTAACGCTGAACTAGTGGAGCATGCGCAATCTCTCCAGCCGCACTTAATCGCAATGTTCGAACAACACGTTTGGGCATCGTTGGGTGCCTCTAACGGACCTGGGATACTTTCAGCTTTACTTGGAGAAATTGGAAGATCAGAAGATGTAGTTAAACTTCTGACTGGAATCGGTGATGTAGATTCCGCTGAAATTGGGAGAGAGTTATGGGTCCTATCAAGGATGGTAAGATCATCAGACGAAACAACTCTCGCTTTTGACCAGCACTCACCGGCCAGCGTCTTAGAGAATTGCAATGAAGAATTTAGGAATGCCTTTAAAAAATTCCTCTACAATCATGGGTCCCGTGGGCCCAACGAGTGGGACATAGGCGCTCATACTTATGAAACAAAACCAGAATTAGCTTTATCAATGCTAAATTCCATGCGCAAACAAGATGATGCAGCTGATCCTATTCTGGCATTTGAACGGAATGCTAAAATTCGTGAAGATTTACGCGATGAATTTACAGAACTGTTCGCCGAAAATGTAGAGGCTTCAGGAATGTTTGCGGCAGGAATGCAAGCTGGAGAAGTTTGGCTTGTTGCTCGTGAACGCTCTAAAAGTTCTATCGTTAAACCTATACAAGAAATTCGACTGTGTTTCAGAGAGATTGGAGACCGATTGGTCGCAGACGGTATTCTTGATAACTCTGATCTAATATTTATGCTGCTTGAAGAAGAGCTAGATGAATTTCTCTCTAATCCAACTGCTTTCGGATCAATTCTGAGCACGAGAAAAGCTGATTTTGACTCATTATCGGACCTTGTTCCACCATTTATTGTTAATACTACTTGCCCTCCCCTATCTGAATGGGAAAACAGGTCAGATCGGCAAATTGATCTTGTGAGCGCTGCAGATGAATTGGTAGGTGTCGCCTGTTCGCCTGGTAAAGTGAGCGGGACAGCGAGAGTAATTCTAGATCCAAACGATTCTGATAGTCTGCAACCTGGTGACATTCTCGTAACAGAAAATACCGACCCAGCATGGACTCCGCTGTTCCTAGTAGCTGGAGCTGTTGTCGTGAACGTCGGAGCAATCGCTAGCCATGCAAGTATCGTCAGTCGCGAGCTTGGAATTCCATGTGTTTCATCAGTACCTGATGCGAGTTTAAGAATACCTGATGGGGCAACTATCACTGTTGACGGTTCGAATGGGACGGTTACTATTGATCAATTGCCTAATTGAGAAATTTCCTTGGATAAAACGTACCGAAATTCTAGGAAGAGGCGTGTTAAAGGAAATCTAGAGCTTGCTGCTTTACTCGCCGGTTTTATTGGAGGTTGGGATGCCTCGGCATCATTTTTCGTCTTTCCAGATATTCGTGACAATTTTGCCGGCGGTAATGCATCGAGCGCGTCGTGGGTTCTAACAATAACAAATATCGTCGGTGCAGCCTTATTGCTTCAGTCCGGTCGCCTAACAGATAAATCCGGCCCACACAGGCTATATAAAATTGGAGTCCAGCTATTTGTAATTGGTGTTTTGCTTTCTACAATCGCGCCTACATTATGGTTTCTTGTTTTCGCCCGCGGATTAGCTGCAGCTAGTCAGGCTTTAATGGGTCCTGCAGCTGTTGCACTAGTGATCATGTATTCTGGCCGTGGCCGTGAAGCTGAAGCTGTTGGCCGGTGGGGATTCTATACTGCGGTTGCTGGTGCCATTTCCCCTCTTATAGTTACCTCATTAATAAGTACCTTTACCTGGCGAGCATTATTTGCCCTTCAAATACCGATAGGTATCTTTGTTCTATATTGTCTTTCTGGTGCCGAGTTCCCTCATGGCGGGGACAAATCAGTTTCAATTAAAATTTTCGACTCGGTATTGACGATTGCGGGTTTGTCAGCAATTATTCTGCCAATAGTCAAAGCCGATTCATGGGGCGTTTACTCTATCAAAACACTCGCTTTGCTAATGGGGGGTCTGTTTCTCTTAGCGGTACTTGTAAAAAGGTCCAGTGACTCGGCATCATCACCTCTACAATTGCAATTATTTCAAAATAGAAATTTTCTTATCTCAAGTATCATGTCCTTGTTTGCCGGAATAGCGTTTTACGCTCATTGGTTAGCAGTATTGCTGTTTCTAACAGAAGTTTGGGAGTATGGGATAGTCAAAGCAGGTCTGCTCTTGACGATAATGCCAGGATCTATGAGTTTATGTTCAATTTCATTTGGGCGAATATCCGACAGGTACGGATTCCGGAGAGTTGTTATTCCTGGAATATCCATCTATTCACTATTATTTTTCTTCTTCTGGCTCTTTGTAGACATAAACGAATCTATGGTCTTTCTTATACCGGCATTAATAGGTTCAGGAATAGGAATGGCGACAGTTTGGCCAACGCTAACTTCAATTGGTGCTAGCGGGACTTCAGAGTCTCTTTTAGGTAGTGCAACTTCAGTAATACATACCATTCAAAGGATAGGAGGCGCACTAGGTATAGCTGTGGTCCTTGCAATAATTGGCACTGTAGGTGAATCTGGCTCTTTCGAAGCTTACAGAAGTGGATTGTTAGTTATGCCGATCGCAGGTTTCTTAACTTTCCTTTCTGCTATTCGTTTATCTAATCGTTCTTAACGATCAGCGAGATGTTCGCTGAAGAATTTCTTGAACCACTGTTGCAACATGCGATCCATCTAATGAATAGATCTTACCTGTTGCTAAACCCCTATTCCCGATATGAGTAACGCCCTCATGAAGGTGTAATTGCCATTCGTATGGGTTTCTTGATCTATGAAACCAAACAGCGTGATCCAAGCTCGCTCCAAAAAATGGAGGGTCACCTGCCCCGTCCCATAAGCCTGTAAATTTTGGATGTTGCCGTATAGCAGCATCAAAAGGAACATCGTCACTTGCGTAGACAACGCCAAGTTCATTAGATCTCTTATCTTTTGAACTACCATTTAGTTTTAGCCAGACGCCATGGCTATTTGGTATTTCACCAGATGGAATCACTCTTCTCTCCATCAGATCAGACCAATTCTCACTCTCTAGGGAGGACGGGCGCGGTATTGAGGATAGGTCAATTCTGTTGTCGATATCAGGCCCATTCTCAACAAGTTGGAATGATGCTGAAAGATTTAGAATCGCCCCATCGGCTTGATTCGCTACAACGCGTCTAGTCGCGAATGATTTCCCATCTCTTAGGCAATCTACCTGGTACACAATCGGTTCTTCGGATGTCCCTCCCCTAATAAAGTAAGCGTGTATAGAATGAACGCGAAGCTCTGAAGAAACTGTATTCTGTGCTGAAGCTAGACCTTGAGCGACGACTTGGCCTCCATACACCCTCCCCCACGTGTACTTCGGACTTTGCCCCAAGAACTCAGTTTCATGAATCTGTTCTAGTGCGATTAATTCTTTAAATGTGCTTATTTCAGTATTTGACGTCAATCTAAATCCTCACAAGTATTCTCTATTCCTAATTTCGAGGCTATTATTTCTCTATGCAAAACGCTGTAATCATAACAGGTGGAGGCTCCGGTCTAGGTAAAGCACTTGCAAAATTACTATCTTCTAAGGGTGAGAGCGTGATTACCATTGATCGCTCAGGTGAAGTTGATTTAAAAGCAGACTTATCAACTGTAAACGGACGTGTTGAGGCTGTCCAGAAGTCCTTAGAGCTATGTCCATCCCCAAAGGCTGTCGTCTCAAATGCCGGCTTAAGTCCAATACACAGTAATCCAATTGAAATCCTCGAAGTTAACTGGTTTGGAGCTGTTCACATATTAGAACACTTTCTCAGCCCATTATCGCTGAATGCTGGGAGCTCAGCTGTCGCTGTATCATCAATCGGCGCAGCTATCGGAGGGGACCCTGTGCTAGAACAGTATTTACTTGATCGTAATTCGGACAAAGCTATAGATTTAGTAACGAAACTATCAAAAGCTTCTCCATTAGACGCTGGAATTATTGCGTACAGTAGTTGCAAATCAGCGTTAGCTAGATTCGTTCGCTTAAACACTCTTAAGTGGGCTGAAGCTGGAGTGAGATTGAATGGAATTGCCCCCGGGAAAATGGAAACACCTATGTTGGATAGCCTGTTAGCCCATCCTAATGTTTCTTCGGGGATTGAAGCTATGCCAACTGGAATAGCAAAATCTGCTCCCGCCGAAGAAGTTGCAAATGTGATTGACTTCTTTCTAAATCCAAAATCTTCGTTCGTTCACGGTCAAATACTTTATGTAGATGGTGGATCCGAAGCCTTACTCCGTCCTGAACTAATTTAGTGGAAAGGTTCACCACTTTTGGTGACTTATCGGCAACAATCAACCCATGTATTACTTCCCAAAGGAATTGGGTGATCTAAGTGAAGAAATTTTCGAAAGACTTCCTGCGGATATCCAAACATCTATTAAAAACGGAACTCTGAAACTTTTACCTAAGGATGTAGTTAACTCTTTACCTGAACAGATATCGAATTCGATACCTGATTCATTGATAGAAGCCGCTAGCTCCAACCCGATACTAACTTTGATTTTAGTTATCGTCGGTGTAATCGGTGTAATCGGCTTTCTCTATGGGGTTCTAAAAAGTGGCTTTAAAACCACTTTGTTTTTTGGCACGGTTGCTGCCTGTGCTTGGGGCTACTTCGCTCTTCTTTAATTACTTTCTAAGAGAGCCAGCTGTGATTCCACCATCCACATACACTATTTGACCGTTAATGTAACGCCCTTCAGCAGAGATCAAGAAGTTAATAACTGCAGATACGTCGCTAGCATCACCTACTCTCTTTATAGGAACTGCATTGCCACGTATCTGACGTGCTTCTCCTTCATAGTTTTCCGCGGTCCCTTCAGTAACAATTAGTCCAGGGCCAACAGCATTCACCCTAATTGGGGCTAGCTCTAAGGCCCACTGTTTAGTTAATGTTTCAATCGCTGATTTTGAAGCAGCATAAAGGCCTAGACCTGGTGAGTTTGTTTTAGCTGCAGCTGAGGTCAGATTGACTATAACGCTATCAGACGTTTTATCTAATTTATCAAGGGCATATCTGGTACAGAAAACTGTTCCCATTAGATTGACCTGAACCACTTGTGCTTGATCTTCAGTTGACATATCAACTAAATTCTGAGGAATCCATATTCCTGCGTTATTGACTAAAGCATCTATCTTGCCTGTCGAGCCAAAGAAACTTCTTACTTCATCTTCATTTGAAATGTCAATGTGAACTGTTGTGCAATCTAGCTTTTCACTTACTTTGCTAAGAGCATCCGCATTGGAATCAAGAATTGAAACATCATGACCCTCTTTTGTCAATGCCTCTGCGGTTGCAAAACCTATACCTTGTCCTCCCCCAGTAACAACAATGTGCTTGCTTCTACTCATTTGGTTGTGATTCGTAAATTTGTCGTAGAAGCCAGAATCTTAGGAATCTGCCAATGCTGTACCGAAGGTAGATGAAACCGCCAACTATGGATAGTGCTAGGCCAAAGATAGATAAAATTGTATGTTCATTATGTTCTAAGTTATCTATTGCTAAGTTACCACTGTTCTGAGAACCAGCAATAATGTAGGCGATCAAAGCTATCAGAGCGCCAACCACTAACAGAGAAAAGCCAATAATCTCATAGATACGATCTCGGTCATGGGTGGTTTTCTTTTTTCGAATACTCTCAACTGCTTCTGCAAATTCGTCTTTCATCTTCATCCCCTATTATTATGTTTAACTGTTAGAGCTCTTCTTGCCAAGATAGGCAGCAGAGAGTTGTTCCTCAAGTTCGTTTGGTTCTCCTTCACGAACTATTTTACCGTTAATCATTATTCCGGCTTTATTTGAAACGCCTAACACAGTTCTCGCAAATTGTTCAACAACCAATACGGCGATCCCTTCTTGCGATAATTGGTGCACTATTTGGTATAAATCTTTGACAATAATGGGGGCTAATCCCATTGATAGTTCGTCAAGAAGAAGTATTCTTGGATTCGTTCCGAGGGCGCGAGACATCGCTAGCATTTGTTGTTCTCCGCCTGACAAAGTCCCAGCTAGTTGCTTTCTGCGAGTTGCTAATTGAGGAAATCTTTCAAATGTTACGGATTCAATATCTTCAAGTGAAACTCCTGTATGTGTCATCATAATAAGATTTTCTTGAACACTTAAGTTAGGGAATATACCTTTCCCTTCTGGAATTGTGCAGACGCCTACTTTGGAGAGTTGTTCAGGCGTAATTCCTACCATAGTATGCCCCGCAATTTTAAAGTCCCCTGACGTAATTTCTAATTGATTTGAACAAACTTTAAGTGTTGTTGACTTGCCCCCGCCGTTAGGGCCCAAGAGAGCATAGATGTCCCCTGGGTAAAGTGAGATACTGATGCCGCGCAAGACGGGTATCCTTCCATAGCCAGCACTAACGTTGATCAGTTCCAACAGAGGGGCCGTCATGTGCTATCACCTAGATAGGCATTAATAACCGTTGGGTCGTTCTGAATTTGCTCTGTAGAACCATTGGCAATAATAGTTCCGAAGTCCAGCACGTAAACATCATCGCAAACTGCCATTACTAAAGACATGTCATGTTCTACTAGAAAAACCGTAATTCCATTGTCCTTTAGGTTGAGCAGAATATCGCCGAATTCGGCGGTTTCCTCATCATTTTGGCCTGATGCTGGTTCATCAAGAAGTATCAATCTGGGGTTTTGCATCAATGATCGGCCGAGTTCCACTAACCGAGCTTTGCCGGTAGGAATTTCTGCCACATGATGATTCGCTAGGTTTCCTAATCCAGTCTGCATAAGGATTTCATCAATCCTCTTATTTATGGTTTTCGTGGAATTGGAAGCTTTTCGATTTTTTGGCCACTGATTTCTAATTTCGCCTGCAACCCTTAGATTTTCTGAAACTGTTAGTGATGGAAACAATTCGAGACGCTGGAAGGTCCGTCCGATTCCTTCTCGGGCTCTTTTATACGGAGCGTTATTGGTTATGACTTTCCCGTCCAATAGTATTTGCCCCTTATGGGGACGTTGGAGACCGCTTACTACATTAAACAGCGTGGTCTTGCCAGCACCATTTGGGCCAATCAAGCCCGTAATTTTCCCTTCAGTAATGCTCATTGATACATCGTGCAGGGCTGTATGTCCACCAAATTTCACCGTTAACTGATCTATCGTCAAGAGGCTCACTTTAGATACCTCTTTTGTGATTTTTGGATACCGAATTAGGTAAAGATAGTTTCTGGTCTAATTCTTTGACAATATCGTCGGTGAATTCGGTATCTATACCAATCAGCTCCATAGTATTATTACTTCGCGACTTTTTATCTTTAGTTTTAGCATCTGCGATAAGTGGGCATAGCAGTATCACAGGTGTTGAGAGAAGTAAGAAAACCCAACCATCAAAAACCTGAGTAACTCGGAATAACCAAAAAGAAATAACCAATGTTATCGCACCGACTACAAGCCCTCTGTTGCTTTTTTCTTTTAGTGGTCGATACCCATTAAAAATTTGCGATGCAACACCATTTGGGTTTCGTCCTAAACCAATACCAGCGACAGCCGGCCCTAAGAAGATAAAGAAATCATGCAAGAGTGTGAAAAACCAACTGAAACTCGCCCAATCAGTCGCTAGTTTATCCCAAAAGTCAGCCGTCACTAGAAAAAGTGTTCCATAGAGAATGCCGCCAATTAATGCGCCAGATATATAGCCAATTCCACCAACTACTGTGAGCATAAACAAAGCTAATCCTTCGAATACAGTAAATGGGGCATCTTCTTGAATCGCTCGTAAATTTGATGCATGAAGAGCTCCGCCAAATCCTGCTATGGCAGCAGCAAGTGTGAATATAGAAAGTTTAAGTTTGACCATATTTAAACCAAGGGTTGCACATGCTGCTGGACTATCTCTAAGTGCTGCTAATTGCCTGCCGTAAGTACTTCTTCGAAGTGCAACAAGCAACACAGCTAGAATAGAGAAAGTAATCGCCAGCAAGATTAACATCGCAGATTGATTCTGCCTGAAGTTAATCCCGAAAAATCCAGGTCTAGGAATATTTAACGCACCGTTGTTGAAGATATTAAAGGTGATATCTTCTCCGTCACCAATAAATGGAATATCGAGACTTAATGTCTGTCTTTGTTTATAAATCATTTTGTCAACAAAAATTGCAAATGCGAATGTCGCTAAGCCTAGGTATAGCCCTCTGAGACGCAATGCAGGTAATGCCACTACGGCACCGACAGCCCCTGCAATAAGTGCAGCAATTAATAGACCGCTGAAAGACATTGTTTCCCTACTAGCAATTCCAGTTCCAGAAGTTTCATCGAACAGTGTTACTAAGAAAAGAACTATTGCTGCGAAACTTAAGACTGCTAGTAATAGTTTTGATTTCCTAAGTCCAAAAGCTGGAAAAACTAAATACCCGAAAAAGCCAGCTAGTAGTACCGCAAGAATAGCGAAACCTGATCCGGTCTCTACTGCAGAACCAACATCAAACTGATACGCAGCTATAGCTCCGATTCCTGCAAATGCGAGAGGGGCTAAATTAATTTCCCCTGCATACCCGGTTAACAAAACCATCGACAGTCCAATAATTGCGAAGCTAATACCCTTAGATAATGTAAATTCCCACTTAGCATCAAGTATCAAGGTGCAAGCAGAAACAGTTGCGATTAAAATTAGACCCCAGGATAATGATGATTTTATCGATGGGATATTAAAGCTTTCTTTGTATTTAGTTAACGAATTTCCTCTTAATCGATCCTGTGGAAGGACTATGAGGATAGCGAAAAGAATAACTACCGGTATTGCTGAGCGCAACTCAGATAGCCAAGGCCATTTCCGGCCAGTTCCAGAAAGCCAATTCCAGTATGAAACGCCTAAACCAATAGCTAATCCACCAAGAAACGTCAAAGGTAAATTCTTTAATCTCCCAAAAATCGCTGCTGCATAAGCATTAACCACCAGAAGTGTGAGAGCAAGTACGTTCAAACTTCCTAATAATGGGGAAATCAATATACCTGCTAGTGCTGCTAGCATTGCCCCAATTGCCCAGCTAAGTAAGGCTGCAAAGTCTGGTTTTCCACCGTTCAGCTGAACAAGTTCCCTGTTATCAACTACTGCCCGCATGGTTATTCCAATTCTCGAACGAGTTAGAAGAAACCTAAGCAGAAGTGCAAGAGCGAGAGCAGTAAAAACAACAATTGTTTGATGAGTTGTTATGTAAGCATCACCTATTGACCACTTTGACTCTCTACCAAAGAAGGGCTCAGGAATTCTTGATTCAAAATCTTGCCATATCCAATTTGTTGCCCCGATAAAGGCCAACATTACTGCTATCGGTATAACTAGTTTTGTAGTTTCGTTTGTGCCTTCTAAGCCACGCATTACGACTACTTGTAGGAAGATACCGATTAAAGGAGCTACGACAAAGAGTACGAATAGTATCGCTATTGGAGCAGGCCATTGACCTCCCCACCCATTGTCCCAACGTAACTGCCAATATATGAACGCCGTGAACATCCCAATAGCACCATGAGCAAAGTTAAATATCCCCGAGGTCGTATAGGTAACTACCAGCCCTGCCGAAGCAATTGAATATATGGAACCAATTGCTAAACCAACGACGGTGAACGTAATGAGTTCAGTCATTGCTGTCTGAGGTTACTCAGCTATAAATTTCTGAGAAACTCTATTCTCATCGAGATTAGCATCTTCGGTCCAACGGTTTGAGAACTCACCTCTCCATGCCTCATCACAAGCGTAAGTTCCTGGTTCTGTTGGAAATATTCGTTTATAGGAGTTACCGATTAATTCAAGAACAATTCCGCAAGGTGGTGGTTCATTTATCCCTGGATCACTCGCTACATGCATGCCGCCTCCACTCCAACTATCAATGCTTGCAGCTTCTTCCATTACGCATTGCCTTGTTAATTCTGAACCACATTCTTTTGCCGCAGTTGCCCATAGTAGGAAAGCTGAGGCAGACTGCATACCTAATAAAGCTATTTCGCCCCCAGCAGCTTCCATGATGTCTAGATAATCAGATACTGCTCTTGAATATTCCCGCTCTTCAAATGGAACGAAAGCCATTCGCACAAAGGTATTGTCCATTACCCCGTCGTTATTTGCTTCACGACAACTGTTCTCGTAGAAATTTGCATCTGTAGTATAGAAAGCATCAAATCCGTTAACTGATGCTGCTGATCGAAACGCTTGATAATTAGGTAAACACGTTCCTGTAAAGTAAATATGTTCTACACCAGCATTTTTTAGATCCAGAACAAATGGAGTCCAGTCGTCTTCGCCCACGATGTTGTATTCCAAGTTAATGATGAATTCGAAACCTAATGGCGGATAGGACGCTAGCGTTTTGTCTTTTGTTTCAATTGTTGCGCCGAAGTTTCCATACATTGTTCCCGACTTTGCAATTGAGTCGGGGTATGTCTCTGCGATGTAGGCTGCCATTGATAACGGATTTCGATCTGATGGATTCGGAACTGGTTGTATCATCCACGGTCCATGTGCAGCCGCAGCGCTAACTGTATAAGTAGGGATATGTGCAAGTTCACATTGGACTCGTGACTCTTCACCAATTCCATCGACAGCAAACCCTTCGGCGACCATCATAAACATTCGCGGGCATGCATCCAGCCAGACATTGTTTACTTCAAAGATTTTCGCGTCGTATAGTTCTACTTGTATTTGGCGACCATTAATACCACCAAGTGAGTTGCACTTATCTACAAACGCTTGCAGGGTATCTGTCTGTGTAATATTTAGGCCAAGAGATGCTGCATACCCTCTATCATCTCCTCCGCCAATAAGTATTGAAGTGTCTGTAACCCCTTGGTCAGTACTCCCCGTTGCTGTCCCTGGATTGCAGGGCCATATAATGTCACCAAAAGTTTCATATTCGGGTTCAGTGTCGACTGCAACTTCTTCAGGTGTCTCGGACTCTTCGTTACGTGAATCCTCAGAGGTTGTATCTCCACTAGGTGCCGATTCAGCTTGTTCGTCAGTCGATGAGTTATCTCCCGCTATCTGAGTTTCCGTTGAGGAATTCTGTGAAGTTGATTCTTCTGTACTAGTTCGATCTCCTCCACCAGCACACGCTGACCCGATAAGCATCAGGGCCAGAATAGTAGCTGTTACTTTTAGTATGGTTCGCATAATCCCCCAATCACGTCTTGCTAGGAAGATTACACGTCTTTGCGGAGTTGGTCAGATCTAAATACGATTAAGAAGAACTATTTAACGTTCACCGTCGAGAAACGCTTGCCTTGCTGTCTCACCTTCTCCGGATAAATTTAATTCAAATGTGTATCCCTGCTCATACCGATAACTATTGCGGATATCCAAAAGCTCTATCCCGTTTGCAGATTGTTTGGCAGCCCGAATCGTGCGTTGAGGCTTCTCGGCTATCCTAGCTGCCAACTCGTGAGTAGCATTCATCAATTCGTCTCCTGCTACAACTTGAGAAACTGACCCATAACTTGCCAACTCTGCTGCAGAAGCTGTTTCGCATGTATATAACATTTGTCGTGCACGTTGTTGAGGAACAAGTCTCTGAAGATGCGTTAAAGCCCCCAATGCTCCATTATCTACTTCAGGAAGCCCGAATTGAGCCTCGGTTGCCGCAATAACAATATCTGCTGAGCCCGCAAGCCCAATTCCAGTACCTAAGCAAAATCCATTTACTGCAACTAACACAGGAACAGCACATTCATATATCGCAGCAAAGGCGTCATAGCACGCTTCATTCACGTCAAGGATTCCTGTATGCCCAGAAAGCGACTCTATCTCTTTTATGTCTACGCCAGCACAAAACCCTTTACCAGAGGCAGTAAGAATTGCGACTTTGATGGTTTTATCTCGAGCTACATCATTAAAAATAGTTGCGATCTCAAAAGTATCTTTGATGTTAAGAGCATTTACCGGCGGGTTTACCATCGTTACTTCTAGTATCCCGTTTTCACTTAAGTGTTTTTCTATCGCCATTTATTTCCTCGCTATCACTGAACTGCCATGACCAAACATGCCGTAATTAATAGACATACCGATTTTTGCACCTTCTACTTGTCGACCGCTCGCATCACCGCGAAGTTGCCAAGTAAGTTCACATACTTGAGCTATTGCCTGTGCAGGTATAGCTTCCCCAAATGCCCCTAATCCTCCTGAAGGATTTACTGGTATCCGCCCTCCAAGGCTAGTCGCACCATCGTGGAGAAGGTTCCGTGCTTCTCCACGTTCACAAAGGCCAATATGCTCATACCAATCTAGTTCGTAGGCAGAACTTAGGTCGTAGACTTCAGCAAAATCTAAATCATCTGGTTCAATATTTGCTTCTTTATATGCATGCTGGGCTATCTGATTTTTAAATGTGTGACTCTCATCACCAGATGTAGCCCAGGAATCAGAAGCAAAATATGGCATATCAATGATTGCATTAGGGTAAACAGGACTCACTGTTGATATTCCGGATATTTTCACTGGGTTCTTGATACCTTTTGTCCTGGCGTATTCAAGACTAGAAACAACAAGGGCAGCGCCACCGTCACTTGTTGAACATATTTCCAATAACCGGAGCGGATCTGCTACTACCGGAGAAGCGTTAACATCGTCAAGCGTAAATGATTTTGCATATCGGGCGTTTGGGTTTTGAGCACCGTGTTGTGAGTTTTTTACTTTGACGGCAGCGAAGTCGTCTTGGGTATCGCCGTACAACGCCATTCTTCTTCTTGCAAACATCCCAAAATATGCCGGATTAGATAGCCCCATTAATCTGAATCTGAGCCAATCAACGTCAGTTGGTCTGTCCCCAGGTACAGGAGCAAACATGCCTTTAGCAACTTGGTCAGCACCTACAACAAGAGCGACATCACATACGCCAGAAAGTATTTGAGCACGCGCTATTGATAGTGCCGTTACTCCAGATGCGCAAGCAGCGTAGCTTGAGGCTAATTGACAACCTTGGAAGCCCAATGCATTAGCGAATGTTGATGCCGATACCCAACCCGGATATCCGTTCCTAACAGTATTTGCTCCGGAAATGAATTCAATTTCTTCCCACTCTATGCCGCTATCTTTTAGTGCTTGCTTGGCGGCATGGACTCCGATATCAACGAAGGATTTTCCAGGAAATTTACCCCACTGGTGCATCCCTACTCCCAGTACAGCTATTTCATCTACTGCCATATCGGTTCCCTTTCATAGAAGATCCCATTTCCAAACGATGTATTCGTATTCATCATCTTCGAATAACACATCTAACGCTAGTTTGACGTCTAATCCTACTTCTAAATCATCTATACCTACTCCGGGCATCATCTGGCCGCATATGACGAGGCTTTCTTTCTGTAGAAGCGCTGCACAAATAAGAAAAGGCTCGAATGGTTCTGTGATCTGATATGGAAGTGTTGGCGGATAGTCAGCAGAGGTATAACTCCAAATTTTTGCCGTTGAAGATAGATAAACCTCTTCTCTAAGCTCGTCATTTACACATTTTGGATCGCCACCACTTAGATCCTTAGGAAAATAGTAACTTTGGCTTGTTGTCCCCTTGCCTCCAATTAATGAAGGATTTTCAAAATCCATTGTGAACATGCCCTCTACTGCAGGAACGCGTAACTTTGCCATAGGATTAGTGTAGAGGATGATGCCTGATGTTTGCCGCACAAAACGAGGAGGGCTTGAATTTTGGACTCGCAAACCTTGCTAGTAACTGACCTTGATGGAACTCTTTGGTTTGATGGGGAAACTTGCCACCCTAAATCATTACTTGCCTTTCGTGTCTTGCAAGAACGCAATATAGCTATTTTGGTCGCTACTGGAAGGAGACTGCGGATTGTTGCTGATTCATTTAGTCAGTTTAATTGGGAGATTCCGTGCTTGTTATTGAATGGGTCATTGTGTCATGATTTTGCTAAAGACCGAACAGTTTTTAGCGTTCCATTTTCGAATGAATCTAGTGCTTCCATACTGGAGATATTCCGATTGCACGGCCTATCCCCTACAATTTACGCAGATGATAGTTTTGTGTATGTGAAAAAGCCTACAACTAGCAATGCGCATATTGCTGCAATAGGGAGAGATCTAGTTCCGACCAACTCTCTCAACGTATACGACAGAGGATTAAGTGTTCTTAATTTCTGCATTCTTGGAGTCCCTAGAGAAGATTTGATAAATGTGGTTTCTGATTTGGAATCATCAGGATTAGGGAATCCGTCTTTCTACGTAGATAGACTTTTCGGAGGATATTCGCTTACCGTCCAACCCCCAGAAGTATCCAAGTGGTCCGGAATTATGCAATGGTGCGAAATTGAAAATTTTTCACCGAAGCGAATCGTGGCTGTTGGAGACGCAGGTAATGATCTCGAGATGCTAACTAATGCCGATGTATCAATAGTGGTGAAGGGTGCAGAAAAACGACTTTTAGATCTCGCTGATTATATAATCGACCAGCCAGATATTGGTGGCTGGGCCAAGATTGAAAAAATACTTTAATTAGACATTCAAACGATTATTTCTAATCAAGACTTACAGTCAGCTAATATGCTTTACACAGCATTCTAAAGGAGTTTCATGTCTATATCTTCCTGGGACGACTACCCAGTTCATCAAGCGGCTGAGTATATTCGTCACCCAGCTACAAGCGATCGAAATTTCTATGACAGGTACTACTTCAACCTTCATGGTTCCTCTGATGACGTAATGACTATTTTTGGTTTGGGTCAATACCCTAACTTGGGAGTAACTGATGCGTTTATCGTAGTAGGCACAAAAGAGAAGCATCGAGTAGTCCGAGCTTCTATGCCGTTGGCAGATAGATCATCGTTACAAGTTGGCCCAATCTCTATAGAAATACTTGATCCTTTAAATTCTCTTCGGGTTCGATGCGAACCGAACGAGTGGGGCATTGAAATGGACGTTACTTGGGTAGCGAGCCACCGCCCCTTAGAAGAACCTCGGCAATATTTACGTAGAGAAGGAAAAGTTGTTTTCGATACCATGCGATTCGCTCAGTTGGGACGTTGGGAAGGAACATTATCGACGCCAGATCACTCTTGGACTGTCACTCCGGATTCTTGGGGCGGCAGTCGAGACCGCTCTTGGGGTGTTCGCCCTGTCGGCGAAAAAGAGTCAGACGGTATCCGTCAAGGAGTTTCTGTAATGGAGGGGTTATGGAATTACTTCCCAGTTGATTTCGCAGACCACTCCATCATATACATGCTCCAAGAGACAAACGAAGGGGTCAGAGAGTTAGAGGAAGCTGTGCGCGTTTGGCATAATCCGGAAAAACCGAATGAATGGCTTGGTACTCCAGAGTATGACCACCAAATCGTGCCAGGGACTAGGATGCTAGAAGGATCTACTATTCATTTTCCAGATGCAAATATAACTATGGAATGCACTCCCCTGCTAGCTAATTATGTTGCTATGGGTACAGGATACGGAATTGAAGAAGACTGGCGTCATGGAATGTATCAAGGCCCCGAGCTTGTAGTTCAAGGGTTAGAGAATGATGTCGCGGACATCTCTGGAATAGGTCAATACGGCATTGTTGACCATGTCGGTCGCTTTGAATATGACGGTAACGTCGGATTTGGGCTATATGAACATGGGTTCTGGGGTCGCTTCGAAAAATATGGTCTAAATGATCGAGCCGCTACATTTCCAACTTGAAATTTCTTTAGCTAGCTAAGCAATGAATTTTAATGTAATGTGATGACAGGTCAAACATTGACTGCGGGAGAGTCCAACTAAGTTGGCGCCGAAGGAGCAAGGGTCCCCCCGAAACTCTCAGGCAAAAGTACCGCAGGATATAGATCTATCTGGAAAGAGTGTTCATTCATTCACCGAAGGGGAAAAACCGAAAGGTTGAAGCTCTCAGGTACCGAGACAGAGGGGGACGCCAACAAAAGTCTGAGGTACCTATATGTCACTAACTGAGTTATTTACCGACCGCCACATTGGGATAAAACCCGCTGATGCTGAGCTCATGCTCAGCCTGTTGAATGTCCGTGATTTAGATGAACTGGTTGAAACAACTGTTCCGAAAACTATTCGGGATTTATCTTCTGATCTTCAGCTACCAGATTCTTTAAGCGAGCAGGAAGCGCTGCTGAAACTCAAAGAAATTGCATCTATGAATGAAGCGAAGAAATCAATGATCGGACTTGGGTATTATGACACGCACACTCCTTCAGTTATTCAACGAAACATTCTTGAAAATCCCGCTTGGTACACTGCCTATACTCCATACCAGCCAGAAATTTCTCAGGGTCGTCTCGAAGCACTGTTAAATTTCCAAACACTGGTTAGCGATTTAACCGGATGTGATATTGCTAATGCTTCTCTTCTAGATGAGCCAACAGCTGTTGCAGAAGCAATGACGATGCTAAAAAGAGTTTCCAAAGGCAAAGGCGATACTTTTGTTCTAGATAAGGAGTGTTTTCCACAAACTATCTCTGTTGTTGAGACCCGTGCTGAAGCAATGGGCCTAAAGGTGGTTGTTGGAGATCCAGATAATCCTCCTGAGAACAGTTTCGCAGTGATGTATCAACTACCTGGAGTTTCCGGCGAAATCCCAGATCTAACATCCGCAATATCTAGACATAAGGAAAATGGGGTTCTTGTTGGTGTAGCATCCGATTTATTAGCGCTTTGTCTTGTAACTCCCCCAGGAGAACTCGGAGCCGATGTAGTAGTTGGTAGCGCTCAGCGTTTAGGTGTTCCTTTAGGATTTGGCGGCCCCCATGCAGGCTATATCGCGACGAGACACGAGTACAGGAGGTCAATACCTGGACGTATAGTTGGAGTTTCGGTTGATGCTCATGGGGATCGTGCATTTCGACTAGCTCTACAGACCCGGGAGCAACATATTAGAAGAGAGAAAGCGACAAGTAATATCTGTACCGCTCAGGTGCTTCTCGCAATCATTGCCGGAGCTTACGGTGTTTATCACGGTCCAGAGGGGTTAACTAGAATTGCAACGAAAATACATAACCTAATGAACCAACTCGTAGCAACACTTTTATCCTCTGGCTATGAAGTATTGAATGAAAGATGGTTCGACACAATTACTCTTTCAAGCCCAGGAGAAGCAGCTTTAATCGTTTCTAGAGCTAACGATCTTGGCTATAACTTGCGGTACGTAGATGCTAACCATATCTCCATCGCATTTGATGAAACAACTGAGGTCTCTGATATTCACGCACTTATGCCTGCATTTGGTATTACCAACCTCCATTCAGCAGAGAAAAGCCCAATACCAGCGTCCATGCAGCGCTCATCTAGTTTTTGCGAGCAAGAGGTCTTTCATCGTTACAAGAGCGAAACTGAAATGCTTAGATACCTAAGACGCCTCTCTGATAAGGATCTCGCGCTAGATCGAACAATGATTCCACTTGGTTCTTGCACTATGAAACTCAATGCGTCAACTGAAATGATCCCAATTACGTGGCCGGAGTTTGCAAAAATTCACCCCTTCGTCCCACCTGAGCAACGAACAGGATATAACCGACTTATTAGCGAATTGGAAGATTGGCTAGTAGCCATAACTGGATATTCGGCTGTTAGCTTGCAACCAAACGCAGGATCTCAAGGAGAACTAGCAGGGCTATTAGCTATACGTGCCTACCACAATTCACGAAATGAACCTGAACGGGATGTTTGCCTTATCCCAGCATCTGCCCATGGAACAAATGCTGCTAGCGCCATCATGGCTGGAATGAAAGTTGTTGTTGTCGAATGTGATATTAACGGAAATGTTGATCTGCTGGACCTTAAACAAAAAGCCTTAAATAATGAACGGTCCCTTAGCGCAATTATGATCACCTATCCCTCGACCCATGGAGTCTACGAGGAGTCAGTCACAGAGATATGCGATATTGTCCATAACTCTGGAGGTCAAGTTTATTTAGATGGGGCTAATCTCAATGCTTTAGTTGGAATAGCTCAACCTGGTCAATTTGGTGCAGACGTATCACATCTCAACCTTCACAAAACTTTTTGCATTCCCCATGGAGGAGGTGGACCTGGAGTCGGACCTGTTGCTGTAGCAGAGCATCTAACCAAATTCTTGCCAAGCCACCCACTTGGAGATCAATGCAATAATGAAAAGACTGTTGGGCCCGTTAGCGGAGCCCCTTGGGGGTCTGCTGGAATACTACCTATATCATGGGCCTACGTAGCCATGATGGGTGCGAAAGGTTTAACACAAGCAACACAAATTGCTATTCTCTCAGCAAATTATATTGCGAGAAAACTTTCAGATCATTTCCAAATACTCTTTACTGGAAATAACGGTTTTGTTGCCCACGAATGCATCATTGACATTCGACCGATCACGGCCGAAACCGGAGTTTCAGTTGAGGATATTGCAAAAAGATTGATGGATTACGGTTTTCATGCTCCAACCATGTCATTTCCTGTGCCAGGGACGTTAATGATAGAACCGACTGAATCAGAATCATTACTAGAGCTAGATAAATTCTGCGAAGCGATGATAGCGATAAAAGGCGAGATAGAAGATATACGAAGCGGGGCTATCGAGTATGGGAGTTCGATGCTAAATAATGCACCACACACTGCGGTGCATGTAACTTCCGATGACTGGGACCACATCTACTCCCGAGAAAAAGCCGCATATCCGCTTCCAGGATTAAAACATGATAAATATTGGCCCCCTGTGGGACGAATTGATGGGGCATACGGAGATAAAAACCTCGTGTGCAGTTGCCCAGCTATTGAAGATTATCGTGACTAATTTATACTTACCCTGCATAGAAAAGAGGAAAATATGCCAGACGCAATTGTAGAAAAAGACAATCATTTAATGACTATTACGATGAATCGCCCTAAGAGAATGAATGCTATTTCAGGGCCTATGATTGTGAGAATGTATGATGCTTTCGTTGAAGCATCTGAAGACGATAATATTCGCTGCATCATTGTTACAGGAGCAGATGGAAATTTTACTTCCGGTGCTGACCTTCGAGCAATGTCCGGAGATGGTGATGACACAGATACGGGAATAGATATGAAGGCTCGTTCCAAAGAAGACCCTGAGATTCACTGGAAAGGGCTGTTGAGGTCTTACAGACCTACTAAACCAATTATCGCCGCAGTGGAAGGTGTCGCAATAGCCGGTGGAACAGAAATACTGCAAGCTATGGATATCAGGGTCGCAGGTGAAAGTGCACGCTTTGGGATCTCAGAAGCCAAATGGAGCCTATACCCGATGGGAGGATCAGCTGTTCGCCTCATAAGGCAGATCCCTTATACAATTGCTGCTGAATTATTACTCACAGGTAAACATATAACTGCTCAAGAAGCAAAAGATATTGGCCTGATAGGGCATGTTGTTCCTGATGGATCAGCCCTTTCGAAGGCTCAAGAGATAGCCGCTCAAATTTGCCAGAATGGCCCGTTAGCTGTTGAAGCTATTCTCAAGACTCTTCATGAGACTGAAGGAATGACGGAGCAGGAAGCACTTGCTCATGAGTATTCTTATGGATGGTCCGTTTTTTCCAGCGAAGATGCAAAAGAAGGACCAAGAGCGTTTTCGGAAAAGAGAATACCCAAATTTAAAAAGAGTTAGCTGGCGGAATTATTACTCTTTAACGAAGAAAAAAATTTCGCTGACTTCCTTTAGTTATCTCTATACGAATTTTTTTTAAACTCGCATATGCAGAATCATTACAAAAATACTATGACGTGATATAAAAAAATTTCTCTTATTCACTTCAAATACCAATATGAGACTCTCTAGCTAGTCTGCTGCGTGCACGTCTGGTAGAAAGTTATTATGGAAAATAAGGCAAAGACGATCATTATCACTGGCGGAGCAAGCGGCATTGGGAAATCGCTCGCTTTCTATTACGGGCACAAAGGATATAACATAGTCATTGCCGATATTGAAGAACCTGCTTTGGAAGCCACCGCAAGCGAGTTAACAGCAGACAACATTGTCGTCTTAAGTGTTTTAACAGATGTCTCAGACTTGAAGTCTGTTCAGGCATTAGCAGATCATTCAATTAATACTTTCGGGCCTCCTACGCTTGTATGCCTCAATGCTGGTGTTGGGGCTGGTGGAGAAATGGGAGAAATTACCATCGCTGATTGGCAATGGGTTCTGTCAGTTAATCTCTGGGGGGTGATACACGGATTATCCGTTTTTCTGCCAATCATGCAGCAAGAAGATAATGGACACATAGTTATTACTTCATCTATAGCTGGCCATTTGTCCTACCCAAGAATGGGGCCCTATAACGCCTCAAAGCATGCTGTACTCACAATTGCAGAAACTCTTTATTATGAGCTAGCCGAAGCACAATCAAATGTTGGCGTTAGCGTTCTGTGCCCCGGACTGGTTCGTACACAAATCTTAAACAGCGAACGCAACAGGCCAGAAAGCTTAATGGGAAATCCTTTAAACTCCTCTGATGAAGAAGATGATATTCGACGCGCGATTGTTCAAGAAATTTATGATCAAGCTTTAGACCCATCAATTGTCGCAGAACTCGTCTTCGAGGCAGTTGAATCGAAGCAGTTGTATATTTTTACTGACGACTCATTCTCTGATGCACTTCGTCAACGTCATGACAATATTGAAAATGGCAGAAATCCTAACCCCAGTGCAAATCTTATTGAGGAACACCTTAATGAATGAAGTTAGAAAAACATAAGAGTGCCTGTGCAAAAATACGACTTAATAATTATTGGAACTGGTTCAGGCAACACGATTATCACCCCAGAATTTGATGAACTTGAAATTGCTATAATTGAAAAGGGAACCTTTGGCGGAGCTTGTTTAAACCGAGGTTGTATCCCTTCTAAAATGCTTATTTACGCTGCTGACGTTCTCACTGAAATTGCTGAAAGTAAAAGACTAGGGATAAGCACAGTCATACCTACAATAAATTGGACGGAAATACAATCCAGAATTTTTGGCCGCATTGACCCTATAGCTAACGGAGGAGAAGAATACAGGAAAACGTTGCCGAACGTGACTGTATACAAAGGGGAAGCTTCCTTCGACACTAACCACACAATTAGAGTAAACGGAGAAATAATTTACGGCGAGCAGATTGTCGTCGCTACTGGAGCCTCGCCTGTCGTTCCAGTAATAGCTGGGTTAGATAGTATTGATTTCCACACATCTGACTCAATTATGCGAATCGAAGAATTACCTAAGCATCTAGCGATAGTAGGCGGAGGGTATATCGCAGCCGAACTTGCACATGTATTTAGCGCATTCGGTTCACAAGTCACGATGATCGTTCGGGGAAACTCATTACTTTCACAAGAAGATACGTCAATACAAGCAAGATTTGTGGAGACCTTTTCCAAAAGAGTAAATATCCGGTTCGGGTCAAGAATTAAAGAAGTTAGAGGTACTGGTGAAGTTATAGTTTGTGAGATTGAGGATACGGAGCGATCTACTCTTGAAGTAGATGCCCTACTAATTGCCACGGGTCGGATACCAGATCTTGAAATTCTGAATATAAAGGCAACAGATATTGAAACTGAAGATGGCTATATCATTACGGATGACTTTATGCGTACATCCGTTAGCCATATTTGGGCCTTAGGCGATGTCACTAACCCAAACCAGCTGAAACATGTTGCCAATGCAGAAGCGAAAATAGTTTCGCACAATATAGTAAATTCGAATCTAAAAAAAATTGATCTAGATCCAATCCCCCATGCGATTTTCAGTAGTCCTCAAATAGCATCAGTTGGCCATACACAACAATTTCTTGATCGGAACAAGATGGATTATGTCATGGTTACAGAAGAATTTAGCAATGTAGCGTATGGGTGGGCTATGGAAGACACAACAGGGTTTTGTAAGATTATTGCCGATCCCTCGTCGGGAAGACTTCTAGGCGCACATATCATTGGCCCCCAAGCATCAATACTGATTCATCAACTTATTCAAGGCATGAAGTTCAATCAGACAGTTTCTGATCTCGCACAAGGGTTTCTGTATGTTCACCCTGCCCTTAGTGAAGTAGTTGAGAATGCTCTCATAAAAGCAATGCATGAATGTGACGTAGATTAAATTAGTCAAAAATACCAATTTCATTATTTAATGCACAGTGTTAATGCTGAGAAGTGATCTATCATTTCAATATGAGCAGTTCATATGGTTCTCTATTCAAAATCCAAACTTTCGGTGAATCTCACGGATCTGGTGTAGGTGTAGTTATAGATGGCTGCCCACCGCGGCTTCCGATCACTTTGGAGGAAATCCAAAGTGATCTCGATAGGCGCCGTCCTGGTCAGAGTTCAATTGTGACACAGCGTGACGAAAAAGATACTGTTGAAATTTTGAGTGGTTTAAAGAATGGATTGTCACTCGGATCTCCAATAGCATTACTCGTTCGGAATCAAGATCATATAAGCGGAGCTTATGATCACCTAGAAACTGTCTACCGTCCTTCGCACGCTGATTATACGACAGATCAAAAGTACGGCATTAGGGCTCATGAGGGAGGCGGGCGATCCAGTGCTAGAGAAACTATTGGTAGGGTCGCTGCTGGCGCTATCGCAAGGAAGCTTCTTAACCATGTCGCTGGCATTGAAATACTTGCGTGGGTTCAGCAAGTGCATGGAATCGACGCTCAATGCAACATAGATGAAATTTCATTGGACGATGTTGAGTCTGACCCAACAAGATGTCCAGACCCCAATGCAGCTAAAGAAATTACGAAATCTATTGAAGAAGCCCGAAAGGACGGAGATAGCTTAGGCGGCCTAGTTCAATGCCGCATTACAAATGTTCCGACTGGCTTAGGTGACCCTGTGTTCTCAAAGCTAGAAGCTGAGTTAGCAAAAAGCATGATGAGTCTTCCTGCGTCAAAGGGGTTTGATGTAGGAAGCGGATTTAAGGGCGTTGCTATGACTGGCAGAGAACACAACGATGCATTCAGAAAAGATTCAGAGGGCAAAATCCATACGTTGACAAACCATTCCGGTGGTATCCAAGGAGGAATTTCTAATGGCGAAAATATCAATTTTCGTGTCGCTTTCAAACCTACTGCAACAATTTCTTCTGCCCAAAAGACTGTTAGTACCGATGGCCATGAGGTAGACATCAAAGCGAAAGGAAGACACGATCCTTGCGTTCTCCCCCGAGCGGTCCCAATGGTTGAAGCTATGGCGTGCCTCGTCTTAGCAGATGCGTTGCTTCGTCAAGCAGCAGTTGATTATTTATAGCAAAGTGTCACGCTTATAAAATGGTAGCGAAACGATAGTTGCTTCTATCATTTCTTTTCTTCCAGATATAAGCACTTCGTCGCCAATTAAGTATGCAGTGGGCAGTAACGCCATCGCTATCCCATGCTCTAGAGTGGGGGAAAAGTTTCCACTGGTAATTATCCCTATTTCTCTGCCCTTATGAAAAACCTTTTGCCCTGATCTCGGAGGACGTCGTCCAGCAGTCGCAAGGCCAAAAATTTTCTGCTTAATTCCATTTTCTAACTGCCTTGCAATTGCTTCTCTCCCCGGGTAATCCTTCTTAGTTTTTGATACTACCCAATGCAAGTTAGCTTCAATGGGTGTTATCTCAGGGCTTAACTCATTACCATGAAGCGGAAGTCCAGCCTCAAGACGCAGAGTATCGCGGGCACCTAATCCAGAAGGGTTTGCTCCCGATTCAACCAGCTTTTCCCATAAATCAGCAGCAGTTTCCAATGGAGCACTTAATTCGAATCCATCCTCACCGGTATATCCGGTCCCTGCAACGATAATATATGAGCCAGTTACGTTAACCTTTTCTACGCAGAACCCTTGTACTAACGATGCTTCTCTTGAAATATTTGAAAGAATTTCACGAGCTTTTGGACCTTGTAGTGCAATAACTGCACGCTCATATGTTGTTTCGTGGATTTCGACAGTATTTGAAGATTTCTTCAGAGCTGCAATAACACGCTTTGTGTTAGATGCATTTGGCATAATCTCAAATTTGTCCCCTGAAATCCACCAAATGATTACATCGTCCAACACTCCCCCGTTACTATTTAATAAGTGGCTATATTGTGCTTTCCCTGGAGTGATTCTCTGAAGATCATTACTGAATGTGCGTTGAATTGCTGAAAGCGCTTCAGGCCCTTTAACCCGCACGCTACCTAGATGAGATACATCAAAAATAGCGCAGCCAGATCGACATTCATGATGCTCTGCAATTGTTCCCTCTGAGTATGAAAGAGGCATCTTCCATCCACCGAACTCAGCAAACTTTGCTCCAGATTGTTCATGTAAACTTTGCAAAGGTGATTCTAAGAGTTCTTGAGTCACAAATTTATTTTAGCTTCCAGTTTTAATTTGAGTTGATATCCCAGCTTCTACTTCCGGAGGTCTGAGTTCTATAATTGCTGAGTCGACCTCTTCTTTGACAGTTGCTAGAGGAAGAATATTTAGAACTCCTTGTCCCTTTTGCAGAAGATCAACTAATTCATCTCCACTTTGGACAAGTACTGTTTTATTCCCTGAGATAACAAGATTTACTTTCGTAACATCCTCTTCAAGTCCATCTTTAAGAAATTCAAATATTTTTCGAATTTTTTCAACCTTAATACCACCATCAATCAAATTCTTGATAACTCTTAATTCAAGAAGATCTTTATACGAGTATCTTCGCCGTCTACCGCTTCCTTCTCCTTTATCAATGGAAGGAACGACTAGTTCTGTTCTAGTCCAGTAGTCAAGTTGACGATACGATATGCCAACAATCTCTGTTACCTTCGTACCCGAGAATGATTCTTCAATATTAATAGCGTCCATAAGCAGCCTTCCTTTAATGATATATAATCACAAATTTGAAATTACGCCGTTGTAACTACCACTAGGGTAAGGAGAAATCGACAGATACACAACATTCATAGGAGTTGTTCATCATGAGATGAAGTCATCTGGTGTTACTTCTTCAAGAAAATCACGGAACTCAGAGAGTACATTATCCTCCGGTTCAGAGCTTTCTTCATCTTTTAGGATGTAACCAGCTTTATCTAATACATCTTCTTCTACATAGATGGGAGACTGCATTCTCATTGCCAAAGCTATAGCATCACTTGGACGGCTACTTATTTGCAAATCTCCGTTTTTAGTTGCTAAATGCAGTTCTGCGAAGAAAGTCTTATCGCTTATTTCTGTTACGACCACTTTCGTAAGTTCGGCTTCCATCTGATCTAAAGTAATCTTAAACAAGTCGTGAGTTAATGGTCGTGGTGGCTCTTGGTCTCGCAATGCCATATCAATAGCATTTGCTTCGCTGCGGCCAATAAATATAGGGAGCAATAATCCCCGTTCGTTGTTTTCTTTGAGGAGAACAATGGGAGTAGGTCCAGGAAGTTCAACTCGGACACCAACAAGTTCCATTTCAATCATAGTTAGAACATAACTGGTTTTCCTTAAAATTACTCCCCTTCAATTCAGAGTAAAAGGAGTTGCCTCATGAATTAGCCTTCGAAGCATTAAGCTCTTTAAATCATTTCCCAATTTTGCCAATTCTGTTACTGCACGACCCGCTTCGCTATCATCAAGCCCAGTCAAACGTTGGTCTATCAGAGCGGCTTCAGAGTCAGTTGAGCGCTTCACATAACGTAAATGCCTTGGTTCAATTCCATAGGCCAGAAACCTTAAAATTATTTGAGTCACGAATAGGTCATCAGCATTGTATGTTTCTCCAGTTCGATAGTTCCGCTTTGGAAGTAGGCCATATTGCTCTAGTTCGGTAAATAGCGTTTCACTGACTCCTGTTCTCTTGATAAGTTCTTCCTTAGTGAATTCGAGAGTTTCGTCTGGTGGGTTTGCAGGATTTATCTGCGGTAATTGGAGAGAAGCGGACTCACTTTTCTGATTAGCATTTCCCAAGCGCTCTCGAATCACTGTTAAGGGCAGGAAATGTTCTCTCTGCATTTTCAAAACCCAACGTAGCTGGTTTACATCTTTATCCCCATACTTTCGGTAACCAGAAGATGAACGTTCCGGAGTTATAAGTCCTTTACTCTCTAGATATCGTAATTTTGAAATAGAAATATCGGGAAATTCATCTTTTAGAGTATCCACAACTCGACCAATTGAATAATAAGCCGAGGATTCCACTAGTTGCTTTCTTGGAAATAAACCAGTCGGAACTTACCAATTTGCAAAACATCCCCCGGCACAAGTCTCTCCTGATTTTCTATTTGCCTTCGGTTTAGGTAAGTACCATTGAGTGAGCCAACATCACTAACACGAGCAATATTGCTAGTTAACTCAATTTCGGCGTGTCTCCTTGAAACGGTGATGTCATTAAAAAATAGGTCACTATTAGGATGCCTTCCCAACGAAGAAATGCCATTTGAAAGAATATATTTAGCCCCTGCGATAGGACCATCGGTAGCTACAAAACCAGCCGAACCCATATCCGACTCAGTTTGCGCCTTTGAGATCTCGTCAACTATCAACGTTTCTGTTGGTTCTTCCTCCTCAATGTCATTGTCCATGATTACCCTTCTATCAATTCTCGATACTTTTGTGGACTCAATAGATCCTGAACTGCCGTCGCATCGTTAAACTCAATCACGAATATCCATCCATCACCGTATGGGTCATCATTTAAAAGTTCTGGAGAATCGTCTAGTTCGGCGTTTATTTCGATAATTGTTCCCGCCAGAGGAGCGTAAATATCAGAAACTGATTTTGTAGATTCTACCTCAGATACAGTCTGGCCGCTCGCAACTAACTCTCCAAGAGAAGG
>CEOF01027805.1_pt1 | contig 27752 bp, 26 predicted proteins | sample 361311 | NCBI WGS metagenome assembly CEOF01 (sample SAMEA2619667, study PRJEB7988) | marine metagenome | biome: marine biome (ENVO:00000447); feature: surface water layer (ENVO:00002042); material: "saline water (ENVO:00002010), including plankton (ENVO:xxxxxxxx)" | depth 5 m
TGCCGGAGAAAAAAAGTCTATTGATGAAAGGGTTAGCCAAATTAAATCTCAAATTGAGACTACAACTTCTGACTATGACAAAGAAAAGCTTCAAGAAAGACTTGCAAAATTAGCTGGTGGTGTTGCTGTTTTATATGTTGGTGCAGCATCTGAAGTCGAAATGAAAGAAAAGAAAGATAGAGTTGATGATGCATTACACGCAACCAGAGCTGCAGTTGAAGAAGGAATTGTAGCTGGAGGAGGAGTAGCCTTAATTAGATCAAGAAAAGAATTAGGCAAAATCAAAGCTTTAAATGACGATGAACTTACGGGTATACAAATTATTTCAAGAGCTTTAGAAGCTCCTGTAAGAACGATAGTAGAAAATGCTGGTGGTGAAGGTTCCGTAGTTGTAGCTAAAATAATTGAAGGAAAAGGTGGGTTTGGTTATGATGCTAAGTCAGAAAATTATGTTGATTTATTTGAATCAGGTATTATTGATCCTAAAAAGGTAACCAGAGTTGCTTTAGAAAATGCAGCTTCTGTTGCTGGTATGATTTTAACAACTGAGTGTGCTCTTGTTGATATCAAAGAAGATAACCCTCCTGCCGCACCTCCGATGGGTGGTGGTGGAATGCCGGGAATGATGTAATATTTTAAATTTATTATTTAAAAAAAGCTGCATAACTGCAGCTTTTTTTTTTAAATATTTTACATTTACTTTTTTAACATTGTATGAAAAATAATTTGGTTAAATCAGCACTTATATCTGTTTATAATAAAAAGAATATCGAAAAAATTGCTAAAAAATTTCAACATCTAAATATCCAAATTATTTCAACTGGAGGAACAGAAAAATATCTTTCTGAGTTGGGTTTTGAAATAAAAAAAGTTGAAAATTTAACTGATTATCCTTCAATTTTTGGGGGTAGAGTAAAAACTCTTCACCCAAAAATTTTTGGCGGAATATTATATAGGAGAGAAAATGAAAGTGATATAAATGAAAAAAAAGAATTCGATGTAAAATCAATAGATTTTGTAATTGTTGATTTGTACCCTTTTGAAAATACAGTAAATGATGCTAAATCTCACGATGAAATTATTGAAAAAATTGATATTGGCGGAATTTCATTAATTCGCGCTGCAGCAAAAAACTTCAAAAATGTAGTCTGTATTTCTTCAATTAATCAGTATGATGAATTTCTAGAAGATCTTAGAGTAAATAGTGGTTTATTTTCTTTAGAATTAAAGAAAAAATATGCAGCTAAAGCTTTTAAAATATCTTCCAGCTATGACAATTTTATTAATCAATACTTTGAAAAAGGTTCAATTGATAAAAGTAATGAACTTAGATATGGTGAAAATCCCCATCAGAAAGGAAGTTTTATAGGTGAATTTGATTCAATTTTTGAAAAATTAAATGGAAAAGAATTGTCATACAATAATTTACTTGATATTGATGCAGCATATAATTTAATAAAGGAATTTTGGAATAATGACACAACCTTTGCAATACTTAAACATAATAATGCATGTGGATTAGCAAAAAGAAATTCAGTTTTAGAGGCATATAAATGTGCTTTAGAAGGTGATCCTATTTCAGCTTTTGGAGGAGTTCTAATCACAAACAAGGAGATTGATGTTAACGCTGCAAATGAAATGAATAGCTTGTTCTTTGAAGTTATTATGGCTCCATCTTACTCAACAAATGCATTAGATATTTTAAAAGGCAAGAGAAATAGAATTATTCTAAAAATTAAAAATATTGAATTTGATAATAAAACAATAAGAACATGTTTAAATGGTGCGCTTGTTCAGGATAGAGATAATATTACTGATTCAGAAGACGATTTAGACTATGTCACAGAAAAAAAACCTAGTAGTCAAGAAATTCAAGATTTATTATTTGCGTCTAAAGTCTCTAAACATACAAAATCAAATACAATTGTTTTAGCAAAAAATGGTCAATTAATTTCATCTGGAACAGGTCAAACATCAAGAGTTGATGCATTAAATCAAGCTATTGAAAAAGCAAAAAAATTTAAATTTGATTTAAATAATTGTGTTATGGCAAGTGATGCTTTCTTCCCTTTCCCTGATTGTGTAGAAATTGCATCAAAAGAAGGAATAACCTCTGTTATTCAGCCTGGTGGATCAATTAAAGACAACTTATCTATAGATTATTGTAATGAAAATAACATATCTATGGTTTTTACTGGAAATAGACACTTTAAACATTAATTTACTAACTTTACTAACAAGCACTAATGTATGAGTTTTTTTGACTTTTGGACTGAATCAATTGCTATTGACTTAGGGACTGCAAATACTTTAATCATTCACAATGATAAAGTTGTTGTTGACAGTCCATCTATAGTTGCTATTGATCAAAAGTCAAGCAAGATTATTGCAGTTGGAAAAGAAGCAAATTTAATGCACGGAAAGACTCACGAAAATATAAAAACAATTCGTCCTTTAAAAGATGGTGTTATAGCTGATTTTAACGCATCTGAACAAATGATTGGTCAATTAATAAAAAGTATACCCAATCTAAATAAAAAATTCTATTCACCTTCCTTAAAAATGGTTATTTGTATTCCATCGGGAATAACAGAGGTTGAAATGAGAGCAGTAAAAGAATCTGCTGAGAGAGTAAATGGAAAGGAAGTTTATCTTATTCATGAACCAATGGCAGCTGCTATTGGAATTGGTGTTGATATAATGCAGCCAAAGGGTAATATGATAATTGATATTGGTGGTGGAACAACTGAAATTGCAGTTATTGCATTAGCAGGAATTGTTTGCGATAAAAGTGTTAAAATTGCAGGTGATGTTTTTACTGAAGATATTGTCTATTACATGAGAACTCAACACAACCTTTCAATTGGTGATCGAACTGCAGAAAAAATTAAGATTAATATTGGATCAGCTTTAGATGAATTAGATAATCCACCTGATGACATGTTAGTCCAAGGGAGAGACTTGCTTTCAGGAAAACCTAAGGAAATTTCTATTGGTTACAGAGAAATAGCAAAAGCTTTAGATAAATCAATAATTAGAATTGAAGAATCTGTCATGGAAACACTATCTCAAACACCCCCTGAGTTAGCTGCAGATATTTATAATACAGGTATTTATTTAGCTGGTGGCGGATCTATGTTGCGCGGTCTAGATAAAAGAATTTCAAAAAAGACTGATCTTCCCGTTTTTATTGCTGAGGATCCTTTAAGAGCCGTAGTTAGAGGGACAGGTATTACTTTAAAAAATATTGAACGCTACAAAAGTGTTTTAGTAAAATAATTTAATGCGAAATTTTGTTGATTTTATAATTAAAAATATAAACTCTATAATTTTTTTAATTTTAATTTCTATCTCTATTTCTCAAATTTTTAGTAGAAACTACTATCAGGGATCCAAAATAAACTTATTTTCTAATTCAGTACTTAATTCGATTAATGAAATTAAAACAGAAATATTTGAATATTTTAACCTAGTTAAAACAAATCAAAAGTTAGTAATTGAAAACTCATTTCTAAAAAATAACCTTAACTATGACTATAGCTATGACTCAATTATATTTGATAAAAATTATAGTTATATTCCATCAAAAGTTATTTCCAACAGTATAAAATTTTCAAAGAATTTTATTACTATTGATAAAGGAAGTTTTCACAATATTGAAATTGACGATGGAATAATAACCAATCAAGGTGTTATTGGCGTTGTAAATAATGTATCTGATAGATTTGCAACTGGAATTTCAATTTTAAATTCACAACTAAAAATTAATGCAGTATTAAAAAAAAGTCAACACTTTGGCTCATTATATTGGACCGCTAACAATCATCAAATAATGGAATTAGAGGATATTCCAAAAAGTGCTAATATTTCAATTGGAGATACAATAATATCAGGTGGTATGTCTTCTATTTTTCCTAGAAATATCCCTATTGGATTTATATCTGATTTTAAGTTACCAGAATCAACAAATTATTATGTAATTTCTGTAAAATTATTTGAAGATTTTGGTTCTTTAAGAAATGTATATGTGGTAAAAAATGATTTTAGAGGGGAGTTTAACGATTTAAAAAACTTAAATGAATAATATAAATCAACTGCTGTTTTTTAGATTTATAATTTTATCATTATCTCAATTTATAATATTTAACAATTTTTTGATTTTTGGAAATACGGTAAATATTTATCTAATATTTATAATAGTATTTCCTTTAAATTTTAATAAAAGTCTTGCTTATATTATTACATTTATTTTTGGTTTTGCAATTGATTTTTTTTCTAACTCATTTGGAATAATTACATTTTCTCTGTTAATATCAATTTTGATTAAACCATACATTCTTAAATTTGCTTTTGGAAACTTTGACGTGAATAAGGTTAGAAAAACATCTGAATACATAAGCGGAACAAGTTTATATCAACAAACCAGCTACCTATTCCTAATGTTTTTTATTCACCAATTAATTTTAAATACAGTAGAAATTTTTTCATTACAAAATTTTGATGTGATTTTTAAAAAGACTTTAATTAGTTCGATTATTTCAATAATCTTTTCATATTTTTTATTATTAATTTTTTTTAGAAAACATGCGTGATAAACTTTTTCAAATTATAGTTTTCATTGTTTCGGGTCTACTGATAATTAAACTTTTTGACCTTCAAATTATTAATAATAAATCTTCTCAAATTTTAGAAAGAGCATCAATTCAAAAAGTATATGATTTTCCTGAAAGAGGATACATATATGACAGAAATAAAAAACTGATTGTATATAATGAGCCTTATTATGACTTAATGGTTATTCCAAAAGATATTGAAATTTCAGACAGCTTATCAATTTCCAAAGAACTTAAAATAACAAGCACAGATTTTCTAAGAAGACTAGATAAGGCAAAAACATATTCTTCTATAAAACCTTCAATATTAATTTCTGGAATCACAAAAAATGAGTATGCTATTATTCAAGAGAAACTTTGGAAATTTAGTGGTCTTTTTATTCAAAAAAAATCTAAAAGGAAATACAACTTTCAAACAGCATCAAATCTTTTTGGATATGTAAGTGAAGTAAATACTTTTGAGATTGATAATAATCCATATTACAGAGCAGGTGAAATGATTGGAAGACAAGGTTTAGAAAAATCTTATGAAAAAATTTTGAGAGGGAAAAAAGGTGTAAAATATTTTCAAAAGGATAAATTTAATAGAATTATTGGAAAATATAATAATGGAAGCTATGATAGCTTACTAGTTCCATCAAAAAATATTGAAGTTACTTTAGATATTGATCTTCAAGTTTATGGCGATTCACTAATGAAAAATAAATTTGGAAGTATAATTGCTATTGAACCAAATTCTGGAGAAATCTTGGCATTAGTTAATTCTCCTGGTTATGATCCAAATTTATTGGTAGGAAGAGATCGATCTAAAAATTATAATACTTTGAATTTAGATAGTATTGGTAAGCCTTTATTTGAGAGAGGACTTCAGGGTCAATATCCCCCTGGATCAACTTTTAAAATAATTAATGCGTTAATTGGATTAGAAGAAAATGTAATTCAAGAAGAAACTTTATTTAGATGTAATGGTGGTCATTTTTATGCTAAAAATGCTTTCATGAAATGTCACACCAACGAAGAAACATATACTGATTTGAATAATGCAATATATACATCTTGTAATACATATTTTGCAAAAACATATAAAGAGATTATTGAAAATTATGAAACCTCATCAATTGGATTAGATAAATGGAAAGATTATGTAATGTCATTTGGGTTTGGAAACTTTTTAGGGTATGATCATCCAACAGGTAAAAGAGGTTTTATTCCTAGCTCAGACTATTATAATAGATGGTATAATAATTCATGGAGAGCATCGACTACAATCTCGAATTCTATTGGACAGGGCGAAGTCCTAACAACACCCATTCAATTAGCAAACTTTGCAGCTATAATCGCAAATAAAGGTTGGTTTATACAGCCTCACTTTGTTAAAAATATTGATAATGATTCCATTGATATAAATTATAAAAATATTAAAGAAACTTTAATTTCAAAAAAACACTTTGACCCAATTATTAAAGGCATGATCGATGTAGTAGAAAAGGGTACAGCTCAAAATTCTAAAATTAAAGGAATAACTTTTGCTGGTAAAACTGGAACTGCTGAAAATTTTATAAAAATTAATGGTCAAAGAAAACAGCTCACTGATCATTCAATTTTTATTGGTTTTGCACCAGCTGAAGATCCAAAGATTGCGATATGTGTTTTTATAGAAAATGGGTATTGGGGAACAAGATGGGCAGCTCCAATATCTAGTCTTATAGCTGAAAAATATCTTAAAAAAAATATTGAGAGAAAGTGGCTAGAGGACTATATTTTAAATGGCAATTTAACTGAAGAATATTTGAAACCATACTTATATGAAAATTTTACTATAAATGAATAGTATAAGTATTAAAAAATTTGATTTTGTTTCAATTATAATTGTAAGCTTTTTAGTTATAATTGGATTAGTTAATATTTACTCATCGACCTATTTTGATAATATGAGTTTTTTTTCACTTAAAACTCCTTTTGGGAAACAATTAATTTTTACTTTAATTTCATTATTCATTTTTTTATTTATTCTTGTCTCAGATGATAGATTTTTTTTTAGATATTCAAGTATAATTTATCTACTAGGTATTATATTATTGGTTACCGTACTAATTTTTGGAAATGAAGTAAAAGGGGCAAAATCTTGGTTTTCTTTAATGGGATTTAGTCTCCAACCTTCTGAGTTTATGAAGCCAATAACTGCTTTAGCTTTGGCAAAATATTTGAGTAATGTACACTCCGATCTGAAAAGAAAAAGTGTTCAATTATATAGTTTTTTAATTATTTTACTGCCAATTTTTCTTGTTATAATTCAGCCTGATCCTGGAACCGCATTAATATATTTTAGCTTCTTTTTTGTTTTATATGTAATTGGTTTGCCAAGTATATATATGAATTTTTTTCTTTGGCTTACACTTTTATTTATTGCTACTATAGTATTTGGAAAAGAAAATATTTTATTAATTATATCAATAATACTTATTTCAACTATACTCATTTATATATACAGAAAATTATTCGTAGGAAAAGTTTTATTATTTGGAATATTGTCTTTAGTATTTATTTTAAGTATTGATTTTATTTTTAATGAAGTTTTTGAACAAAGACATCGTGATAGATTTGATATAGTATTAGGTGTTAAAGAAGATAACAGAGGAATTGGGTATAATACAAATCAGTCTCAACTTGCATTTAAATCTGGTGGATTTTTTGGTGAAGGTTTTTTAAAAGGTGCTCAAACTAAAGGAGATTTTGTACCTGAACAGCACAGTGACTATATTTTTGCAACTGTTGGTGAAGAATGGGGGTTTTTTGGTTCAATATTAACAATAATTCTATTTACAATTCTAATTTTAAGAATGATTAATAGAGCTAATACTAATAGGAATTTATTTAATAAAATAGTTATATACAGTGTAGCTTCGATCTTTTTTTTTCAATTTGCTATTAATATAAGTATGGTGATAGGTGTTTTTCCAACTGTTGGTATTACTTTACCTTTTATAAGTTATGGGGGTTCAAGTTTATTAGCTTCGGCAATATTGTTCGGAGGATATATAAAGCTGGATTCTGTCAAGAAAGAGAAATGGTAAATCTATTTAATTATTTCGGAATAATAATTTGATATATATATAAAGCTTGTTACCAAAATCATTAAAAAAAATCCTGGAATTAATGCTAAATATGCATTGCCTAAAAGGATGTATTGATAATTCTCTTTTATCATGTATCCCCAACTAGGCAGAGGAGGTTGAGTACCAATTCCTAAGAAGCTTAATCCACTTTCTAATAATATACTCGATGCAAAATTGGTAGCAGAAATAATCAAAATAGGACCCATGATATTAGGGAGAATATGATTTATAATAATTCTAAAATCACTAATACCTAGAACTTTTACCGCAGTTACATAATCTTTTTCTTTTTCAGATTTAATTTTTCCTCTTACTAATCTAGCGACTTCAACCCATATTGAAAATCCAATTGCAATATAGATTTGCCAAAATCCTTTACCAATAGCCAATGAAATTGCAATAACTAATAACAACGTAGGTATTGACCAAAAAATATTGATTAGCCAAACTATAAATGAATCAATTTTACCTCCAAAATATCCGCCTAAAATACCAAAAAATAATCCAATAATTGTTGATATTATTACGGCCATTAATCCAATAGATAATGAAACTCTTGTGCCTAATATAACTCTACTAAACAAATCTCTACCATATATATCGGTGCCAAATAAAAATTTTTTAGTAGTTAAGAACTTAGATTTAATAATTTCTAAATTATCTTCCTTAAATAACGTAAAATCAAATTTTTTTAAAATTTTATTTTCTCCATCTGAATAAATATTAACAACTACTTGTTTTCTTTCACTAGTTATTGAAGTAATTGCATATTCATCAAATTTATTTTCAGTACCGAAAAACAAATCAGAGAGTTTAAAGTTATTTTCACCTAAAGGAACTTTTAATATCAATATTTCAAAACCAGGTTTTTTTGATTGAATATTCAAATTCATAGAATTTGCATTTTTAGTTTTATCTGGGATGATTAAAAAAGCAAAAATTGAAAAAACCAAGCAAATTAAAATATATAGACATGATAATTTTAATGGAATATTCTTTAACAAATTAAAAAAAATTGATTATTCTTTATTAGCTAAAATCATTTCGGATTTAGTTTTATTGGAAAAAATTTGCTCCAAAACATTTACACCCTCACTTATAAAAATGTCTCTTTTTAAATTTTTATGCCAACGATTTCTGTTGCTTAAAAGTTCTTTATTTGACATTATAAACTCTTTTTCAGTTTTAAGCAGTTTAAAATTTAAATTATTGGAATAATCTGAAATACTTTCAAAAAGTTTATTTTTTTTAATAGTGCTTTCGGTGTAGTCTTTATAAGACGAAAAATTTAGTGGGATTATCTTATTATCTCTCTGTTCCTTAATCCATTCGGCTCTTTTTGAGATTAACTTATGATAATTATTTGAATTAATTCTACTTTGGGCATTAGAAGTTATAAAATTTATATTTTGAAATCCATTCCACTTAGTGTAGTAGGCAGCATCAATTTTATCCCACTGAAGTGGATTTTTTTCATCTCTTTCTCCATTAAATATATACATGTAACTATCTGGTATAATAACATCGCTTTTAACACCTTCTAATTGTACTGATTCACCATTAATTCTGTAAAATTTATCAGTAGTAATTTTTATAGCTCCCATATCAAAATTTGAATTTGAAATAAACTTATTTAGATCTATAATATTTTGTACTGTACCCTTTCCAAAAGATTTTTCACTACCTATTATCACAGCTCTTTTGTAGTCTTGAAGAGCAGCAGCTAGAATTTCAGATGCAGAAGCTGACATTTCATTAATTAGCACCACAAGAGGTCCATCCCAAACTATTTCAGGGTTTCTATCATATAAGACTTGTTTTCTATTTCCAATAGATTTAACCTGTACAACCGGTCCTTTTTCAATAAATAAGCCGGTCATATCTACAACAGTTTGCAAAGATCCCCCTCCATTATTCCTTAAATCAAGAATTAGACCTTGCATTCCATTATTTTTAAGTTTTATAATATGATTTTTAACATCTTCAGCTGAGTTTCTGTTTTTATAATCTGAAAAGTCCACATAAAATTTAGGTAAACTTATATAACCATAATTGACATTCTCTTTATTAATCAAAGTAGATTTTGCATAAACTTCTTCAAGTTCAACTACATCTCTCATAATTTTAACATCTTGAATAGAGCCGTCCATTTTTTTAATAGTGAGTGTTACAAAAGATTTAGCAGGTCCCTTAATAAGCTTAATTGCATCATCTAATTTTACCCCAACCACATCAACAGGTTCTTCTCCTTCTTGTGAAACTTTTAAAATAATGTCTCCAACATCCAAAAGTTTATCTTTCCAAATTGGACCACCAATTATAATTTCTACAATCTTAATAGTACCTTCTGTTTTTGTTAATCTTGCACCAATTCCATTAAATTTTCCAGAGATATTTATATCAAATCTATCTTTATCATCAGGCTGAAAATAAAATGTATGGGGATCAAGTTGATTTAAAAAAGAATTTATATACGAGGAAAACCAATCATCTCTATCCATATCTTTATAAAATTCGAAAAAATCTTCTGTATTTTTCTTAACAATAGCAAGTGATTCATTGTAAACACGATCATCAATAAAATCCAGTGAATCACCTAACTTAAGTAGTGCTATATCAAGAGTAGAAAATTTAAGTTGTTTTCTCCATCTTTGTTTTACTTCATTTTTATTTTTTGAATAATCCTTGTTTTCAAAATCAAGATCTAAAGTTTCTTTAGAATTAAAATCAAAAGGATTAGCGATAATCTCTTTATAATATTTTTTAATCTCTTCAAATCTTAATTTACTGGTTTCATAAACAAGATTAAAAAAAGTTAAATCATAGTTTTTGATTTGGTCATCCAACATAAATTTATATTTTTCAAAATTTTTGATGTCAGATTTTAAAAAAAATCTTTTTTGACTATCGAACTGATTTATGAAAGATGAAAAGATTTTTTCAGAAACACCATCATTAATTTCAATTTTATTGTAGTGACCTTTTTCAACAACATATTTTACAATTTCAATTAATAATTTGTCTTTATTTGGATCAGAAAATTTTTTGTCGGAAAATGTAAATCCAATAAAAAATAATGGAATAACTAGAAATAAGTATCTGTGCTTCATATTCATTAGCTTACTATAAAAGTAATTAATATTAATTATAAATTAAGACTCAAAATTACGTTTTAATAATATGTGTATGTAATTAATTACTTTTGTTCAAAAATTGGACCACGAATGTCAAAAAAACCTTTAATACTTGTCACAAATGATGATGGAATAACTGCTCCTGGAATAAGAATTCTTATTAGTGTCATGAATGAAATTGGTGATGTAGTAGTTGTTGCACCAGACAGCCCACAATCAGCGATGGGTCATGCTATAACAATTAACTCTACGTTACATTGTCAAAAAATTAAAATTGATAATGGTCCACAACTTGAATATTCCTGTTCTGGTACCCCAGCTGATTGTGTAAAGCTAGGAGTAAATGAAATTCTTGATGAAAAACCAGATTTATGTGTGTCAGGTATAAATCACGGTTCTAACTCATCTATAAATGTGATTTATTCTGGGACAATGAGTGCTGCAATTGAAGCAACAATTGAAGGAGTACCAGCAATTGGATTTTCATTATTAGATTACAGATGGAATGCAAATTTTAATCATATAAAAAAATACATTAAAATTATTACACTTAAAGCGTTGGAAAAAGGTATCCCCAAAGAAACAACTTTAAATGTAAACTTTCCAAATATTGATAAAGGGGAAATAAAAGGAATTAAAATTTGTAGACAAGCAAATGCATATTGGATAGAAAAATTTGACAAAAGAACTAATCCTCTTGGAAAAGAATATTACTGGATGACAGGTGAATTTATTAACATGGATAATGGAAAGCAAACTGATGAGTTTGCTCTTGATTCAGGGTATATATCCATAGTACCAGTAAAACATGATTTCACAGACTACGATTCGATAGTAAAAATTCAAGATTGGAAACTGTAAAATGAAATACTACATTATTGCCGGTGAACCTTCGGGAGATCTTCATGGATCAAAATTGATTAAAGAAATATTCAAGCTAGATAAAAATGCAAAAATTAGATTTTGGGGAGGAGACTTAATGAAAAAAGAGGGTGGTAAAATTGTTATGCATTATAAAAATCTAGCTTTTATGGGTTTTAGCGAAGTTTTTGCAAATATTTTTAAGATTTTAAAAAATTTTAAACTATGCAAAAAGGACATTTTAAATTTTAATCCAGATAAAATTATTTATATAGACTACCCAGGTTTTAATTTAAGAATATGTAAATGGGCAAAAAAAAAAAGATTTAGAAATTATTTTTATATCGCTCCTCAAGTTTGGGCATGGAAGGAAAAAAGATCAGAAATTATCAAGAAATATGTTGATGAATTATATGTGGTTCTACCATTTGAAAAGGATTATTTTACAAATAAACATAATATTAAAGTAAATTTTTTTGGACATCCGCTAATGGATGATCTGAAAAAGTTTCAATTAAAAAAAATCGAATTTAAAAAACCAATTATTTCAATTTTACCAGGTAGTAGAAAACAAGAAATCACAAAAATTTTAAATGAAATTTTAAACATTTGTAAGTACTATCCAGATTATAAATTCATAATTGCAGGTGTAAAGCATGTTGGTGTGGAAACTTATAATAAAATTATAACAAAGAAAAACTGTAATGTTGAGGTTATATATAATAGAACCTACGATATTATTGCATCTTCAAAGCTTTCAATTGTAACAAGTGGAACAGCCACCTTAGAAACGGCATTACTTAACACTCCTCAAATTGTATGTTATAAAACAAGTAACTTAAATATTTTATTAGCTAAGTTTTTTATAAAAATAAGATTCATATCACTTGTTAATCTAATTTGTAATAAGGAAGTAATAAAAGAATTAATACAAAAAGATATAAATGAATTAAATCTAAAAAATGAAATAAATAGTATTATTAATGGTAAAAGTGAAAAAATTAAAAAAAATTATTTGATTTTAAATCGATTAATTGGATCACATGGCGTAAGCGAGAAAGTAGCCAGACATATCTTTAAAAATTAACAAACAATATTTATTATTTTATTTGGAACAAAGATTATTTTTTTAATACTTTTTCCGTCAAGATTTTTCTTAGTTAATTCATGATTTGATATAATCTCCTTTACTTCATCTGAAGATAAATCAATTGATAATAAAACTTGAAACTTTAGCTTACCATTAAATGAAACAGGGTAATTTTTTTCTTTTTCAAATAAAGTTTTAGGATCATGGATAGGAAAATCTTCGTCGATAATTGAACTATTATTACCTAAAATACTCCATAATTCTTCTGCAATATGTGGAGCAAAAGGAGATAATAAAATTGATAATGGTTTTAATACTTTAGATGAAGAACATTTTTTTTCAGTTAATTTGTTTACAAGAATCATTAATGAACTTACACAAGTATTAAATGAAAAATTTTCAATATCGTAGTTTATCTTTTTGATCGTTTGATTTAAAATTTTTAAAGACTCATTATCAGGTTCAGAATCAACAACAATTAAATTGTTTTCATCATAAAAGAGTTTCCACACTTTATTCAGAAAATTAAATACACCAGAAATTCCATTTGTATTCCATGGTTTTGCTTGCTCAATGGGACCTAAAAACATCTCGTATAGTCTTAAAGTATCAGCACCATAACTATCACAAATATCATCAGGATTAACGACATTATATTTTGATTTTGACATTTTCTGAACCTCTCTCTCAACTTTAAAAATATCATTTTTCATTTTAAATTTTGCTTCTGAATATTCAGGCTGCCAATCAATAAATTGTTTTAAATCAAGTTCATTATTTTGATTAATAATATTTATATCCACATTAATTTTTTGAATCTTTTCATTATCAAGTGAGTCGGAAGAAATAAAAATACCAGAATCTACATCTCTGTATATTAAAGCCGAATTACCCAATATCATACCCTGATTTACAAGCTTTTTAGCATAAACTTCAGTATTAACCAATTTAATATCATACAAAAACATTTGCCAAAATCTAGAGTACAATAAATGACCTGTTGCATGCTCACTTCCTCCAAAATATAAATCAACTTCTTTCCAATATTTAAGTGCATCTTTAGAAGCAAAACTTTCATCATTATGAGGATCCATATACCTGTTAAAATACCACGAACTACCCGCCCAACCAGGCATAGTATTTAATTCAATACGAAAAACTTTTTTTTCATCAATTTTTGATTTTGAAACAATCCTGTTTTTCTCAATATCCCATCCCCAGTTTTGAGCATTTCCTAATGGTGGATCTCCATTTTCAGTGGGAAGATAATTTTTAACATCAGGTAATTCTAATGGCAAATATTTTAAATCAATCTGATATGGAATATCATTCTTGAAATATATAGGTATTGGTTCACCCCAATATCTTTGTCTGCTAAAAACAGCATCTCTTAGCTTATAATTTGTTGTTTTATTTCCTGAGGAAATCTCACTCAATTTTAAACAAGCCATGTCAAAAGCAGAATTAAAATCTAAATCATTTAAAAAGTCTGAGTTTGTAATTTGAACTTTTTCTTTTGATTCAAAAGCCTCATCATCTATGTTTACATCTTTAAAGATATTTACTATTTCAATATTAAAGTGTTTTGCAAATGCATAGTCCCTTGAATCTCCACATGGAACAGCCATAACAGCACCTGTTCCATATGTGGAAATTACATAATCTGAAATCCATATTGGTAATAATTTTTTTGTGAAAGGATGAATTACATATGAACCTGTAAATACACCTGAAATAGATTTTACATCTGAAATCCTATCTCTTTCACTTTTTTTACTAGATGTATTAATATACTCTTCAACTTCTTTTTGATTTTCATTTGTTGTTAATTCTCTTACTAATTCATTTTCTGGAGCTAAGGTTAAAAATGTTGCTCCAAAAATTGTATCCGGTCTTGTTGAGAAAACTGAAATATATTTAGAGCTTGAATGAACATTAAATTTAATCATTGCTCCCTTAGATTTTCCAATCCAATTCCTCTGCATTTCTTTTAGAGGTTCGGGCCAATCAATTTTATCCAATCCATGTAAAAGCCTTTCAGAGTAGGAGGAAATTCTAATACTCCATTGCTTCATTTTTTTTCTAACAACTTCAAATCCACCTCTTTGTGATAAGCCGTCAATAACTTCATCATTTGCTAAGACAGTTCCTAGCTTTGGACACCAATTTACATAAGCCTCAGATAAATAAGCAATTCTAAATTCTTGAATAATTTCTTCTTTTTGATTTATATTAAAATTAATCCAATCATTAGCAGTAAACTTTTTAGAGAAATTCGCTGTTTCAAAACTTCCCTTTTTTTCAAAATGATTTACTAGCTCATTAATAGGTCTTGCTTGCTGACGGGTGTCATCGTACCAACTGGAAAATAGTAATAGGAACATCCATTGGGTCCACTTATAATAGCTTTTATCAGAGGTTCTTATCTCTCTAGACCAATCAAAAGAGAATCCCATTCTATCAAGTTGTTGTCGGTACCTTCTAATATTTTCATCTGTTGTTTTTTGCGGGTGTTGTCCTGTCTGTATTGCATATTGTTCTGCTGGTAATCCAAATGAATCATAACCTTGTGGATGCAATACATTAAATCCTTTATGTCTTTTATATCTTGAAAAAATATCACTAGCAATATATCCTAAGGGATGTCCAACATGTAATCCTGCACCAGAGGGGTATGGAAACATATCTAAAACATAAAACTTTTTTTTATCTGAAATATTAGAAACCCTAAAAGTATTATTCTGTTTCCAATACTTTTGCCACTTCTCTTCTATCTTCTTAAAGTTGTATGTCATTTTTTAAATTATAACAAAAATAAGGTTATTGTTTAATGCAAAAAAATTAAAAGAATTGATTTAACTTAAAATCCTTTACTATTTTTACATGAAAATAAATACTTTGTCTTCTTCTGCATCAAATAAAATATTTTCTAGTTACTTTTTGGTTGTCATTAGTATATCTGTAGTGTTATTTCTAATTACTTCTTTTACTTTGATAGCATTAAATTCTGAAAAGATTATTAGTGATTTTAAAGAAAAAATACCTGTAGTAGTTTTTATAAAGGATCAAAGCAACAAAATTGAATTATCAAAATTTGAAAAAAATCTTGAAATTAATAGTAGGATAAAAGGTTTTGAATTTGTATCAAAGAAAAATGCAGCAGATAAACTTTCAGATGAAATTGGAGAAGATTTTATAAGTTACCTAGGCTATAATCCCCTATATGATTCTTACGACATTTTTTTTACATCAGAAAATGTCAATAATCTATTTATCAATCAATTAGTTGATGAGTTCAAATTTGAAAGTTTTGTTGAAGAAGTGACTTATGATGCTCCTCTTATAGAACTTATAAATATGAATATTAAAGTTATAAAGCAATGGTCACTAATCATTGGTTCTATTTTTTTGCTTATATCTATTATTTTAATCAACAATACTATTCGATTATCTGTATATTCTAACAGGTTAAATATCAAAACAATGCAATTAGTTGGTGCTACTAATTATTTTATAAAGAAGCCTTTCATAATTACACATTTAAAACTTGGTATCACAAGCAGCTTGTTTTCATCCATTTTAGTATTATTTATTATGTATTATTTAAATATTAATGTTTTCGAGATTGATTTTAGTAAGGTGCGAGAATCAATATTAATTTCGATATTTTTTTCATTCATTTTAAGTATTATAATATCATATTTTTCCACGAATATAATTACTGGAAGATATATTAATTCTAATATTGAAAAACTATACTAATGAAAGACAAAAAATTTGCTTTTGGTAAAAGAAATTACAAATTTATGTTATTTGGAATTTTTTTTATTGCATTAGGGTTCATCCTAATGTCTGGTGGTGGAAGTGATGATCCAAATGTGTTTAATGAAGAAATATATAGTTTTAGAAGAATACGAATCGCTCCACTAATAGTTATAATTGGTTTTATAATTGAAATCTATGCTATTTTAACGAAACCAGATTAAAATGGATGTTTTAAAATCATTGCTACTTGGAATTGTTCAAGGATTAACCGAATTTTTACCTGTTTCTTCAAGCGGTCACCTTGAAATATTTAAAGTATTTTTAAACTTCTCTTTTGAATCTAAAAATAGCTTGTTTTTTACTTTAATTGTTCATCTTGCAACTGCAATTAGTGCTGTATTATACTTTTGGAAAGATGTAAAAAAAATTATTTTAAGCTTAATTAATAATAAAAAAGATGACAACTCCTACTTTGCACTTTATATTTTAATTTCTATGGTGCCAGCTGGATTAATTGGTTATTTTTTTGAAAATGAAATTAATATTTTGTTTAATGGTAATTTGATTTTAGTTGGTGTTATGTTAATCATAACATCATTAATACTATTTTTATCAGATAAATACAATGATTTAAATAAAAAACTTAATTTAAAAAATTCACTATTAATTGGTATTTCCCAAGCTTTCGCAATATTACCTGGAATTTCAAGAAGCGGTGCAACAATTGGTATGTCAATTTTTTTAGGACTAAATAGAGAAACTGCAGCAAAGTTTTCATTCTTAATGGTTGTTCCTATTATCTTAGGCTCCTGTCTAAAGATTATATTAAATAATGAAATATCAATAAATTATATCAATGTCATGAACTATTTAGTCGGATTTATTTCTGCATTAATTTCTGGATATTACGCTTGCAAATGGATGATAATTTTTGTAAAAAAGAGCAAGTTAATTTACTTTTCAATCTACTGTCTATTGATAGGCACATTATCTATTATATATTCATTTTTAAATGGATAATATTAGTGAGAAAATTTCTGAAGAAGGGTTGGTTATTCCAATTTTTAAGCCAATTAATTGGACTTCTTTTGATGTTGTAAAATATGTTAGAGGAGTATTTAGAAGACATACTCAATTTAAAAAAATAAAAGTTGGTCACGCCGGCACATTAGATCCACTGGCTACTGGATTATTAATAATTTGTGTTGGAAAAAAAACTAAAGAAATATACAAATACCAGGACCAAAAGAAAACATATTTTACAACTTTCAAACTTGGTGCTACAACTCCATCTTATGATCTTGAAACAAAAATAAATCAAACTTATTCAACTTCTCATATAGATATTGATAAAATTAAAAAATGTATGAAAAATTTTATTGGTGAGATAGATCAAGTTCCTCCAATATTTTCAGCTATAAAAGTTAATGGGAATAGATCTTATAATTTAGCTAGAAAAGGTAAAAATGTAAATTTAAATTCCAGAAAAATAATTATATCAAAATTTGAGTTATTAAGCTATAAAAACTTAGAAATGGATTTTAAAATAGAATGTTCCAAGGGAACATATATTCGATCAATTGCACATGATTTTGGAAAAAATCTTAATTCAGGGGCTTATCTCAAACACTTGGAAAGATATTCAGTTGGAGAGCATAACATAAAAAATGCATATTTTTTAGATCATCTTGAAAATAGACTATTTACTTAATAAGTTTAGAAAATTTTCACGTTTTATAATTTCACCCCCCAAACTTTTTAAATGCTCAGATGGAACTTGACAATCGATAAATCTATAATTATTTTTTTTTAACTCAAGATTTAAATAGTATAATGCAACCTTACTTGCATTTGATGATTTTGAAAACATGCTTTCTCCACAAAAAATATCGTCTAAATCTAAACCATAAAGCCCTCCAACAATTTCATCATGTTCCCAAACCTCAACAGAAATTGCTTTTCCCATTCTGTGCAACTCAATAAATGAATTTATTAGACCTTTTGTAATCCATGTTCCTTTTTGATTGATTCTTTTAATATTAGCACATAAATTAATTACCTCCTCAAACTCCTTATTAAAGGTAATTCTGAAATCACATTTTTTTAGAAAAACTTTAAAGCTTTTTGAAATATTAAATTTATCACAATACAAAATCATCCTTGGATCTGGGCTCCACCATATTAGATTTTTATCAGATTCAAACCAGGGGAAAATACCTTTTTTGTAAGCTTCAATTATTCGTAAAGGGTTAAGATCACCCCCATAAGCAACTATTCCATTTTCATCTGCATTATTAGGATTAGGGAAAAAATAATCTTTACCTAGTTGAAACATATTTTTTAAAAAGGAAGATCATCTGGCTCATTTTCTGAACTTTCAGAAATATTTAGGTCTTCTTTGGTTGGCAAAGGAGGCAACTGAGATTCAAAATCATCCTCAGCTTTTTCAATACGCCAACCTTGAATAGAATTAAAGTATTTAATTTCACCTTTGTCGTTAGTCCATTCCCTTCCTCTTAAGTTAATATCAACCTTAACTAAATCTCCAATATTAAATGCATCTAAAAGGTTAGTTCTATCTTGAATAAACTCAACAAGTATATTCTGAGGGTACTGTTCTTGAGTTGTTAATACTATTTCTCTTTTTCTAAATCCATTAGAGCCGTATTCCTTTGTTTCATTAATTAATTTTACTTTTCCAGAAATGTTCATAATTATATATTATTTTTTATTTTAAGTGATAATTTTTCAAAATCTTCTTTATCCATAATTAGAGAATTTGAAAAATTCATATCATTAACAGAATTGATTGGAATGAGATGAATATGTACATGTGGAACTTCTAAACCAACAACTGCTAATCCAATTCTTTCACAATCAACTGACTTTTTAATTCCACAAGCAATTTTTTTTGCAAAATCCATAAGAATAGTATAATCTTTAGAACTTAAATCAAATAAATAATCGATCTCTTTTTTTAAAACACATAATGTATGACCAATCGTATTTGGATTTATATCTAAAAATGCAATACAGTTATCATCTTCATGTACCTTGTAACTTGGAATGTCATTGTTGATTATTTTAGTAAATATTGAAGCCAAAGTTTTTATCTTGATATTGAAATAATTTCAAATTTTAATTTTCCACTAGGAACTGAAATTTCAGCAATTTCGCCCACAGATTTGCCTAGCAATCCCTTTCCAATAGGCGAATTAACTGATATTTTACCTTCTCTCAAATTTGCCTCACTCTCTGCAACTAATTGATACTCCATTAACATATTATTGGCAGTGTTTTTTATTTTTACTTTAGATAAAACTAATACTTTAGAACTATCTAATTGAGTTTCGTCTATAAGACGTGCATTAGCAAGTGTTTCTTCCATTTTAGAAATTTTAAGCTCTAATAGACCTTGGGCTTCTTTAGCTGCATCATATTCTGCATTTTCACTTAAATCACCCTTATCTCTAGCTTCAGCAATGGCTTTTGATGCTAAAGGTCTTTCAACATCTTTAAGTTGATTTAACTCAGCTCTTAACTTTTTTAATCCTTCCCTGGTATAATATGAAAAACTCATTTTTATTTAAAAAAAAACCCCTAATTCTAGGGATTTTCAAATATACAAATTTCTTCAAATTATACATTTTCACTAATTTTCAAGCATGTTAAATATTATTAAGTATTTATTTCTAATATTCTTTTTGTGTTCTTGTGAAAAAAATATGGAGAACGAGAATCCTTTTATTATTGACATAAATTTTGAAAAAATTATAAATTTAAACTTACCAGCTTATGATAATCTTAGATATAATGGAGGATCTTCTTATGTTGCTGGTCTTGGTGTAAAAGGAGTCATTCTTTTTAACTTAAATAACAATTACCTTGCATGGGAAGCAAGTTGTCCAAATGAAAAACCCTCCGACTGTAGTACAATGGAAATTCAGGGACTTCAAGCGGAATGTAAGTGTAATTTTAATCTTTATAGCTTAGCAAATGGACAACCATTGAAAATAAATACTAATAATTCTTTTCCAATGGTAGCCTATTTTACTGAGAAAAGTGGGAACTCATTAAGAATTTATAATTAATTCTACAAAATCATTTTTACAAATCAACAATTTTAAAATTTATTGGGATATTTTAGTAATCCTTGTATATTTGCAACCGCTTTAAGATTATGAATGCAATAGTAGAAATTTCTGGAAAACAATTTAAAGTTGAAAAAGATTCAAAATTGTTTGTTCATAGAGTCCAGGGCAAAGAAGGTGATAAAATAACTTTTGATAATGTTTTAATGCTAGACAATGGATCCAAAATTATTTTAGGGAATCCTGTTGTCACTGGCGCTTCTGTTCAAGCTAAAATTTTAAAGCATTTGAAAGACGATAAAGTTATTGTATTCAAAAAGAAAAGAAGAAAAGGATACAAAGTAAAAAATGGTCATAGACAAGCTCTTACTGAAATTTTAATAGAAAAAGTTTCTGAAAAAATTACAGCAAAAAAAGTTGAAGCTAAAGAAATAAAGGAAGCTGAAGTTAAAAAACCAGCTATAAAAAAAGCAGCAGTTAAAAAAACGGTAAAATCTTCAAAAAAATAATATAAAATGGCTCACAAAAAAGGTGTAGGTAGTTCTAAAAACGGAAGAGAATCTGAATCCAAGCGGCTTGGAGTTAAGATCTTTGGAGGTCAATCTGCAATTGCTGGTAATATTATTGTTAGACAAAGAGGTACTAAACATAAACCTGGTGATAATGTATACCTTGGTAAAGATCATACCCTTCATGCTAAAGTTAATGGGATTGTTAAATTCACAAAAAAGAAGGATAATAAATCTTTCGTTTCTATAGTACCAAATTAATAATTTTATAAAAGATTATAACTTTAGAGGATAATGCCTCTCATTTATTCTCATAATGACAAATTCTACTCTCATGTTATATGGGAAATAGTTGAAGATGAACAATTCTTTTTTTCTAAATTTTCTTTGAACAAAATAGAATTAAAAATTTATCAACTAAAAAATACCACTTCAAAAAAAATTGAGTTTTTATCTGTAAGGTATTTACTTAGATTGTTAAAACTTAAACCAAATGATCTATATTATAAAAAAAATGGAGCTCCAAAATTAAAATCAAAAAATAATTTGTCTATAAGTCATTGTAATGGATATTCTACAGTTCTTATTTCTGAAGTTTCTTGTGGAGTAGATATTGAAACTTTTAGAGACAAAATTTTTAAAGTCAAAGACAGGTTTTTAAATGAAATTGATATTAAAAATATTGACATTAAGTCAGTATTTAATTTAACTACAATTTGGTGTTTAAAAGAGTCTGTTTTCAAAGCTGAAAATAGCCCTGGATTAAATTTCAAAAACCAAATATTCATAAAATCAATTGAAAAAAAATCTAAGACAGCTGAATTATTTGTTAAAAGGTTAAACTCTGAAAGAGACTATAAATGCAATTTATTGTTCAATTCAAAATATATTTGTACTACTGTATTTTCAAATGATTGATTTTTTTATTGAGCTTTTTAACCAGTACTCTAAATATGATGCTATTGATATTTATCTTGAGATCTTAGCAGTTGTATTTGGATTTTTATCTGTATGGTATTCAAAGAATAATAATATTTTAGTCTTTCCAACCGGGATGATTAATACTTCTATTTTCGTTTATTTATTATTTAAATGGTCATTATTAGGTGACATGATTATTAATGCATATTACTTCATCATGAGCATATATGGATGGTTTTATTGGACAATGGGTAATAATAAAAAATCTGTACCTATTTCAATAATTTATAATCATGATAAAAAATTCATAATTATTCTTATCATATCTTCTGCATTATTTGTTTCGCTAGTTTATACACTTTTTGATAAGTGGGATTCATTTGTTTCTTACATAGATATTTTAACTACCTCAATATTTTTTGCAGCAATGTGGTTGATGGCAAAAAGAAAGATTGAAAGCTGGAACTTTTGGATAATTGCTAATATTATTTCTGTACCACTTTATTTTTATAAAGGCCTTGCATTTACCAGCTTACAATATTTTATATTTACATTAATTGCAGTTGCTGGTTATTATAAATGGAAAAATATTTACAACAAACAAAATCTGACTGTATAAAAATTGTTCTATATGGACCAGAATCAACTGGAAAATCAACTTTGGCAAAACAATTAGCTGAATATTATAAAACAGATTTTGTTCCAGAATATGCGAGAGAATATCTTCAAAAAAAATATGATCAATTTGGACTAATATGTCAAGTAAATGATATGTTACCCATTGCTAAAGGCCAAATGAATTTGGAAAATACTGCTACAAAAAATAATACTTTGATTTTTTGTGATACTAATTTATTGACTACTATGATATATTCAAAAATATATTTTAATTACTGTGATCCTATTTTAGAAAGATTCGCTAAGTCTAACTATTATGATATTTATCTATTAATGGATATTGATATACCATGGATAAAAGATAATCTCAGAGACAGACCTCATGAAAGAAAAGAAATGTTCGAATCTTTTAAAAATTCATTAATTAAAAATCAAAAAAGTTTTGAAATCATTAGTGGAAATTTTGAAGAAAGAAAAGAAAAAGCTATTAGAATTATAAATAATTTATTTAATTTTAAAGTATAAAAGGGGTGCTTCGGCTGAGATTATACCCATTGAACCTGGCAAAGTAATTTTTGTAAGGGATAATGACACTCAACTAGAGATTCCCGTTAATTTAATATTTATGAAAAAAATTATTTTAACGGTATTTTTATTTTCAAATCTTATTTTTTCACAAGAGAAAATAAACGATACCATACAAGGAACAGAACAAAAATTAGATGAAGTCATAGTTCAAGCTGTTAGAGCAAAATTTTCATCACCGATTAGTTTTTCAAACGTAACAAAAAAGGATATTTCTAGTAGAAATCTAGGTCAAGATCTTCCAATATTATTAAATTACTTACCCTCCGTTGTAACAACCTCTGATGCTGGTGCTGGTATAGGTTATACTGGAATAAGGATTAGAGGAGTTAGCCCTCAGTCTACAAATATTACCATTAACGGTATTCCATTCAATGATGCAGAATCACATGGTACATATTGGGTTAATTTACCAGATTTTTCATCTTCGGTTGAAAATCTACAGGTTCAAAGGGGCGTAGGAACATCAACAAATGGTTCCGGAGCTTTTGGAGCTAGCATTAACATATTAACAGATGCTGTTTCTGATATTGCATTTGCTACAATTTCCAGTTCAATTGGAAGTTACAATACTTTTAAAAATACGATTAAGTTCAGTACTGGTTTGATCAATAATTTTGAATTAAGTGGAAGATTGTCCAAAATAAACTCGGATGGATATGTTGACAGAGCCTTTTCCGACTTAAAATCTTATTTTATTCAAGGATCGTATAGTGATGAAAATACATTAATAAAAGCATTAACGTTTGGAGGACACGAAAGAGGATATCAAGCTTGGTATGGTGTAACAAGTGATCAAATAAAGGAGAATAGAAGACAAAACCCCTATACTTACGAAAACGAGATTGATAATTATAAGCAGGATCATTTCCAATTTCACTGGAATGAAAAATTAAATTCAAGCTGGTCTACTAATTTGGGTCTTAATTACACTGACGGAAGAGGATATTATGAACAATACAGAGAAGATGACTCGATTGATGGTTATTCAGGAATATTATCCTCAGATCTTGACTCCAACAGAAATGAATTGGGTACTACTGATTTAATAAGAAGAAGATGGCTAGATAATGATTTCTATGTATTAAATGCTTCAGTTGACTATAATAGTAAAAATTTAAATCTCAATTTTAATAGTTTTTACAGTTCCTATTCAGGAGATCACTATGGTGAAATAATTTGGGCTAGAACTTTTAGTCAAAATGGAAAAATAAGAGACAGATATTATGAAGGTAATGGGAAGAAGAAAGATTTTAGCGTATTTTCCAAAGCTTCCTTTAATTTAGGGGAAAAGACTGAGATTTATACAGATTTACAATTTCGAAAAGTTAATTATAAAACTTCAGGGATAACGTCTGATTTAGTGAATATGATACTTAACAAAGAATACAATTTTTTTAACCCCAAGTTTGGTGTTTCCTATAAATTTAAACCAAATTCTATGTTCTATTTTTCCTATGCGCGGGCCAATAGAGAACCAAGCAGAAGTGACTATGAAGCCAATTTTTTAATAAAACCTGAAGAACTAAATGACCTAGAACTTGGATGGAGATTTAGAAATCAGAAAATTAAATTAAATATAAATTCTTATTATATGCTTTATTCAAACCAGTTAGTTTTGACAGGTGAACTAGATGATGTCGGAACACCCATAAGAACCAACAGTGGTAATAGCTACAGATTAGGAATTGAGATTGATAATTTTTTAAAACTATCTAAAAAAACAACATTTCAAACTAATATTACTCTAAGTTCAAATAAAAACAAAGAAATTATTTCAAAAGTTAATGGAGAAATTTATAATTATGGAAAAACAAATATTTCTTTTTCCCCGAATTTAATCCTATCAAATATCTTTTCTTATATGCCGAATGAATACACGACTCTATCTTTACTTTCAAAATACGTAGGCGATCAATATATGAGTAACAATGATTCAAAAAATTCTCTACTTGAAAGTTACTTTATAAATGATCTTAATTTCACTTATCAAATAAAAACAAATAAACTATTTAATTCAATAATATTTTCAGCTTTAATTAATAATTTATTTAATATTGAATACATATCTAACGGATATTATTATACATATGATGATACTTGGAGTAATCCAGGTGAGGTTATTACATTAGATGGTGCGGGTTATTATCCTCAAGCCAATAGAAATTTTTTATTTGGTGTTTCTCTTGAATTTTAATTTATTTTAAATATTTATTATAGATTTGCATAGTGAAAAAGACATTTAGTCTTGTTTTTAGTTTTATTATCCTTTTTCCAAGCTTATTGAGCTTGGAACACTTTGTTTTTCATGATCACCATAGTTGTCATTATGAGGGAAATAACATTTATGTTCCTGAATATGAATGCTTAACATGTGATTTTATCTCTACTAGCATTACAGATTATTCATTTGACGATTATTACATATCAAGTATTATATTTCATGACATAAATATAGACTTTGAATATAATTTTTCACTATTATCCCATTATTCTTTACTAAACAAGAATAAGGCTCCACCCTATTTTATTTAATTAACAATTAATTGATTAAATAAACTATTACTAAACATAAAATTTAAAAATGAAAAAATATATAATTAATGCCTTTATGGCATTTATAATATTATTTGCAAATGAGATATATTCTCAATCAAATAATGATACAATTGTTAGAGTTAATCTTGAAGAAATAATTATTTCAACTCCTTTTAAGGAAAGTGTAAAAAATAATGTTCTTAAAGTAGATAAACTTAATTTAAATGATTTAAAAATCATTAACGCCAAAAGCTTTTCATATTCACTTATGAAAATACCTGGAGTTTCAGTTATAAGCTCAGGACCTGGAATATCCAAACCATCAATTAGGGGTCTTGCAGGAAACAGAATCGTTTCATACACTCAATTTTCCAGATTAGAAAATCAACAGTGGGGAGATGAGCATGATCTTCAAGCTGATGCCTTTGGGATTCAATCCATTGAAGTTATCAAAGGCCCAATGTCAGTTATTTATGGTGGCGATGCTATGGGAGGTGTAATATATTTAACACCTGATGATTATGTATATGATGATCTGCAAGTTGAGATTGGAAGCTATTACAATTCAAACTACAGTGGATTTACAAATAACTTAGGAATAAAGGGAGCCGCTGGAAATTTTGGATACATAATTCAAGGTAGCTATGTAGACAACGGCAACTATGAAACACCTGATGGTGAGGTAGAGAATACCTTTACAGAAAATACTGAGTTAAACTTAGGTATAGGTTATAAGTCTGAAAATTTTATTTCTGATTTAAGATTTAATTATTCTGAATCAACCATTGGCGTTCCTCACGCTGATGAACATGAGGAACACGGAGATGATCACGACGAGGATCACGATGATGATCACGATGACGATCACGATGAGGATCATGATGAGCACGAGGAAGAGGCTGCCTACCAGGATTTAAGCCACATGAAAATAGCTTTAAAAAACAGAATTTTCTTAGGCAAATCCGAATTAGAAATTACACTAGCACACACCATTAATGACAGAGCAGAATTTGGTGGACATCATGAAGAGGAACATGGAGATCATGATGAGGATCATGATGATGATCATGACGATGATCACGATGATGATCATGATGAAGACCATGACGAGGATCACGATGAAGATCATGAAGGTGAAGCTGAGTTAGATATGGAGCTTAATACAACTACTGTAGATTTAAAATACCTTTTTCCAAAAAATGGAAATTCAGAATTTGTGATTGGTTCAAATTTAATGTTTCAAGAAAATTTAAATTTTGGACATGAAGTATTAGTACCTGATTCAAAGAAAAATGATTTTGGATTATACTCAATTTCACACATACATGGTAAAGTCTGGGATATAATGGTTGGTTTAAGAGCTGACTTCAGAAATGTGACTGCTGATGGATTTGATAAAAACTATAGCAGTCTTACTGGCTCCTTTGGATTGAAAGGTAATTTAGGAAATGGTATAATGAGAATTAATTTTGCTTCTGGATATAGGGCTCCAAATTTACATGAATTATTTTCTGATGGTGTCCACCACGGTACTCTAAGGTATGAAGTTGGTGATAAGAATTTAAGTGTAGAAAAAAATATCCAAACTGATTTTTCAATAACTACATATTCTGAAAATTCACAGTTTGATTTTACTTTATTCTACAATGGATTTAATGATTATATATATTTAAATCCTACATCTCGAACTGAAAGTGATTACCAAGTTTATGAATATATTCAAAAAGATGCTTCATTATTTGGAGGTGAAATCTCTTACAGTAGAGAATCAGAAATTGATTGGCTTTCCTATGAAAGTTCAATTGAGTTTATCACTGGCTATACAACTGATAAGGAGTATTTACCGTTTCTATCTCCAATAACCTTAAATCATTCTTTCAACTTAGACTTTGATAAAAGTTCATTTGAAAT
>CEOF01019128.1_pt1 | contig 27636 bp, 16 predicted proteins | sample 361311 | NCBI WGS metagenome assembly CEOF01 (sample SAMEA2619667, study PRJEB7988) | marine metagenome | biome: marine biome (ENVO:00000447); feature: surface water layer (ENVO:00002042); material: "saline water (ENVO:00002010), including plankton (ENVO:xxxxxxxx)" | depth 5 m
CAAGGACAAGGACAAGGACAAGGCCAACAACAAGGTCAAGGCCAAGGACAAGGACAAGGCGAGCAAGGACAAGGCGAACAAGGCCAAGGTGAACAAGGCCAAGGCGAGCAAGGTCAAGGCGAGCAAGGTCAAGGTGAACAAGGTCAACAAGGTCAACAAGGCCAAGAGGGTCAACAAGGTCAACAAGGTCAGCAAGGTCAAGGCGAACAAGGTCAAGGCGAACAAGGTGAACAACAAGACAATGGGCAAGGACAACAACAACAAGGCGGCGAACAAGGCGGTCAACAAGAACAACAAGGCGAGCAAAACCAAAATGGTGAAAACCAAAATGGACAGAACGAGCAACAACAAGGACAAACTCAAAACGGTCAACAAGGTCAACAAGGTCAACAATCTGACCAACAACAAGGACAACAACTTGACAACCAAGATCTAAACGGTGATACTGACAACGATGGTGATGGAATACCAGATAATTTGGATAACGACAATGATAATGACGGGATTCCAAATGATGTAGACCAGAACCCATTTGATCATGACAATGACGGTGTTGAAGACAGCGAAGATAACGACGACGATGGTGATGGAATTGATGACCAACAAGAAGTTCTCGACGGTAATTCAAACACTGATATTTATGATCATGACAATGATGGTATCTCCGATACAGTAGATTTGGACATTGATAACGATGGTATTGACAATCGTAATGATTGGGAAGACGTTAATGGAAATGGTGTAATGGATGCTGGTGAAGACCGCAGCCGTGACCACGACAATGACGGTCTGAATGATGGAGTCGATCTAGATGATGATAACGACAACATCCTAGATACCGAAGAAATCGATGGCGCAACAGCTACTACATTCCGCTACGACCACGATAATGATGGATATACAGATATGGCAGATACTGACGATGATAATGACGGTCTTTCAGACTGGTTTGAAAACAACGACGGTAATGGTTTGACAGGTCAATTCGACCACGATAACGATGGCCTAGAAGACTATGTAGACGATGATGACGACAATGACGGAATCCTCGACTCTTTAGAATCTTGATTGAAGTATAACTAACATTTCACCAATGCCGAGGTATTGGTTAATGGTTCTCTGGAGGGTGAGCCCTCCAGGGAACCCCTTTTTTCTAAATTTTTTTAATTCAACTGGAGTTGATACTTATTCTTTCAGTTGATACCTTGAGGGCCATTTCACCCTTCGCTTTGATATAGTCAATTTATTAGGCGGGTTAGCGGAGAGATGCTTAAATGCTTTCAATCACAAATGAAGAGAAAATAAAAAGCCGACAAAAACTAACTTTATCAATAGTTTTAGTATTTCTAATGGTATCAAGTACGACCTTATCGTTTATGACAGATTTTGGTGATGAAGAAGAGATATCTACTAGATTTGCTATTTCAAATGGTGAATTATTGGATAAGGAATCTGTAAATATGGGCCAGCAACCATCAGGTCAAGGGGCACTAGATAATTTCGATAATCACTTACCTCCTCAACCGCACCCTGCTCTACATGATATAATGTGGACCGATTCTGGAGTTTCTTCCGGCGTAATAAATGACCTTGAAGCACTTGCTGCATTATCGCAAACATATTCTATATTCCTTGAAGAATCAAACAAAGAAGACCACGATAATGATGGTATCAACGATCTTAACGATTTAGATGACGATAATGACGGAATTTACGACTTATTGGAACGATTCGATGGATGCTATGGTACAGATCCACTGGACCATGATAACGATGGAATTCTCGACATAGACGATTGGGACGACGACAATGATGGTATCTTAGAAGGCCCTCTAGATATTCCAGCCCTAGAGGCTTTGGGATACGACCCAGTAAACGTTAGTACTGACAGATATCTCGACTCCTCCATAATTCATCCATGGACAAATCAACCAGTAGGAAATTTTTACCTTGCAGATCAAAATCCAATGGACCATGATAACGATGGCGTTACTGACGAAGACTCCGACGGATCTGGTGCAGATAGGTATGATGAAGACGATGATAACGATGGTAGAATTGACCAATTCAAGTGGCCTTGTGACTTAGATGGCGACGGAATCAGCGATTATTTCGATACCGATGATGACAATGACGGTGTATTAGACGTCGATGATGAGCACCCATATGATTCATCCAAGACTGGACTTATGTCAGATAATGCTGAGTTTTACGATGCTCCTCGTGTTTGGGCTGCTAACGAATATATTACTTATTCAGGCGGAATAGATTACGTGTTGTGGGAGGCTAACAGAGTTAATGCAGCAACCTCAACCATCTCTGGATATTATCCATTATTCGAAGACGCAACAATTATTTCTGAAGGGACTCCTTCTTTCACCCAAATAATTGATGGAGATTTAGATGGTGACGGGATACCAAATTTCCTAGATCCTGATAATGACAATGACGGAACTCCAGATAGTGCAGATACCGACGATGATAATGATACAATCTTAGATATGTCAGACCCAGACGATGACAATGACGGTATTCCGGATGTTTGTGTTATTGTAGACTACAATAATGACGGTTTGAATGATTATAACCGTTCAAATGATACAGGCTCATATCAAACCCCTGGTGCAGATACAGATGGCGTCCCAGGTATAGATTGTGAAATCGATTATGACGGAGATTTAGATGATGATAGATTAAGGCCTTTCGATATAAACTACAATGGAATTTATGATTGGTTAGACCCTGATATGGGAGGAACCCCTTCTCCAGATAACTTGGGAGATATTGCAGTAAGTGGCGACCAGGCTAACTTTGAATATGACCTTGATAATGACCAAATACAAAATGAGAACGATTCTTTCCCATTAGATACAACAACCGATGTAGCTTCATGGAACTGTCCTACTCAAGCAAATCCAATTCCAACAAATCCGGACCCAAGATGTATAACCAGAAGAGCATCATTCTCACAATTCAATGATTGGGATGGCGATGGAATCTCTAACTGGGACGACATAGATGATGATAACGACGGAATTATCGACGTACTAGATATTGACTGGGATTGTGATTTTGATAATGACGCGGATTTACACGCAATTAATGGCGGCCTTTACCGTGACGATGGCCCTAATGATATCGATTCTGACGTTGACGGAGACGGTTTGGAAAATAGTATTGATTGGGACGATGATAATGATGGTTTATCCGATTTATACGACCCTGATGATGGAAATTGTGGCGTAGTAGATTTCGATCAAAATGATGGCTTTTACACACCTTTCTATCCAGTTAATGATGGTGGAAATTTAGACGGAACTGACGATGGCCAAGGATATCAAGGCAACTCTTCTGACTATTGGAAGATGGTTTTCCAACATAACCCGTTTGAAAGTATGATGCTAAATTATAACGGCTACGACGGAACTACACAACCAGCAACTCCAGGAGTAGTTCCTGAATTCTACTGGTTCTTGTTTTCACGATGGTCTTCAAGAAATGGAGGCAATGAATGGGATATAGATTCAGATGGTGACTCGTTAATCAATGGATTGGATATAGATCAAGACGCCGACGGTTTACCCAATTGGTGGGATCAAGATGAAGGTAATGATGGTATAATGGATGTAGATGATCCTAAACTTGGTGGGTCATTCAATCTTTCAACTTGCGGTTGGACTGCAGGTAATTTCGGAACTGGATTTTCGTGTGGGTATGTTTACGCATTCGCGTATCAAATGCCGCTTAATGGCGTTAATGCTCAATTAGGATTACCATTCTCTACAAGGCCTGATGCTGGATTAGATCAAGGCGCTACTAACGGGGGCCCATCCAACAACTGGAGTTGCACTCCTGGTGCTCAAGGTGGTTGCTGGCACTATGATTATGGTAATGATGGAACAGTAGATTCTGGAATTACTTATACTCAAATTGCTAATAGCCGTGACGCATTCAATGTTTGGCTAGGGTTATTTATCTCAGTTTCCGGTTGGAATTGGAACTCAGATAACGGTCCAGTACAAGATTTCCCCGATGAGTTGGGGGCCGATATAATTTCTAATGACGTAGATCCAGATGTTGATGGAGACGGTTTCAATAACACAATCGATATCGATGATGATGCGGATGGAGTATATGATTGGTATGATATCGATGATGATAATGATGGCTTATGGGACTATTTTGAAGTCGATACCAATGATGACTTAGATGACGATGCATCGATTAATCTTCCACAAGGCTCTTCGTTTTTCACAGGTACTAACTGTGTTGATAATGACGATGACGGCAATGATGCTGATGCAGATGACGATGGATTCTTCCAAGCAGTTTGGGACAGGGGAGAGATGACCCAAGGATATCAAAATCCTAAGTTCTATGACGTTGATAATGACAATGATGGAGTTCCAGATGCAGAAGACTGGGATGACGATAACAATGGTATCGATGATTGGGCTCAAGAGTTACTTCCTGGCTGTTTCATTGGAGAGGAAAACTCACCTTGGGATCACGATAATGATAATATTTCAAACTGGGAAGATGATGATTGGGACGGAGACGGACTTAACAATACAGTTGAATTAGCAATATCTCTAACCCAAGCCTTCGACCACGATAATGATGGTACAAGAGACGATATCGATGTTGACGATGACCAAGATGGAATGGAAGATATCGATGAAATATTAGTTTGGCCAATAAGATTTAACAGAAACTCAACCAATCCTTGGGACCACGATGATTTCGGCGATGGAGAAGCATTAGCGAACCCTTCAGACCCTTCAGTAGGTCCCGATGCAATCGATAACGACGATGATAATGATACGCTTGTTGATGAAGACTTTGACCACTTAGAAGAAAATCAAGTATCATTCCCTTGTTATAATGGGGCGGAATCCAGTGATTGGGACTTCGACAATGATTGTGTGTTAGATGAAGATGATAAAGCACCGACATTCATTACCTTAGATGCTCCTAGTACACTTTGGATCGATGCACAAACACCACAGAGATTTACTGGACATGTCGACTGGGTGAACCCTGTAACCTTGGTATACGAACCCGCACCAAATATCCCTATTCAGATTAATATCGAATGGGCTAATAATGGTACGACTGCAATCGAATCAATATATGTACCAACAAATAACTTTGGAAACTTCAGCTATAACCAGTACATATATCCAGAGATGTTGACAGTTGGAGGACCTGGAACATACAAGGTTTATGCAGAAGTCACAGAATTATTCGCCTTCAATGGTAACCGTTCTCAAGAATATTTGGTTGGCGTCGAGGCTAATCTAACTGCAAATATTGCGCCAATGGGATCTTTCAAGAGCAGTGAGCAACCGTTCAAGATTGATTTCTGGGCACACTACACTGCTGATACTCAGAGAGGTGACTATACAAAATTGATTAATTTCGTTCCAATTACATTTACAGTAAGAGGCGGACCATTTGGAAATATTTCCACACCTACTAACTTTTCTGGATTAGATGGAAATGGTTACAGAACTGATAATCGTGGATTTGCCTCGGTTACCTTCGTGCAAGATTTAGGAATAAACGGAACTTGGAAACAGATACGAAGAAATGCTAGTTTAGATAATGGGGTAGGCCAATTGCCGGGTGGTTATGAAGAAATTATTTGGGACGACCTGAATAAGAAACACGTAATTGTTCAAGATTCATCAGGTCAGCCAGTCACAGGTAATTTCACCAGTCTGTATTCTAATACGACTTTACCTGCTGGAGACTATCAAGTCATTGGAAGCGTACGGCCTGAGATTGCATCCGAGTGGCCATTCCCATACATGCATGGCGATGATACAGAACCGGAGAATGTCAGAGTTATGCACAGAATGAATATCTATGGAGAATTGATAGTAGGCGGTACAAATCCAGTTTATTACTGGGATTCTACAATCAATAACAACAACGGATTCTTTGGAAACTGGGCTACATTATTCCATGCTGGAGCGCTAGCAAATGCTGGTTTAGATTTCAATACTATCTCAGCCACTAAACCATACCCAACTAACTGGGATGGAGTCTTATCAAGTCTAACAGGAGAGGCTGAAAAACTAAAGCCATTTATTCGAACAAGTGGCGATGACTGGGTAATCACTTTGGTCAATGGAGGAGATACTGAATTACCTCCTTGTGGAAGAGTCGATCCATTTGATTTAGACAGTGAGACCAGATGTGAAATAGTTCCAGAAATGAATACCGGTGAAACATTACGGATGACTGGTAGTGTCACCAATAGAACTGACGATCCATGGGTAAATGACCAAATCGCTTTACAAGTTGACAGAGATGGAAATAAGCAATTCATAGGCCAAGCAGAAACTCAATTTGGTGCACCACCGAAACAGGCTTGTTCGACATGTGATGCTGTTTACGATTACAATTTCACATGGGAGCCAACTAAATACCCTGCTAAGACATATGGAATGAGAGTCGATTTCTCCAATTCTGCATACTACTTTACTGGTAATACCAGTACACTATCTCCAACTGGAGCATACATCAATGTCTCAGTCATAGGAACAACACAATTCAAGATGACATCTGTTGCAAGGTTGTACCGTAACACTACCAACCTAGTTCAAGCACAACTACTCGATAATGCAAATCAAGCAGTTGGTAATGTTGCAGTGAACTATACCTGGTCATTCGATGGAAGGACAGGAATTAATTACACTGATGATAATGGATTCTTTGAGATTCCTTTCGAAATCAATGGAACTGATTCTTTGGGCAATTTCACCTTACAATTTGAATATCCTGGGTCTTTAAGATTGAAAGGCTCTATGGTAAGTCAGGATATTTGGGTCATATCTAGAACTAACATCACAGTAACTGATACGAGTGATAATTTACGACAGTCAGGTGATAATTGGGACTTTACGGCACTAATTACTGATGATGGCGCCAGCGGTACAACGCCAACAAATCTCGACGGAGCAAATACCCCAGGTGGAGGATTGGTGGATGTAATCTTTGAAGGTACAGATTTCAATGGAGTTTCTTACCGTCAAGTAGTTGCAACGATAGAACCAGCGGCTGGATTCTTGACCTTACCTTCTCAACAACCAGACAATTCCCATTTGTGTTATTATGACGGCAATGATGATGGTTTCGCAGACCGGGATGTAGATAAGAACGGTTTGAGCAGAGAAGAGTCAATAGGTTGTTTGAAAGCTAATATTAGCCCACTTAACCCACAATTATTGAAGAATGATCCAGCAGGATTCCTTCCTGACGGGTTTGGACCAGTGAACGTAATTCTAAGATTTGAAGAGAATCTCCCTAACGAAGGATGTGCATTACTAGATCCAAATATTAACATCCGTACTTTAGGCGGTGCATGGGATCCATGTACTTCGATTCCAAACAGCGAACAGTACAGAGTACTGATGACTAACAATGCAAATGGATTCTCTTTAATTGGTAGAACAACACTAGTTGTCGATGATCAAATCGTTTACACCAGTGAAGTGAACCCCCTAACAGGTCAGGTTGAAGAAAAAGACATGGTTGTAACAGGCCAGTTAATCGATGAATTAGGAACCAATCTTTCCAATAGAAAGGTCCGAGTTCAATATGAAATGGTAAATGGTGACGGAGGCGTCCAAGGATGTCAAGAAGGTTACACAGACATTAACGGATTCTTCGCAATTGATTGTGAATTATCAGGTGTTATTGCTGGTAAGGCCCGAGTTACAGTTACCTATTCGGCATGGGATAATGAAAATAATGATAGATTTAGATATTCCAATAAGACACTGCAAACAGAGTTTGAGGTATTTTCCAATTCTACTATAGCGATAACTGAAGTTGGACCATTTAGGTCTACTGAAGATAAATACATCGCTCCAAATGGAACAATGTATTACAGATTATTCTTGAAAGAATCATTCCATATCGATGCACGATTGACACAAACTAATGGCCAATGGGTCGGCGGAAAATGCTTGAATATTTACCTTGATCCTGAATCTAATGTTAGACCAATTGCAACAATTCGTACAAGTAATATTGATGGCTCTATTGAGTGGTTTAGTGGTGATCCATTACAAAACCCAACTCTTCGGGGAGTTGAAACTACAGGAGGAAAGACAGAAGGATACCGAACCTTAAGAGTTGCATTTGAACCGGATTCGAATGTTCCTGGAGGATGTGACAAAGACGCATCCAGTGCTTTGAATGGTTCTTTCTCCGATGTAAATATTCTTGTTAGGTCAAGAGTCGATTTACAAGTTAAGCAAACATGGAGTTTTATTGGAGATAACGGATTGTTTGAAGGAGACCCAGTAATTGGAGAAGTTGCTCTATTAAGAGACAGATTAGACTTGGCTGTAGAGAACGAAGAGATAATTTTCTTACGTCAATATTTCTCTGCAGACGGTGAATGGGTAACTGAAGGAGAAAACAAATCGAATACCAATGAGCAAGGAGTCGCCCGATTTGAGTGGGCCTTTGATGGTCGAATTTGTGAAGGTCAGGAGTGTGAAGGAAGATGGAGAATTATTGCGTATTATCCAGGTTCAACATTCTTCGCACCTTCCGATGACAACATCACTCATGAGATTCAATGGAGTGAACCGGTTTCCCTTTCATCTAATTCTGGTTTCTTTACTCCGGCAAATACAATGGCATTGGTAATCTTGCTGATGGCATTGGTTATTGGTGGAGCATTGTATTACCAAAGATCACAGGCTAGAAGACAGGTTCAAGCATTGAAGGGTATTTTGACTGATACAATGCTACAACTAGAGGCTAGCAATGAATTCATTGCTGCTATCTTTGATTGTTACAAGAATTTAGTCAGGCACTTCCGTAAATATGGTTTCATGAAGAAGGTCTATGAGACAACTCGTGAATTCGAAGCTGCGGTTAGAAACGCGTTCAATATGGTTCCAAGTGAGCAATTAGATGGCTTCCTAACCATCTTTGAAGAAGCAAGATATTCTGACCATACCATAGATGCAAGTCATAGAGATCGTGCATTACATACACTAGACGCGATTATTCGTTCGTTAACAATGGCCCTAGGAGAGGGTGTATTAGTCAAGCGTTATGAAGATGTTAATCTGTATGATAACCAAGTAAAAGCCGGTGAATTCGTGGCTGCAGATGGCTCAGTACGTCAAGCAGGAATTGTAGAAGGCGAAGGAACTGACTTTAAGATTTGATTACTGTTTAGTGGGCAAAACTTGCCGAACCTTCAAGGAGCATGTCCTGTGTGGCTTGTCCATGGAAGACTGGAAGTCCCTCATCGACCAAGCAATGCAAAAGGAAACAACCGACGTTATTGGAGCCCATAGCACCTATGGGCATGCGGTAAGAGTAGCCCTCAGTGAAGCACAAATGCTTCTTGGCGATTTAGAGGCTGCACAAATAATAGAATCGATTTATGGAGCACTTGTAGCTTACTCTCAACAGGTTATGCTTAGAATGAAAGCAGAAGACCCAGAAATCGGAGGAGTAGATCATGCGTTTAGAGCAGGACAGGCATACGGAGTTAGTTGTGTACTCAATCACTTGATAGATCAACTGACAGATGTTGCTGGAATCACTGCATTAGGAGCATTAGATGATTTCTCTGATACACTTCATGAAGAGATAATTATTCAAGGTAGAGCGGCAGGATTAACCGTCGAATTACTCGATGCAAAAGGCGATATTCTTTACGAGTAATGGTTTAATTTGACTACATTGGCGCTAAAAACCGCGTCGGTGCATTGATAATGGGTTGGCGATTCGGCAGCATGCTTCAAAGCATCGAGGGAGTCAAATGAGTAACCCAAATAACAAGACAAACGCACAGTTGGTTGATGTAATCAATCAACTGAAAGCCCAGTCTCGTGAAACCGGTTCCGCTGTTTGGCGAGATGTGGCCATGCGTCTATCTAGAAGTCGCAAAAACTGGACAAACCCAAACCTTAGCCGTGTAAGCCGCCATGCTCCGGAGGGTGCAACAATCCTCGTTCCTGGCAAGCTTCTCGGGAGTGGTGAGTTTACCAGTAACCACACCATCGCCGCCTACAGTGTGAGCAACGGTGCACGCGAGAAGATAGAAGCCGCTGGAGGTCGATTTATGACCTACGGCGAGCTAATGAACGAAAACCCATCAGGAAAGGGGGTAGTTATTCTTGGATGAAACTACCTTTGTTTTTGATGCTGAAGGCCTTGTTTTAGGCCGACTAGCATCAGCTACTGCAAATATCCTGTTGAAAGCTGCAAGAGAAGATCGTGATGATAAGGTAATTATTGTCAATGCTGAAAAAGCAATAGTTTCAGGCAGCCCTACATCTGTACTCAGCAAATATCATGCTAAGTATGAATTGAATCATGCAAGAAAGGGACCTTTCTTCCCACGTATGCCTGATATGATTCTAAAGAGAGCGGTTCGTGGAATGTTACCTTATCAAAAGAAGAGTAGCGGAAGAAGAGCCCTTCGTAATTTACGTGTTGAAATTGGCTGCCCTAGCCATTTATCAGGAGATTTACCAGATGGACATGAATCAGGAGATGATTCTAAGATTAGAAAGTCTACACCAGAGAGATTCATTTCTTTGGGTGAAATAAGTGCAAATCTAGGTGCACCAAGCCACCGTTGGACTGGAGGTGAACAGTAATGGCACGCAAACAAAAGAAATCCGTTGAAACTTCTGGAAAGAGAAAGACTGCAATCGCCAGAGCTAGCGTAAAGGCTGGACAAGGCAGAGTTAGAGTAAATAGTGAACCAATCGAAATTTTACAACCATCACTTGCAAGACGTAAGGCTATGGAGCCGTTGGTTATTGCAGATGCAATGAATAGACTAACAAAAGTCGATATCAACATCACCACTACAGGTGGAGGAATTATGGGCCAGACAGATGCAATCCGTACTGCAATTGCCCGTGGTCTAGTACATTACAATGGTGGAGCTAAAGGCATGGACGAAGAATTGAGAGATGAATATCTAAGATTTGATAGAAGTCTCCTAGTTAACGACCCTCGCCGTAAAGAACCGAAACACCAACTTGGCCGTGGTGCTCGTAGAAAGAAACAAAAGTCATACCGATGAGGCGATAAAATGATTATTCCAATTAGATGTTTTAGTTGTGGAGCAGTTGTTGCTCATAAATGGGAAGAATTCAATGAGAAGGTGTCATCAGGAGTTGAGATTTCTGATGCACTTGATCAAGTAGGATTGGAACGCTATTGCTGCAGAAGAATGTATGTTGGTCATCTAGACCTAATACACGAAGTTGCTCCATTCAGCGCTCCTCGTCAATGATTACTACGAAGGGCCCGTGGGTTAGCTTGGCCAATACTTGGCGGCTGGGGGCCGTCAGACCCCGGTTCAAATCCGGGCGGGCCCACCATATTTGTGACCTGAGACCTTTGGTTTGATATGCTGGTTATATGAAGCACATAACATGCGAAAGAACTCATCAGCGGTTCTCCTTGTGATTTTATTACTGGTTTCTTTGATTACACCTTTAAACACAAATGCGACAGATAGTACAATTTCTACAGATATGACTTGGTCGGGTCAATATGCGCTAACAGGTAATGTAACCATTATCCAAGGTGTTACATTGACAATAGAGCCAGGAACATCAATTGATTGTGGAGATGATTATTGGATTTTAGTTGAAGGCAATTTAGTGGTTGAAGACGCTCATTTCTTTTCATCCGCGATCCCCATTACTCAAGGTTCCCATGGAGCAGGTTTGTGGAAAGGAATTGAAATAGCAACTAGTGGAAGTGCTATTTTGAATACAACCTTAATCGAAAATGCAAAGACTGCTCTAAAGGTAAATGGACAGTTAGAAGCCAATAACCTGCATATCAATCATTCGTACATTGGAGTAAATAATTTAGCAAATTCTAACATAGCAGGCTATGAATCGAATCAAATCGATTATGATTCGATACAGAATAGTGGATTATTAACAATTTCAGAGGCACAAATCAATCAATCAGCAATAGGGATACACACCACTGGAATTACAACCGTTTCAGACTCTAATTTTTCAAGCATTGGAATCGCATTTAGCACTCCTTCAGGCGAACTGAATGCTCAAAATATTAATTTCGAAACAATTACAGTTGGAATCACAAGCCAATCTTCGAGTAAAATACATGTCTCAGAAGTCACAGGTAACAATATTTCATTGCTGGTAGATGCTGGTAATAGCGATGATTTACTCATTACAGATATCGATATTACAGGTGATCGAGCTTTAGTTTCTAATCAAGCAACATCCTTTGAAATTTCTAATATGTCCTTTACAAGAACTACTACTCATAATACTCCATTAATTGACCAAAACTGTGCTGGATTATGTAATTTGAATGACATTTCTTTTTCAGATACCATGAATGGAATTTTTCTTTCTGGTAGTGGGACTCATGAACTAGAAAATATTGATGCTTCAGTCACAGGTTCGGCAATTGAAGCAACCGGATCAGGCCATCTATCCTCAACCAACTTATCGATAACTACCACTAATTCAGGGATAAAATTACGAGGCCCTTCCTCACAATTCATGGGCGATACAATCGTTATAATTACACAGTCTGACTCGATAGGAATAGATATTTTAGATTCCTCGCATACTTGGTCAAATCTAATTATTAAAAAATCATTTAATCAACAAGATACAACTTCACTTGGAATTAATTCTTGGTATGCAAATGTTGATTATAATGATTTAAAAATAGAAAACCTATCTACAGGAATTCATCTTCAAGATAGCGAATTCAATGGCAATATGACTCAAATTCTAGGTGGCACAGATACTGCAATCGAACTAAAAGATAGCATAATCATAACCAATGAACTCTCAACAAAGTATCAAGCATTTGGAGCACAAATGCATGACCAGTCATATCTAAGGACAGGTCAATGGATAGCAGAATTACACAACTCTCCATTGAAATTATTCAATAATTCGTATGCTATAGTAAGAGATTTCGGGCCACTGAACACCAATTCTAATTCATTCGATGCGTCAGGAGATGGTACAATACTGTACGGAGGAAGTTCGAGTATTACAATTTCAACCACTGATTATGGTGTTTTTGAAGAAACAATAGTACAATTTACTGATATATCTGGAAATGCCGTTCAAGCAATAATAAATGTTAATGACTTTCAAATAGAATGTGATGAAAACGGCTATGCGACTTTACCTCTATTACCTCAGGGTTCAGTAATCGAAGCAATTTTTTCTTCTACAGGTGTAACACAATCTCTAATCGGCGGTCAACTAAATCAAGTGGTTCAAATTCCAGTAATTCCTCAAGGAGACTGGACCATAAATTCAGGACAGTCAGTCATACTAGGTCCTCGGCCAGATGGACTGCCACATTCCATTTCTGGCAATCTGGAACTTCTCGGAGACAGTAGTTTGAAAGTAATTTCCTCATCAATTTCAATACCGTCAGGTTCACAAGTTTCATTATTCGACCAGTCGCAAATAATTGGAGATAATGCTATTATTTCAGCTCCAAATATTGAAATAAATTCTCTAGCAAAGTTGACCTCTTTGGACAATAGTCAACTGATTGTTGAAGCACCTGTTGTTTGGTCTTGCAGTTCAACGATTTCTACAATTTCATTATTGTTTAAGCAAACCATTGAATTACAACCCAATTGTGATATCGAGATGCTAGGCGGAAGTATAGATTCATCGTTTAACATCCCTATTAGTTCATCATTCACCCAATTATCTTCTTTAGAATTAGTTGTTCTAGATAAAGGAGATCCGGTAGTAGACGCTCTTATTTCCATCAATGGAACTAATGAACTGACCGATGAAGAGGGCAAGGTTGCTATCAATGCTACGGCACGATTTATCGACGGTACCTCTGATAATGTAGGCGGGATTCAAAATATAACCTTACAAGTAGGTTCATTTTCAGATTTTGTAACCTGGGATTCTTCAAATTCCTTCTATCATACTTTTATTGCTTCAAGAATAAATTCAGGCATCCTATCTGAAAACATGATTCTGGAAGCCAAGTGGAGTCCATACTATCTAGAAGATGACCTAATTATTCCACAATTAAAGACTCTAAAAATAGATGATGGCGTATCATTTAGGATTTCTGAAGCAGTGAATATTGTCGTAAATGGGACTCTAGACGCCGGTGAATCCACTTTGTCATCAACAGGGTTTGGGGCACGTTGGGGAGGATTGGTCCTTGGAGAATACCTTAGTTCGAGAATAGAGTTGTCTAATACTGATATTGTAGAAGCCTTCACACCCGTACATATATCATCATCTGGCTCATTATTTGCTGACGGTATAAGTTTGATGCGTTCTACGGCATCAGAGCCACTTTTATTTGTTGAACCAAGCAGTTCAGCCTCAATTGAAATCAAGAACTCACAGTTTAGAGATGGAGGTAGTGGTTGTATTGAATTATATCAATCAAATGCAGAAATTGAATTTTCAAATTTAGAGATGTCATACTGCAACGGTCCAGCGATATGGGCGAGGCAAACAGAAATATTCGCATCTAATATTACCATTGGAGAAGGTGTTGATTCAGGGTTTGATTTAACCGAGGTTTCCGGAACAATATCTTCTGTCGATGCAACTCAATTCTCTGGAGCAGGAAACGTGTTTTGGCTTGATTCAATGGATGAAGAATTTAGGCTAGATAATGTGCTTGCGTCAGCAGGGCAATCCGCTGCGATTGCAGGCAGAAATAATCGTAATCTACAGATAGATTCGATGATTATTGAAGGAGCACCAGGAATAGATTTTGATTCATCAGCAGGTTTTCTTTCAAACATACAGTTGACTGGAAAAGGATCTGGGAATGGACTGATCAACCATCATGGGCGTTCCTCAAGTTCCATGATTTTTGAAGGTCTAATGATTGAGAACTATTCTGTAGGAATAGATCTTCATTCAGACGAAGTAGAAACAACTTCCCCAGTCATTATTAGAAATTCAATTATCAATTCTTCTACCGCCATATCCGCAGAGAATTATTCTGCTCTAGTTAAGAATTGCAATCTAACAGGACAATCAGAATTGAGTGATGATACAATGATCGATTTTGTAGACACAAGATTCTCTTCTCAATCACCATTCATAACTTGGAATAATGCCCAAGTAAATCAGTTGCATACTATACAAATAGATTCTCAACTAAATGGAATATCGAAATTTACTGAATATGATATAACCTCAATTTATTCGAATGGCGAGACATCGATAATTACAGTTTCTGGAACAACAATTCTTCAACAAATTCCTATTAGTTTTCAGTCTACTGATTTAGGGCAAGTTCAACTTTCCAGTATGCAGATTATTGCTAATTCTCCTGGCTTGCCAGAAAAATCAGTTAATTTCGAGAATAGTGATCAATGGGTAATTGGTACAATCATAGTGATACAATTAGAAGAAAATAACCCGCCTGAAGTAGAATTTATTGAACCAATATTTGGTCAACAAATAATGCAACAGACACAGTTTTCTGCTTCTGTAAATGTCTCTGACGATATAGATTATATTTCACAATTAAACTATCAATGGACAATTCTAGATTCTCAAAATAATCAAATTTTCCAAGTTAATTCCTCAATCCCGATGCAGAATATTTCAGTTCCTAGCCCTGGAATGTATATTTTACAAGTAGAGGTATTTGATACACTGGGGAAATCGACACTAGTCAGCCAATCATTTGAATCAATTCCTATAGATTCGGATGGCGATAATACAGTTGATTGTGATCAGAACTCTTGGTTTGATTTGAAAATTGGACGTTCATGTGGTCCAGATATTTATGATGAGGATGATGATAATGACGGTTTTTCTGATAGTCGAGATGCTTGGCCTCTAGATGCTTGTGCATGGCAAGACACCGATAAGGACCAACAACCAGATGTGATTAATTGTCCTGATGGAGTTACGACCTTTTTAATTGAGGACCAAGATGATGATGGAGACGGAATACCTGACGTCTTGGAAGGGCAGTCTAGCGATGATTCAGGGGATTTTGATACTTTTACAATGCTAATTTTAGTTATTATTGCCATAATCTTCGTTCTATTTGTTAGAAGAATGAGGCAGGGCGGCGGCGAGCAATCAGAAAAGAAGTATACTTACGAGTGATAAAATGGATATAGTTACGATTCCAAGTTCGGAGATTATAGCATCGATAGCAATATCAATTTTAGCTATAATTGTCTTATGGGATGCTTATTGGCTCACTAGACAAAAGCGTGACATTCCTGAATTAGGGAAAATCTCAGATGATGTTTTCGCTTGGTCAAGTGAAGGTCCCAATGAAGTGGTTAGACAGTGGGGTAATTTATTCTCCATGGCCGCAATGATGGCTTTACCTTGGGGACTAGTTGAAATCTCTGATACTCCGATGATATATCCTATCATTTGGGATATACTTCTCTCATTACACCTAATTTCTCTTTTGATTCCAAAAAGATACGCAATTACTCAAACTCATTTATTTGCCGATGGACAAAGATATGAATGGAAACGTCTGAAATTATCTAAGAGTAAGACAAAAAGAAGAATAATATTGCTGAGGAAAGGTTGGGGTATTTTTGCTCCATTACCCGTTGGAGGAAATTATCATGATTTAGCTGAGGCTAAGTCTAGGATTCTCCAAATCTTAAATCCATCAGAAGAAGAGTGACAATCGTTATTTTCAATAATCGCCGACTAGAGGCATAATCATGGAATGGACAGTAAGCGGTGAAGATGTATTTGTTAGATTAGATCCAGGTGAAGAAATTCATGCCTCATTGGGCTCTTTAGCAGATAAAATAGGATTTAATGCGGCGGCAATTACCAGCGGAATTGGTAGAACATGTGAAAACGTGTATGGATTTATGAATAATGACGGAGTCTATATCAAAAGACAACTTGTAAACCCATCAGAATTAGTTAGTTTATCCGGTAATATATCAAGAACTGAACAAGGTGATGTGTTCACTCACATTCACTGCTGTTGGGCTGATGATGACAATAATGTCCATGCAGGCCACATGTTTTCATCATCTGTTGCAGTAGTTGCTGAAATCCATGTAAGAATACTAACTCAGGCAATAATGACTCGCTGTCCATTACCGGATGTGCAACTATTAGGCTTACGTTTTTCGTGATGTTCATATCCTCTCGCACCAAGGGCTACACATGACCCGAAAGGACAGAATCAAGTTTCTGGCTGAAGCGGTCAGCTATCATCGAGAATTATACTATAATCATTCAGCACCAGAAATTTCAGACGCTGAATTTGATACATTATGGGATGAATTAAAACAACTCGATCCAGAAAATGCAGTTCTTCACCAAGTGGGCCCAGAACCACTTCCTGGAACCGTAAAAGTTGAGCATCAATTCCCTATGCGCTCTTTGGATAAAGGTACATCTGGCGAGGATATTGTTCACTTTGTAACCCAGTCTACTACTGGAGGTAAGCGATATCTGGCACAGCCAAAATTGGACGGTTCAGCGTTATCTTTAGAGTATGTTGCTGGTAATTTACACAGAGCAGCAACGAGGGGTAGCGGAGAGCGTGGAGAGGATGTAACCTTGAATGCTAAACTAATTGCTAATATCCCTTCTCGACTAAAAATTCCAATAGATTGTCATGTTAGAGGCGAAGTTGTCATGCCTCTGAAAACATTTGAAGAGAAATACAAACATGTTTCACCCAATCCAAGAAATCTTTGTTCCGGCGCATTACGGCAAAAGCATGGAGATGGAAAGGCTGAGGCTTCAGATTTGGTATTTTGCGCATATGATGTAAAGTTTCCAAATGAATCGCCACAAGCGAGTTATGACAGTGAACTGCTATACTTTTTACAAAACTCAATTGGAATCGAACCAGCACCATGGCAAATTTTCGATTCTGAATCACCACAAACTGAAATGATTCAGTATACAGAAGAATGGAGCCTGAAAAGATCAGACTATGATTTTGAAATAGATGGAATTGTTTTCAAATTAGACTCACTATCCCAGCGAGAGAGATTAGGATTCACTGCACATCACCCCAGGTGGGCACTCGCATGGAAATTCCCTCCCGAAGAAGCAACATCTGTACTTTTACATGTAGATTGGCAGACGGGTAGAACTGGAAATGTAACGCCTGTTGCACGTATTGCACCGCAAAAAGTGGGAGGAGTCACTGTAGAAAATACAACATTACACAATCCAGGTGAAGTCGAAAGATTGGGTGTTAAAATTGGTGACAAGGTACTAATTGTTAGAAGAGGCGACGTGATACCTAAAATCGAATCCAGTTTAGGTCCGGCTAGTAAAGTCGATTTAGAGAATAGATTCCATGCAGATGGAACACAATTCACAGGTATCCTGCCACCAAGTAGTGAAATTGTAATCCCCTCAATTTGCCCTTCATGTCCAGCAAATTTAGTTGTTGAAGGAGCTTTTCTAAAGTGCTTAGATTTGATGTGCGGCTCTAGGACAAGTAGATCGATAATTTACTGGTGTCGAGCATTAGAGATGGATGGAATTGGGGAAAAATTAGTAGAGCAATTACTCGATTCTGATTTGATAAAGAATCTTGCAGACTTATACAAATTAGAAAAACCTCAATTACTTCAGTTAGAAAGAATGGCAGAAAAATCTGCTAATAATGTCCTAAGTGAGATTGATAGAACGAAAAGCATGAACCTAAGCAAGTTTCTTCATGCATTAGGACTTCCAGGAATCGGCCCTGAATTAGCATCATTAGTTGCTCTTCAAACCAAGAGTTTCGATGGTCTAATGAAATGGGTAGAAGACGCAAAAGCCGAGCCAGGCGACCCAAATTTTGGCCCATTGAACGATTCTAAAGAGAAACCATTCACGCAAAATGCTGCGCTTAGACTGATGTGTGAAAACGAAGGTATTGGTTCTAAAGTTGCGTTACAGGTGAGAGATGGCCTTGATAATCGAAAAGACCTTCTTATCGAACTTTCACAATATCTTTCCCTTAGCGATGAGCCATTGCAGGTTTCAAAAGGCGTATTGAGCGATATGACATTCTGCATAACAGGTACTCTAAGTAATCCAAGAAAAGAGATTCAATTGATTATTAAAGCAGCTGGAGGAAAAGTCGTGAGTAGTGTTTCCTCAAATCTTGATGTTCTTGTTGCAGGTGAAAATGCAGGTTCAAAATTAGCCAAAGCGGATTCTCTGGGAGTTAAAGTTTGGAATGAAGAAGATTTGCTTAATGTTTGTAATCAAAACAGTTTAATTGATACATCCAAAGATACAGATTCTGAAAATATTCAAAGCAGTCTCTTTGACTATAATTGATATCAAATACGGTAGTCATTCAAACAAATTAGGGTTAACCTTCAATACTAAGGGAGATTACAACAACCATGAACTACTCCAAGATGGTTTATGCCGTTTTGTTGATTCTTTTAATTTCGGTAATTCCATTAACTGAGGGCAAAGAAAACGGAAAACTCAATTCTGGAACTGGGTGTGGATGTCATTCTCAAAGCGGTTCAAATGTAGCAACACCTTCTCTATCAGGCACTCCTGCCAAGTATACTCCTGGTCAAAGTTATCAGTTGACAATATCGGTTACAGGAGGAGTCTCAGGCTCAGGTGGGGGTTTTAGCCTAGATATTGACAAAGGTTCTATGAGTTACTTAGGCTTTGCAGTGAATATTAATTCTGCAGGAGATAGCGCTACACATTCTATTACGGGCAGCAGCTCTAGAACTTGGGGTCTAGATTGGACAGCACCTAATTCTGGTTCTGGGACAGTAACCTTCCAATTAGCAGCCATGACCTCGAACGGAGATGGTTCAGATTCTGGCGATAGGTGGGGCACTCTAACCCTTCAAGTTCCTGAAGATATTCCAACGAATCAACCTCCTTCTGCGAGTGGTGTTATGTTAACTCCTACAGACGCTAGAACCGCGGATAGTCTAACTCTCTCATATTCTTATTCAGACCCTGATGGAGATCCTGAATCTGGCTCTACAATCACATGGTTCAAAGATGGAGTTTCACTTCAACAAGGAACAATCCCAGGGAAAATAGTTTCTTCATCATTGACTAGCAAAAATGAGCAGTGGTATGCTGAAATAACTCCATCAGATGGGCAGGATTCAGGTTCAACGATTACCAGTAATACAGTTACAATCCAGAACACTCCCCCTTCATTTTCAACTCCAAGTATATCGCCTACACAACCATCATCTGACGATGATCTTTCATTTTCGATTAATGCAAATGATGAAGACCAAGATACTATAACAACCGAAATTAGATGGTATCTAAATGGTCAATTGATGAGCGAATTAAACGACCAGTCAACAGTCCCCTCTTTAGCAACAAGAGATGGTGATGATTGGTATGTTGAGGTGAGAGTTTCTGATGGTGAAGATACAACAATTTGGAAAACTTCTCAAACAGTAACAATAGGTTTAGGCGGTCCAGTGAATAATCAGCCAACAGTAGACTCCATCTCAATACAACCACTAAATCCCTCAACATTGGACTCATTAGTGGTAAGTTTCAATTCGAATGATATTGATGGTGACTCCATTGTTGATTCTCAAATCGAATGGTATCTAAATGGAAATTTGGTAAATGGCTTTACAGAAACTACATTGCCTTCAGAACAAACTTCCAAGGCTCAAGATTGGAAAGCACATGTTAGGGTTTATGATGGGACCGATTGGTCACAATGGACACCTAGTCAATCAGTTACAATTATCAATTCAAAGCCAATTATTCAGATGGTTGAACTGGACTTTTCACAAACCACGACAACCCAGAATATCAGTATGAATTACTCTATGACCGATGCCGATGGAGATTCTCCAACCTCTCCAGATGTTAAGTGGTTCAAGAACGGTGTAGAACAAACCAATTTACAAAACCAAGAGTATCTTTTAAGTTCTCAAACAAGCAAAGGAGATAACTGGACTGTTTACGTTAAAGCTAACGATGGTCAAGACTTTAGCATTGATTCATTGTCTGCATCAGTATTGATTTCTAACTCTTTACCTATTTCGATTGTGGAATTAAATCATACGCCGCTTCAAGATATGATTTTGACTATTTCGAACAGCGATGAAGATGGTGATACAGTCTCTAATGAAATCAATTGGTTTAGGAACGGATTCAAGGAAGGCTCGCTTACTGGTCAGTTAGTAGTCCCTTCACAATTAATTGGAGCAGGACAAGTATGGTCTGTCGAAGTAATTCCAAGTGATGGAGAATCTAACGGCACACTAGTTTCTTCTCAATTAGTTGTTGAAAACCTACCGCCAAATGCTGTAATAGATATTGAAAGTGTAGAATTGTGGGACAATGAAGAGATTGTAGTAACTGGCAAAAACTCGACTGATTTAGACGGATTTATCGATAAATATTCTTGGCAATGGTGGGATAATAATGGTAATTCTGGCAGCGGCACTGGTGAGACATTTTCTTTTTCACCGATTGGAGATGTTATGTTAAGATTGATAGTTGAGGATGAGTTTGGGGCGATAGATGATGATTCAATTAATTTCCAAACAGAAGCAGGACCAAAGATTACTCAACTTAAGGCTCAAGGAGATGGTGAACAAGTACAATTATCATGGAATTGGGAAGGGCCAGAGGCTACCTTTGAAATATTCAGAAATGGAGACTCACTTTCAATTATCAGCGAATATGGCTTCACCGATACACCGCTTCTTTCAGGACCAACAGATTATACAGTTAAACCAATTATTGGGGATAAGACTCTCAATTCAGGTGCAACTTCAGTTGAAGGATTCATTGTTGAATCAATTGATCCTAAATCGAATGAGGTATCAACGACTGGTGGATTAATCACCGGACTGGTATTTATTTTGATTAGTTTAGGCAGTATTGCAATGGTATTTTTTGAAAGGAGGGATTGAATGTTTAGAAGATTTAGAGTCTTACTAGTATTCTGCATACTACTTTCTGTTAGTACCTTTTCTCAAGCCAATCCTGGTGGGGTTGGAGATGGTATTTTTGATATGCAATGTGGAGGGGCTTGCCATGGCGATTCTTCGTTAAATCAGACATCATCTGCTTTAATTGAATTTCAAATTGAAGGAACTCCATACCTTGAGCAACCGATTTCTATCAATGCAGTTGCCTCGGGTTCACAATTGAGTATTTATGATAAAATTGGGCTGTTTTTATTGACCGATACAACAGGTCATAGCGATACTCCTAGAGACGCCGGTTGGGAGGTTTTATCAGATTCTAATGGAGGAACAAACAACTATCTTGAAGGCAATATTGATGTTGAAACCAACAATATTTCAGCTTCTTGGACCATTAAACCTACCGAGTTAACCACGACTATGTTCTATGTATCTATTCACCATGGTGGAGACGACGTCCCGTACTTCGGGATTAGCCAAGGTTTTGAACTAGAAGTTCTTCCTATACCAGAGAATTTACCTAGATTAGCAGCAGATTTCACTCCACAAACTAACAGAGATCTAGGGGAAGAAACAATAGTAAAAGTTGAAACTGAAGAGGTATCTAGTGTTTTAATCGAATGGAAAATAGAAGGTAGTACAACGACTACAGTGATTGCTAACTCTTCTGAAATTGGAACATGGCAGTTTAATGTCCCTGCATCAAATCAACCTTCAATATTACAGTGGAGAGCGATTTTAGATGGTGAAGGGCCATCGCAAACAACTCCTTGGTTTACTTTAGTCGCCCAAGAACCTCCGTTTGAGGTAGATGAAGCAGCAGTTTATCTCCAATCATTTGCTTTGTTTATTTTTGTGATTGGAATAGTACTAACATTGCAGATAAGATATTTTAAAGAGATAAACGAAGAGAAACAGTGGGAACAAACAGAAACCATAATTGAACAAAATTCCTCTAATAATCCTCCCCCATTGCCTAATGGCCAATTGCCGCCTGGATGGACGATGGAGCAGTGGGAATGGTATGGTCACGAATACATCAATGAACAGGAGGCAGTCCAATGATTTCTTCGGCTACATTTCATGTAATTACAACAGAACTGGTGGTTGGTTCTTTTGCTATGGCTGGATTATGCTTCTTGCTTCATGGCCTTTGTAGATATGAAATTATCAAAAGTAATAATTTAATCCAAGTTACAGATAATGTTGCTCACTTTGCGCTCTTGTTTGGAATTTTAGCAACTCCATTTGCAATCTTCAGTGGTATTTCAGCATCACCAGGTTCGGGCTTTTCCACACCAATTTTAGTCAACAAAATGTTTCTATCCATGACTGGTTTTGGTTTAGCTATATCAGCACTAATAGTCAGATGGAAATTTGGCTCCAGTATTCTAAAACAAAGAAAAACAATGTTGATTCAAATATTTTCAGGAATGTCTGCAAGTGGATTGATGTTACTTACGGCATCAGCAGGTGGCACATTCTCCCGTGGAGAATCTTTACTTGACATATTTAGTCTTCCTTATGAATCAATATTACTTATGCCCATAGCGATTAGTTCACTACTTCTATTATCTGGAATTGCATCAACATTAACTGCAATTTTGCGAATGGTCAAAAGATCATCCATACAACATTGAATTGCCAGCATTAGATTCAGGACTTGCAATATTTGCTCCTTCCATCATAGATTGTAACTGTGCTTCTAAGAACTCAGCTTCTTGGATTAGAGGCTCATGAGGTAAATCAATCGCTGGCAATAAATTATTCAAGTGCTCGATTAATGTCGCAGCCGCTCTAGCATCGGGGAAACGCGGATCAGCTTCAACCATTATCGACATCAAATCTAGACCACGTCGGCGTGCTTCACCAAGAATAGATGCATTAATGCCTTTGATAACTCCTTGTTGTAAAAGAGGAATATTCATATCTTCAAGCATTTTTCTACTCTTGTCATTAGCACCGATTCCAACAATATCGATGCCTTCAGTATCTTCGTATTCAATCACTGGTTCTGCACCATTTAAATTGGCTTTCATACCGCTTTTTGCAAACGCATCAATAACAACACCAGCAACAATTTTCTGTTCTTTAGACCACTCAAACATTGCCCAAACAATATCATGTGCAAGAGCCTCAGGAACAACTAATTCACTCATCAATAAAATTACTTGGTCACAGCCTTCGATTGTGCATTGTGGCTTTCCAGCATATGCTCTAATCGGCGGAAGTGGAACTCCTTCTTGGACCAATGTGAGTGCTGGTAATCTAGCATCGACAACGCCTCCTATAAATTCTAATTGCAAGTGGTCGATTAGAAAATGAGCAACAACACTAGATACCATGCCGACACTTGGGAAACAAGCCACTACGAGGGCATTATCGGTTGAAACTTCAGCATTTATTCGAACACTAGGACCTTCCATGAGCCCTCTACTTCCTCATCGTGTATCAACACTTTCGTCATTTTGCTCATATCGGTGGGTTGATGATGTTTAACTAAAACGGGTAATCATGGCTGGAGATAACGTCTCTCAAACAAGGCCACATATGCTTTCGCCATCGGCGTGGAATCGCTATGAAACATGTCCTAGAATGTATTGGTTGAGTAGGCAAAAACTACCTAGAAAAGCAGGAATGGCAGCATCTTTGGGAACTGCTGTTCATGCATCGATTGAAGACTTACTCTTAACAGACTATTCACATATCGGTAACGATCAAGATAATTGGTTACCCGGTGAAGGTGAACGATTGTTAAAGGTTAGATGGGATGAAGAAAAAGAAGTATTCATGAATACACCAAGGAGGCCAATGTGGAAGGAAGAGAAATGGAAAGAAGCAAAAAGACACCAAAAAGGTGGGATAATAATGCTTCTTGACCATATTGGAATCCAAGGTCTTGATCATAATAGAATTACAGGAGCTTTATGGCGTAAAGTTCAGAAACATGCTATTGCGGTTGAAGGTGAACTTAAAACCAGTAATGGGCGTTTAATGGGTCGATTAGACTTACTTTTAGCAGATGTAGACTCTAACGGTAATATGGTAGGCTGGCTTGTTGCTGATTTGAAAACGGGTAGGACTCCAAATAAAGAATTGAAATCAGAAGTAAACCGGCAATTACGGTTATATCGAGATATTCTTTTGGATAATAATGAGAATCCTCCTCCAGTTAGAACTGAAGGCTGGTATACTCTAAATTCTTCAAAATGGCCTGCAATTGGTGATAATGTTCTCGAGCAAGCATACTCGGCATGGGAGAAAACACAACCAACAACCATGCCTATGGAGCCAACGCCAGGCCCTGATTCATGTGGAGGGTTTTGTGACTGGAAAGCATGGTGCCCACATTGGTGGAATTGGCGTTTTGAAAATGGCTCCCTACATAGAGATGATTTTTCCGATGCAGTAGTACTTTTACATGATTTTGATTCTAATTCCGGTTCAGCGGTTATTGAATTATGTGAGCCCTTAGACAATGGAATTAGAGCCATACCCACAGGAATAAAGAAGTCTGCTAGATTTGATGGACGTGGTAAAGAAGCATTGCAAGAAGTACTTGATAGCGCTCATCAAGGACCTCTTTTCTTAGGCTCAATAATGACTACTCAGAATACTTGGAGGATTGGACACTGGTGCGATGTTCTTCCATGGAACCCCATTCATGATGGCATTGAATATCACAAAGAATAGAAGATTTATCTAAGATATTTTCTAATCTCTTCCTTTGCTTCTTCATCTTCTATTCCTTTTGGAGATAATAACCATAAGATGTATTTCGGATCAATATTTTGAACTTCTGAGATATGTCTTCCTTTGTGCCTTCCGAATGCTAGAATATAGTGACCATCATCGATTCTAATTTTTCCTAGAGAGTCTAACATTTCTAAATCTCCAAGTCCACGCCCAAGGTTAGAATCTTCATTTCTCGATTCACCATGCACCAACCATCTTTCTAATTCGGCTAATGATTTTCTAAAGTAAGGAGCATGGTCAACTGAAAGCCTCCAAAACAGTAGTAACGATGCAGCGGCATCAGCAGCAGCAGTATGCGCATTTTCCAGAGAAATTCCATGTTTCGCACACAATGAGCCAAGATTATGTGGTCTTGGAAGTTTAATCCTACGTACGACTTCTAGAGTATCCATTATGGCTTTGGGAGTTGGAGGTAATTTCCCTAGCCTTCTAAATTCATTACCGAGTAAAGGTAAATCGAATTGCCTAACATTATGGCCGACTATCACAGAACCTTCGATTAATTGAAAAATCTCATCTGCAAATTTTGAAAAGTCTTCTAATGATCTCACATCATCATCGTATATTCCATGTACAGCACTGGCTTGAAGAGGTATTGCTCTACGAGGATTCACAAGAGTTTCATATGAAATTTCTGTTCCGTCAATAGAAGAACCAATCAATGCGATTTGTACAATTCTATCATTATTGGTAGAAATTCCAGTGGTTTCTAAATCGAAGGCCAAGACGCGTTCACCATCAAGAAAGTCCTGAGCCATGATTAGAGCAATAGTTGACACCATTTGAACATCTCTATTCAAATTTATACCAATATTGAAATGGAAATTTTTCTTAGCCAAAATTATGGGGTTATTTGATAAATTCAAGAAACGTTTTTCCAAATCTGAAGATATCGAAATATCCAAAGATGAAGATGAATCCTTAGAAAGCGAAGAAGATACTCGAAAATTCAACGAAAACAATCATAATATAACCGAGGAAGTAATGGATATTCTCTTAACAGAGGACAACGAAATAGAGACAACATCTTCTGAATTGGTGATTTCCGAATATGATGCCGGAGAAGCCGATTTATTAGAACTTGAAAATGAAAATTTAGAGAACAACTCGACAAAAAATGTAGTTGTTCACGAGTCCTTTGACGATTTAGAGGAACCTCTCGACGGAGTGAAAATTATTGGCGATATATCGAAAGAGGTAACGTTTGATTCGTAAGGAAAAAATCAGTAAAATAATCGAACATTTTTTACTCTAAATATACATACTATTAGAAGGGTGAAGTATTTCACCTAAATTGTGAGGAATATGGTTAATACAACTAAGGCTAAGTCTTTTTCTTTAGCCAGTGTAATGTTTCTATCAATATTTCTGTCAGGTTGTATCGGTCTTGATTCAACAGTTGACCCGAGGGCATCGCTTCAAGCATATCCTCTTTCAATACAAGAGGGCGAGACTGTTACACTAGACGCTAGAGATTCAGAAGCTGTTGATGGCGTGATTACAGATTTTGAATGGGATTTTGGTGATGGGCAAAAAGCAGATACTGTTGTTGGTTTCACATCATATACATATGATACATTTGGAGTTTACACTGTAACCTTAATCGTCAGAAACAGCGTTGGAGGCCAAGACGAGATTTCAACATCCATCTCTGTAAACGGGGCGCCAGTGTTGAACCTTACCGTTCCCGAACAAGTGAAATCTGGAGATACGGCCTTTTTAGATGCATCAAATAGCTATGATCCTGAAGGAAAAGAACTGTACTATTCTTGGGATTTAGATTGGTCTAAAGATAGCGATTCTGACGGCGATCAAAGAAACGATATCGATGCAACAACTCCGACTGTGTTATTGCCAACAAATAATTCAGGCAAGATAAAGGGAAGTCTTGTCATTTCTGATGGAGATGGCGCAGTCGCCACTGAGGCATTTACCATTGAAATTATAACCAGAAGTTT
>CEOF01042045.1_pt1 | contig 27486 bp, 22 predicted proteins | sample 361311 | NCBI WGS metagenome assembly CEOF01 (sample SAMEA2619667, study PRJEB7988) | marine metagenome | biome: marine biome (ENVO:00000447); feature: surface water layer (ENVO:00002042); material: "saline water (ENVO:00002010), including plankton (ENVO:xxxxxxxx)" | depth 5 m
TTCTAATTCATCTAATTGAACCTCTTGTATTTCTTCAGGTAAACGATTAATACTAGACTCATGTATAATTTCATCCTCTTGTTCCGACTTATAATTACTATTGATTAAATCATATTCTGTTTTATAATTCTGCTCTGATGGATTTGAATGTATGGATTGATCTATTGAATCTCGCATATAGCGAATCACTTCTGATGGTTTACCTCCACTAATTGAATGTATATTTTGTGCGTCTTCTGATGATAGTTTAAACTCTTTAGAAGTTACAGAAGAAACTCTTTTCTCGACTAAAACTTTAACTTCATCTACTGATAATGGCTCAAGTGTTTCAATACTGGCGAAACTGTGTAAGATACTATCCGGTAAATTACTACGCTGTTTAGGTTCAATTACTACAACAATAACAGCTTGTAATCTTTCTAATGAGGGTAATGCGTCACGCAATGCAACAGTCATCACCGATGTCTCCACTGTCGGCATATCGATTACTATCAACGGAATCTTTGATTCATAGGTCCTAGATGCTTCAACAATTTTGTGAACTAATTCATTCCTACTTTTTGGAATATTATAATCAATTAGTTCAGAGTATAAATTTTCAAGAAGACTATGGGCTGGATTAGATGCTGAGATATGATCAATGTGGACATAAACAGGGGCTTCGCTAGCCGAACAGCGAAGTAAGGAAGTTCTACCAGAACCCATTTCTCCAACTAATAATAATCTACGGTTAGATCTAAAATTAATATGTCTAGAAATCCTCCCTCTAATATCTAAACGACCTACGTAAAGGGATTTTTGACCTGTTTCCAATGGACTGGTTGAAAATGGATTACCTCTCAATACAGGAAAATCAATCTGTAACCCCTTCACTCGCATAACTCAGCAATTATGAATAGGTATTTGATGTTTCACCTGAAAATATGGTCCAAGACACCCGTTACTAAGCGTCAATCAAGAAGCGGTGGTGTCTTTGAGGGGTCGAATAACGAGTTGTTAACGCATTCTTAACGCGTTAGTTTTCCCGTTAATCCCGTTAAATTTCAAATTTCCCAGAAATTATAACTCCCACCATAAATACTCAGTTGAGTCGATTTTAGACGATTACTTAATTGCCCAAGTCACCTGCAGAACACTGGGGAGAACATTTGCCAGTAGAAAATAGTCGTTTGAGCGGTTTTTTCCGCCATAGCGTACAAGAAAGGCGTAATTTAGTGAAGAAATTGGCTGATTTAACCGATGAACAAGTCCAAGCATTAGCTGCAAATGGTGAACTGGATGACGATTCAGCAGATAGAATGATTGAAAATGTTATTGGAACGATGTCTTTACCTGTAGGAATCGCAACTAACTTTGTTATCGATGGAAAGCATTACTTGATACCATTCTGCCTTGAAGAATCAAGTGTTGTAGCCGCAGCCTCTAATATGGCTAAACGTTGCTTGAAAATGGGCGGATTTACTACACAAAATGATGCTCCGATGATGATTGGGCAATTACAAATCCTAGAATGCCCCGATATTGAACAATCACAATTAGCAATACACCAAGCCAAAGATGAATTAATTGAACTTTGTAATAGTTTACCTTCGACTATGGTCAAGCTCGGAGGAGGCTGCAAGAGAATAGAAACAAGGATAGTCGAGTCACTCTCTGGTCCAATGCTGATTTTGCATATTATCGTAGACTGTAGAGACGCTATGGGAGCAAATGCAGTTAATACAATGGCAGAATTAATCGCTCCAGAAGTTGAAAGGCTAACCTTGGGCAGAGTTCATTTGAAGATCTTATCTAACCTTGCAGCCCATAGATTGGCTCGAGTAGAGGCCACATTTACGCCTGAAGAACTATCTAATGACGGCACTAAAGAAAATGGCCATGAAATTATCAAAGGAATAATTGAAGCACATCATTTTGCTCTTGCTGACCCCTTTAGAGCCGTAACCCATAACAAGGGAGTAATGAATGCCATCAGTAGTGTTTCAGTAGCTTGTGGGCAGGACTGGAGAGCAATTGAAGCAGGCTGCCACTCCTGGGCTTCTTTTGCAAATGAGAAATATTCCTCGATGACTGATTGGAAACTTGATGATGATGGCAATTTAGTTGGTAGCATAGAGACTCCAATGGCGGTCGGGATTGTTGGTGGAGCATCCAAAGTTCACCCCGTTGCAAAGACAAATATCGCAATACTTGGTGTTAAATCTGCAAGTGAATTGGCAGGAATAATTTGTGCCGCTGGTTTAGCACAGAATCTAGGAGCACTTAGAGCTCTTGCAACGAATGGAATTCAAGCGGGGCATATGAAGTTACATTCTAGGAATATGGCAGTTAGTGCAGGAGCAGTTGGCAAGGAAATAGAGTTAGTAGCAACTAAACTCCAGTCACATGTAGGACCAAAGACCCAAACCACAGTTCAAAAGATTCTAGAAGAGATAAGGAGTCAATAATTACTCTTCTTCGAAATTAAGTTTAGACTGGATCGAACCTTCTGATTGACCTTCTTCTTTCAGTACTTCTTTTCCAACTAGCCCATCTAAAAGACCAGTGTTTTGAACTTGTTCTCTAAACCACTGCCTAACCCTTTTCCTATCTGTATAAGGGCATCCAAATGATTCAGAAAATCTTCGAGTAGTTGTAAGACGTCTAGTATTTCCATCTTTTCTACGATCAATCATCCCGTATTGGGCAAGTTCTCGAACATAATCATATGCCTTTTGACCTAATAACTCAATCAATCTAGATTGAGCCATAGGCTGATGATAAGCAATCAGAGAAGCGGCCTTAAGCAATTTTTTAGGAAGTTCCGTTTTTGCTTCTTTAGGAAGATGTTCTGCAATATCTGGTTTTACTTCTATTGCCCACCTATCTCCAACCTCAGCAATTTGTAAAGCCCCGCCTCTTCTTCTTTTGAGAGTTGAACGTAACGAATATAATGAGTCTAACATTTCATCTTCATCATATCCTAAAGACTCGCTTAATTCGGAAACCGTCATAGATTTACCAGCACCAAATAAAGTTGCTTCTAAGAGTGTATCTATTTGTATTTCTGTAATGTTAACACTTCCTTACTCGACTAACCAATCATGCTTTTCGAAATCCTCATCGCCATCAGAAATCTCTACTTCTAGAACTTCTAATTGTTCTTCAAAATCTTGAGATTCTAATTCTTCTTTGGCTTTTCTTTCGGCTTCTTCAATTATTCTGATTTTCTCTGCTCTCTTCTTGGCAAATTGTACAGAACCAGAATCCTCGGAATCTAATTCAATTCTAGATTTCTCATCCAGTTCTATTATTGCTTGTTGGACTTCTTGGAAATCATCTAACTCAGGCCATAAATCCTCTAAGAAAATTTCACCATCGGGCACTTCATCTTGACTAATTGATGCAAAACCTCGGTGAGTTAAGAATAATCCAGCAATAAAAGATGTGACCTTTGCCTCATCTTGATACCCTTCAGGCACTACACCGTATAATTCTTCTAGGATAGTCCTAAGATGGCTCATTACCAAATCTACTGGTACCTTACTACTATTTATCTCAGCACAAGACCTTCTTAGTGCAGACCAGCATCTTCCGATATCTCCTTCAAGATCTTCATTGTGCATTCTACTTCCAATATTTTCCAAATAGTCTTGTAGTTCTTCTTGATGTGCAATCCTATTTTCTTCTCTAAGTCTTAGTTCTTCAGCATCGTCAGCAGCGTCTTTGAAAGCGGAAAGTAATTCCCCTAAAGTAACTGGTCTACCTTCGTCTCTCCTCACTCTTTCTCCAAATAGTGAAGGGAGTAATTCATCTGCATCACCTTGAAGAATAGAATTAGTAAACATAAATGCTTCATCATCATAATCAGCTTCCCATCCAAAATCAAACCCTTCATCCCATTCTTCCTCTTCATCATCTCTTTGAACTCTATCAAAAAGATCTACTGCCTGATGGTGAAGAACTTCCCATGAGAGGCGTATCAATCGCCCGCAAGCAGGTAAGTCAAGGTTTTTTGAGTTGTTTTTTACCCTCTGAGTGAAGAACTTCAGAAATTTGGAGAGGTCGATATTCCATGCATCTAGACCTTCTTCTCTCACCAAAGACAATACTAATGCTACTGAGCGATCGAATGGATCTGTTAATGATTGAAATTCAGCCTCTTCTGTTTCTGCAATAGAGAGAATCCTGTCTCCGAATAATTGAGCTTCTGTATCTTCTTCTCCCGATTCTAGGAGTTGGTTTATGACATCTTGTCTAAGAAACCACTTGTCTAATGCAGCCTGTTGTTCAGCCAAATTACCACCTCAAATTTCCTCTTCGGACTCGATTACTTCTTCTTCAAGCATTTCTGAAGCCTCTTCCGTAGATACGGCTTGCCTCAAATCTTGCATTTCTTCAATATCCTCTGTAAGTTCAGCAGTTCTTTCTCCAAGTCCAATCATAGAACTATCTTCTTGTGATTTTTCAATATGGTTGAGTAAGCCACCCAAACTACCTGGAGGAGATAAAGGCTCAGGAACTTCTGGCATTTCAAATTCGACTTTTTCAGCCTCATCTCTCCTCAAAGCGTTCATGCTAGCAATCTTCTCAGCCTCTTTCTCGGCCTCAGCACCCAACTTTATAGCGCGCTCTCTGTCGAAATCAACAATTCTACGACTGCAACCATCGCCTCCATGAGTTATTCCGATATGGTGGTCAGCAAGTCTTAGTGAAACCTTCCTTAGTGTCACCATGATGAATTGTGCCTTCTTACTCCTTTGTCTACACATTTCTGCGATTCTTTCAGCATTTGTTCCATCCAAATTCTGATCGACTTCATCGAAATAATAGAATGGACTTGGATCATAGTCTTGAATTGCAAAAATAAGTGCTAATGCAGCCATTGATTGCTCTCCACCTGAAAGTTGAAGTCGGCTAACCTTAGATGATTTTCCTTTTGGCTTAGCCCAAAGTTCTAATCCTCCCTTAAATGGATCGTCTGGATTCTCCAAGTATAGTTCTCCTTTTCCTCCATCACTTAGAACGTTATATGAAACCTTGAAATTTTCATTTACCTGTTCTAATACCTTTACTAGCCTGTCTTTTCTTTGTGTTTCTAACTTTTCGGTTACATCAATTAACGAATTTCTTCTCTTTTGTAGAATCTTGAAATCGTCTTTCATGTCATTTAGTCGAGCCTCACAACTCTCGAATTGCTCAATTGCAAGCATATTCACCGGCCCATAAGCCTCCATTCTTCTTTCTAATGATCGTACCTTCTTTTCAGATTCACCAACAGAAGGTAGGGTCTTATTGGATTCTGCTGGTTCTATTCCTGCAAGTTTCATTTCCTGTAATAATTCAACAAGAGCTGTCTCTTTAGTTATCAATGAGCGACCTACTTCATCACTCATTCTTTTACGAGACTGGGCATCAGTGGCTTTTTGTGTTAGAGAAGTCCTTAGGCTACCTCTTTCATCAACTAATTCTAATCTTTCATCTTCCAATCCTTTGTTCTCTTCCAAGAACTCTGAAAGTTCTTCTTGTTTTTCTTTTAATTCTATAGAATCGGTTTCTACGGCTGATTTTAATTCTTCAATTAAGACTTTGTCCTTTGAAATAGATGCATCTAATGAGTCTATTCTAGTTTGTGTATCAGATACTCTTTGAGATAATAATTCTCTATGAGTACTTCCACTTTCTAGAGCAGTTTCTGCTTTAGATTTGAGCCCCTCTGCATCTAAACGTTTCATCTGAGCTGAATGCATTCTATCTTTTAGATGACTTGGACTTGCCAACTCGACAGCTTCTCTAGCAGATTCGCAGTGTGCCTCCATAATTTCAACTTGGTTTTGTGAACTATCTAGGTCTTCAAGGTTTGAACGCGCAAGTGATTCTAATTCACTAAGCTTCTTTTCTATTTCTGCTACAGCGCCTAGAGATTTATTGTGGTTAGTTTTTGCTTGCTTTAATTCGGCACGCCATTCTTGTAATCTAACTGCATCTTCCCCATCAGATAATTGGTTAATATTAACTCTAATAATTTGCTGTTGCCTTCTTGCTTCGACAAGAGCAGCGGATACAGTATCAGACATCAAGCGAAACTTCTCTACTTCTCCAGATAATTTTTCGACTTCGGAGGCACCTTTAATTCGGCCCCCAAAAGATACTGACATCTTTCTCTTAGAACCACCAATCATTGCGCCACCGGCTTCTGTAACATCTCCTCTGAGAGTTACTAGCCTGATGCCGCCCATATGAGCCCTAGCTGTTGACATTGAATCTACAATCAAAGTATTTCTCAAAACAAATCTAATTACAGTATCTATTTTTGGATCGTAATCTAGAAGTTCATGAGCAAAACCGATTACTCCTGGTTTATTTGAAACCATAAGAGCTTTTCCAGCTGCTCTAGTACTTGTTAATTTATTCAATGGCAGAAAAGTTGCACGTCCTGCCCTATTTTCTGCTAACCACCTTATTGCTTGGGCCGCAACTTCATCGTTTTCAACGACTAATGAAGTCATTGCACCGCCTATTGCCGTAGCAAGTGCAGATTCATGAGAATCATCTATTGGAGCGCATAATTCAGCAATTGAGCCTATAATGCCCTTTAGTTCACCTCTATCTCTAGCAGAAATTACGGCTGCTGCGCCACCTGCCATGCCTTTTGAACCGCTAGAAGTTTCCATCTCTGCCCTTGTTCTCTCTAATTTCCTTTCCGTCTCTCGTAATTTAGTTTCTATAATTTGAGATTCTTCAACTAGTTTTTGTTCAGCATTTTGTGCGTCGATTAATTGTTTTGATAATTTATTTCTATCTTTTTCAGGAGAGTTGCCAGATAGTTCTTGGCCTTTAAGTTCCAACTCACCCAATGTCAATCTTGCTTCTTCTGATTCGTTTTGAGCTTGTGAAAGTTGTTCAGATATTATTTCGGCTTGTGCAGCGGTCCTATCAACTTCGCTTTGAACTTCAGAAAGTTTATTTCTAGCATCTTCTAATTGCTTTATTGCTTTAGAGAGATTCCTAGATAACTCAGCGCTTTCATCATTTGAGGATTCCATAATATTAGTTATTTCTTGCTCCTCTAATTGTGCTTCTTTCAATGCCGCATGTGCAGCTTCTAAGTCTTGCTTTGCAGAATCAAGTGATTCTGAAAATTCTTTTTCGGCAGAAGAAGCCTCTTCGAGTTGAATGATTAAATTCTCCAATTCGGCTTGGTTTTCAGAAATTTTAGAAGTCATATCGCCAATTTTATCTTTATTACCATCGATTTTTAGGTGTAAGTCAAAAATCTGAGTATTTAGTCCATTAGAATCTCCACCCATCAATTCTTCAATCTGTTTTTGTAAAACTCCGATTCTATCTTCTAATGCGAGAAGAGATTTTGCACCTTCCCTTACTTCAGATTCCAACTCATTGGCCTCTTCCAAATATCGACTTTGTTCACTTAACTGATATTCTTTTTCAGCTAATTGGCTAGCATAATTAGACTGATATGCCGTAGTTCTAGCTTGGTTTAATTCATCGGCTAAGTCTTTTGCTTTTACAGCAATATCTTTCTCTTTCCTTAATTCTTTAAGTCGGACTTTTTGTTCTTCTTCCAAAAGTCCGATTCTTTCAATGTATGCTTCGACATTCTCTTTTTGTTTGTCGGCCTTTCGGATTTCCTCATCGTATGATGTTACACCTGCTACGCTATCAAGTACCTTTCTTCTTTCTTTTGAGGTCATTTTAGCTAAACTGGTTACATCTCCTTGTAAAACAATATTATATCCATCTGGTCTTGCATTTGCAGCACCTAAAATTCTGTGGAATGATTTTTGACTACTTTCTTCACCGTCTAACAAATATTGAGTTACTACATTATTTGATTTAGTGAGGCGTATCTTTCTAGTCATCCTAACTTCATCTGAATCAATTGGTAATCTTCTCCTCTTACTAGATAAAACTGGATTTGCAAAAATCAATGTTACTTCGCATGAACGAGCAGGTTTGGAATTTTTTCCACCATTGAAAATCAAGTCTTTCGAATTCTGAGCCCTAATCGTCTTGTTTGAACGTGGACCAAGAACGAATTGTATAGCGTCACCGCAATTTGATTTACCAGATCCATTAGGCCCTGTTATTGCAGTAAATCCTCTATCTAAGGGGATAGTTACCTCGCCCTTAAATGATTTAAAATTTGAAATTTCAATTTCTTTTAGATACATTCCCATCACTCATCCGGAAAAATCTCCGACCTTAACGGGCACATCGGGAATCTAGAGGTATTAAACTATGCGAGAGATAAAGCCTCAATAACACGGTTTACAGGGGTAAACTATTTTGCCGTTGAACCGCTTAAATTGTGCCTGTCCAATCGCATTTCTTACAACCGCCACCTTTACAATATGGGCATGTCGCATTTACTTTGATACTGCTCTTACTTCTAGACATGGAAAGTTTAGAATCTCTGTGCATCAATGGAGAGCGGGCTACTCTTTGTTGCTTTCCTTCTAACTCCGATAGAGGTCTTGCAGTTGTCCCGAACGTTGATCTAAATTTATCAGCAACTTCTCTTCTTCCTTCAAGCCTTTTATTGGTTTGTTCAATCGCCTCAGCCTCCCAATATTTAGGACCACGCATCAAAAATGCGCCGATAACTGCCAAGCCAATTTGAACAAAAAGAGGAGATACATCGAAAGGAATCAAAGTTGCAATACCTTCCGATCCGACTGCAGTAGGTAAAACATTAAGCCTATCAAGAATTGCTAATCCGAAAAATGAACACCCTGTAACAAACATTATTTTTCTAATTCTTACAGCCCATCTGCCTTTTTGTGGTAATTTAATTCTACCCACTAAAAGGATAAATAATCCCTCACCAAGAAGTAGAAAATCGGCACCATTCCATTCCCCTACTGGACCCAAACAAAAACTGTCATTGCCTTGTGAAAGCTCAAGTTCGATATCTGAAATAGCACAATGAGGCTCGACCATCTTCATTACATCTAATTTGGCCGGCTCTGAACCATCAATAATTTCCGGAGCAATTAAACCGAATTGGACATTTACAATAACAAATGATACCATCAATATCCCGATTGTTGGACCAATGTAGCGGCCAACTATGCCCATGTACTAGCGACACGGTATTTACTGATAGTGATATCGCTCAAAATACTCAAATGAAGGCGTCCCCACGAATGTATTGAGGGGCACAGTATGGCTGAGATAATTATCATTGGCAGCGGCATTGCAGGTTTATTTGCTGCATTGAAAATTGCCGATGCCGATAATAATGTCACCGTAATAACAAAACAACGATTGAAAGATTCCTCTACTAATTGGGCACAAGGCGGGATTGCTGGCATTCTTGATAAAACTGATCTCGATGGTATCGATTCACATATCCAAGATACTCTAAGTTCTGGAGATGGCATGTGTGATGAGATGGTTGTAAACGAAGTCATTAGAAGTGCTAGCGACTGTATTCATGAATTACTAAAAATTGGTGTTAAATTTGAAAAGAACAAAACAGGAGAATTTAGTTTAGCAAAAGAAGGAGGACATTCTTCTAGGAGAATTTTTCATTCTAAAGACGCAACTGGCAAGGAAATAGAAAGAGCGCTAAGCAACGCAGCTAAGAATCACAAAAATATATCTTTGAAACCCAATATGCTTGCAATAGACTTGATTCAATCGGAACATGGTAATCCAAGCGCTGGAATCACAGGAATTTGGTGCCTGAACCAAGAGTCCTCTAAAGTTGAAACATTTTCTGCAGATTCAATAATTCTTGCAACTGGCGGTGTTGGACAACTGTGGAGTCAAACCACTAATCCTAGTGTTGCAACTGGTGACGGGCTTGCAATGGCCTGGAGAGCAGGTGCCAAAGTCAAAGATATGGCATTTATTCAATTCCACCCAACTGCACTAAGCATTTCGACAGATAGACCATTTCTAATCACTGAAGCATTGAGAGGAGAAGGAGGAGTCATACTGGATTATGAAGGCTTGAATCGATGGAAAAAAGATTGTAAAGATAGTTTGGCGAGAAATTTACAACCCCCACACCCTAATGAGTACTCTTTCATCTTAGAATTCTCACCCCTTGGCTCCATGGCCACTAGAGATATTGTTGCTAGATCAATCGATATTAATCTAAAAAAGTCTGGCCGTAATAATGTATTCTTGATTACTTCTCATTTAGATAGTAAGTCCCTTCAAAAACAATTCCCTAACATTCAGTCTAGACTGGATAGACATAAACTCAAACTAGGCATTGATGACTTACCCATTTCTCCTGCAGCACACTATGTAGTTGGTGGATTAGATGTCGATAAGTTTGGTAGGCCCAAACTAAGAGATAGCGACGAGATTTTTCCCCGATTATATGCTATTGGTGAAGTTGCCTGTACAGGAATGCATGGTGCTAATCGGCTGGCATCAAACAGTTTATTGGAAGCAGTTGTATATGCAGATAAAGCATCGAACCATATTATCAATAATGTATCCAATATAGAGGCGAAAGAAATCCCCCAGTGGAGAGAGGAAGGTCTCGATTTGTTGGTAGAACATGCACCTATTGTAAATGACTTAACTTTACTCCGTTCTACAATGTCTAAAGAAGTAGGAGTTGTACGACGCTTTCAAAGATTGGAAAGAGCATCGAGAAGATTGAAATTATTAGGTCAAGAAATTGACTTAATTTGGAGAAATTCTTTTGCCACCAGAGAAATAGTAGAACTTAGAAACCTTATTTTAATTGGACAATTAGTGACTAATGATGCATTAAATAGAACCGAAAACAAAGGATTGCACTATAATTCTGATCTCTCATGAATTAATAGATTTAATCAATTCGCTTAGAAGATGATTTCTAGGCGTTGAAACACCATATCTCTCAGCGCGCTGAACAATTGCCTGATTTAGGAATTCGATTTCAGTGCTTCTGCCCTTTTTTATGTCTTGTAGCATGCTGCAATAATTATTCTTAGTAGACTCTATTACATGCGATAGCCGAGAAATCAATTCTTCATCCGAAGGCAAATTCACTCTCTCCTGTCTAGCAATGTTAGCACCCTCAATCATGACAGAAGAACATAATTCGAATAATTCAGGCTGCAATAAATTACCATTTTTACAACCAATTAGAGCTGCTATAGGATTTATGCTAATATTTAGCAGTACCTTGGACCAAACTAAACTTCTTCCGTCTTCAACCCATTGAGGATTAAGTCCACAATTAGAAAGTAAATCAATCAATTCTTCAGCCTCATTCAAACCGGGTCCATCAGTAAATCTTCCAATAGAGATAATTCCTTTTCCAGCCCACTCTATAACTCCGGGTTCAGGCCTCCAAGCACCATGAGATATAGATGATGAGAACACTCTTTGAGGTCCGAAATATTCGATACATTTCTCAATATGCCCTAGACCATTACTGAGGCATAAAACCTTAGAATCTTGATGCAAAAGATTTCTTGATTTATTTATCATATTTTCAACATCATTTGCTTTACATGTAATTAGCAAATAATCTATTTTCCCATCCAATCCTTGGTATATACCAACTTCATCAAGTGATACAATCATATTATCATTAGAGACTGAAAAATTCTCTTCACCCTGAACTTTTATCCCGCTTAGTGCAATTGTTGATCCGTGTTCTCCTCGAGCATGAATCAATAGATTTCCAATTCCAAAGTTAGAGATCTTTGCCGCAATTAGTGAACCGATTGAACCGGCTCCTAAAATGGCTATATTCATTTTTCCACCTCACATATAACTTCCAAGATATATGTACACTTGACCATCTTGATGATCTAACCTCATGGTCGAAAAAGTACTATTTGAGGGGCTAAATTCAAAATTATTTATTCCAGGATTAAGATTTGGAGTTGAATCAATAATTGACCATTCTTGAGTATCATTTCCTAATGTTATTTGCACAATATTTACTGGAATCGAATTATTTGATGGATTATAAATCTCAAAATCTGACATCTCAGGATGTAATAGAGTTCCATTCATTGCTGCAGCCCATACGCTAGTCCAAATACGATGAGATGCTCCTTCTCTAGAAATAATTAGTTCTGGACCTCTTTCAACAGAAATATTGTACTCAGGAATAGGATAAAGGGATTCTGAACAAATAGTCAAGCTACCCTTATCTGGAACTTTTAGAACTAAAGAAGTGTTTTCTTTTAGTGTTGGAATTTGTGCAATACCTCGATATTCCATATCCCAAATCCATGATTCATTAATTGAACTAGGTTTTGCAGGAGTACTGACCTTCGGCTCAAGTTCACAATATTGAGTATCAAGTGATAAGATATTACCCGGACTGATAACAAGTCCCCAGCCTGTTAGATTACTACTATCAACATTCCATCCCTCAGAAGGTATTATTGCTCTATTTGGCAATAATGGTTGCATTGGTAAGAAGGTATTGTTATCAATCATTACAATGTTTAGAACATTTGACCTCATTAAAACAATGAGATCTTGTCCTTTGATACATAATTGATCGGATTCTGGAGAAATTGACGCATTTAATCCTTGAAAACCTTCAATCCAGTACATTCTTGTTTGGAAATCTATAGATTGCGAAGATAACGGGAAAGAGACATTTATATTTTCTTGGGAGTCGATATTTATCTCTAAACAACGCTTAACCTCTCCGTTGGATTCGATTAACTGCCAATCAGAACTTGGGTATGCCACCAAGTCGGGATGAACTCTAATCGTATCCCATGAGGGTTCATTATCTACGTATGTGATAAGATAAATTTCCTCTGAAATTGGAGAAAAGATCTCACTATTCCAAGTCATATTCAGTATTACAGAAGTCTTCATACCTGGTAAAATTTCATCACCACAACCTAAACCATCTATTGAAGGTGAATCATCATCGCTACAGTCCCAATTTATATCCCAATTATCAGAAACAATCTCATTAACTCTAGCCAAATCTAATGACCAGTATTGTTTAATCGAAGAAGGATTAATTATCTCAATTTCCAACTCTCCTGCCCAAGTTCCATTGAATTCAAAAACTGAAAATTGATTTTCAAAGTCGTATTCTATAGAATCATCCCAATCATCATCCATAGCGAAAGGTGTTTGACTTGGAAGTGATATCATGAATACTAAAAAGAGCACTAAGCCCATTTTCGATACTGAATTGGGTTCTATACCTTTAGGTTCGTCAAGAACTATTGGTATTCTTTTATCAGAACCCATGAACAGCAATAGTGGGATAATTACACCAAGAATAGGCAACCAAATTGTAAATCCATCGAATGCTTCAAACATCCATGCAAAGACTAAGATTATCATGAATAGGAAAAACTGGTTTGATGGATTTCTAGCATCATTAAGGCCTACTCTGGCGACTAAAACCCTACCGCCTGGGAAAGTAGGAATCGGTAGTAATGAAATCCATCCATAGAAGCAGAGTAATGTTCCGGCTTTAGTAAATGGATGAGCCCAAAGTAATCTGACAGAAATATCATCATAGGTAATAACGCTAATTAGATTTACCAACAAAGGAGCATCAGAAACATACTGCTTTGAAGTTATTTCAACAAACTCTGGGGTCAAAAATAAACCTACTAGCCAAAGAAAAGTACCGAAAGATACGAAGATAATAGGCACAGATAAGGCAACCCAGCCCAAAGATTCTCTATTTTTCCACGGCCTTGCATCCATTCTAGGTAGTGAAGGGATGAGTAATAGTCCAAATGGCCAGATCAAATATGATTTTGACAAGAAACCTAGGCTGAAAAGAGCGATTGTTGGTTCTGGAAGTGGAAGCAGATGTCCAACTCTAACTCCTTTTCTTTCCGCCCACTTCTTTTGAACAAATGTCGCAATCAGCATTACTGACATTACTGGTAAAACATATCCAATAAGAGCATCCAAAAATAAAGAATTTTGAAACCAACCACCCTCGGGTATAGAACCATCAATCCAGTACATTCCTGCCAAAGAAAGTGATACTGCAGTCAAAGACCACATCGCAATTAGACTCTTTTTTGATGGAAATTGTCTTTCAGGAAGAGGTAGTACCTGTAGAATCCATGGTTCACCAAACTCTAGTTTAATCATCCAACCAAGTTTTTTCAGATAATTATTTGCGGATTCAACAGAATCATGTATATCTTTTTCATCTTTTGAATCTGCTTTCCAAATAGGCCACCGACTTCCACCAATCTCTCCATACAAATGGAAATATCTTTTCAAAACAGATTCTAGTAATTGCTTTTGATCCCAAGGCTTTTTTTGAGCAATCAAAGGCTCAATTTGCTCTGAGTCGATAGTTTTTGAACCATTAGCCTCAGACATTTGACTTCCTCGATGTTAACCTGTCGGGATTTTCCTACTTTAACCATCGGAGAATAAGGATTGAAAAAATCAATCACTTATTCTTGAAACGCTTGAGACGGAATGTTTCCTCTCTTTCCATTTCTTCTAGTCTAAGTTGAATAAATACCTTAGCTTCTTCTAGTTCTGGGATTACTTTGAACTCCAAAGCATTTACACGTCGCTTAGTCGCTTCAATTTCTTCTAATAATCGCTTAAGTGTAGCTTCCATTTCAGAAGCAATAACAATCTTTTCAATCAAGTTGCTAAATGAATCTCCTGCCTCATCAATATACGGAGAAGAACCAATGTATCCAACACCTCTCTCCTTGAATGTTGATTTCAAGTTAGAACCGCTGACACTAGGAACAACTACTCCCATTATGTTTCTTCTCTCAACTTCGACTTCAGGATGGGCACTGTTAGCAATTGCAGTTGCCCTAACAGCAAGACCACCTTCTATTGCATTAGCCAAATCAATTCTCTGTTTAGCTAATCTGTAGGAATCTGTAAGATCACGCTTTGCTTCAATCATTTTTGATAAAAGTTGACGGAACTCATGGAATAGACCATCTCGCTTCATCTTCAGTAATTTGTAGCCATTTTTAGTTTGTTTAATCCTTGCTTTGAGCTTGATTAGTTCACTTCTTGTTGGTTTAATATCCAAAGCCATGAAAAATCACCTCAATTATCTATTCATTCTTTATTCTCAGGATGATACTTTTCAATCCACTTTTGATCTAGACGTACAAGATACTTAGTATCGATAGAAGACATCAAATTCCAACACAAATCTAAGGTTTCTTCAATTGAACGGTCCTCGTCTCGAGTTTGTCTTAGGAATTTATCTTCGAAAACTCCAGAGAAGTCTAGTAATTGCTTATCACGTTCATTTAGTGCATCTTCACCAACAATTGCAACTAGTCCTCTAAGTTCACGGCCTTGAGCATAAGCGGCATACATCTGATCAGAAACTGATTTGTGATCTTCTCTGGTTGTTTTCTCACCGATACATGAACCCATCAAACGAGAAAGTGATGGTAAAACATTGATTGGCGGATAGATACCTTGTTGATGTAATTCACGAGAAATAACAATCTGCCCCTCAGTAATATATCCAGAAAGATCGGGTATCGGGTGAGTAATATCGTCACCAGGCATTGTTAAAATTGGGAATTGGGTGATTGAACCTTTCTTACCCTTAACAATTCCAGCACGCTCGTAAAGCATAGCCAAATCTGTATACATATATCCAGGATAACCTCTACGCCCAGGAACTTCTTCACGTGCAGCACCTATTTGTCTAAGTGCATCGCAATAGTTTGTCATATCTGTATAAATAACAAGTACGTGGTAGTCCTTTTCAAAAGCCAAATATTCCGCAGCAGTCAAAGCAAGACGAGGGGTAATGATTCTCTCAACTGCTGGATCATCTGCAAGGTTTACGAACAGAACTGCATTTTCTAGAGCACCTGTTCTCTCCAAATCAGAACGGAAGAAATTATATTCTTCAGCAGTGATACCCATGGCACAGAAAACAACAATAAATTCTTCATCAGAATCTTTCAATGTTGCTTGTCTAGCAATTTGAAGAGCAATGTCGTTGTGCGGTAAACCAGAAGCAGAGAAAATTGGTAACTTCTGTCCTCGAACTAGAGTTGTACAGCAATCGATTGCAGATATCCCGGTTTGAATAAAATCATGCGGGCTTTGACGGCTGTATGGATTGATAGCGGCACCGATAATATCGGCTTTCTCATCTGCAACAATCTGTGGGCCTCCATCTCTTGGCCTACCAGCACCGTCTAGAATTCTTCCTACAAGTTCAGTACTAACTGGAAGTTTGAAAACATCTCCCATGAAAGTTACTCCGGATTCTCGATCAATTTTAGCAGTACCTTCGAAAACTTGTACAATGACCAAATCATCGGAGGTATCCAATACTTGTCCATTCTTGATCGTACCATTTGACAATCTTAGAGTTACTATTTCACCAAATGCTACAGGTTCTGTTTTATTCAAAAAGACCAATGGCCCTTTAACGTCAGTAATTGTTCTGTATTCTTTTCCACTCATATCTATCACTCCTAGTTATCCTCCACAGTATTCGCGATTTCTTCATTCATCGACTTAATCATTTCATCAATTGAGTCTATGTAACCTTTCTCAAATCTTCCTCTCATCAAGTCAGTTCTTGCTGGAACATTTACAACGTCGTTCAATTGTCCACCATTAGCCATTGCAGACTTAGCCGACTCTTGGAATGAAAGAATTGCTTTTGCCATCTTGTATTGAAGATGGATATCACAGTAAGCATCAACTTCATGGAAACCATTCTGTTGAAGGAAGAATTCACGAATCATTCTTGCAACTTCAAGAGTCAATTGTTGATCGACTGGAAGAGCATCTGAACCAACTAATTGGACAATCTCTTGTAATTCAGCTTCAACTTGCAAAAGACCACTAATTTGAGTTCTAATTTCTGGGAAGTCTTGGGCAATGTTATCTCTAAACCATTGGTCTAAACTTTGAGGATATAGAGAATAAGAATTCAACCAGTTAATTGCCGGGAAGTGTCTTTGCCTTGCCAAACCAGCATCTAGACCCCAGAAAACCTTGACTATTCTCAGTGTTCCTTGAGAAACTGGTTCTGAAATATCTCCACCTGGAGGAGATACTGCACCTATTACAGTTACAGAACCATCATCACCGTTTAGAGTTTCAACACGGCCTGCTCTTTCATAGAATTCAGCAATTCTAGATGATAGATAAGCAGGATATCCTTCTTCACCAGGCATTTCTTCAAGACGCGAGGAAATTTCACGCATTGCTTCTGCCCAGCGGGAAGTTGAATCTGCCATCAATGCAACATCATATCCCATATCACGGAAATATTCAGCAATTGTAATTCCTGTATATACCGAAGCTTCTCTAGCAGCAACAGGCATATTTGAAGTATTAGCAATCATTACAGTTCTATTCATCAATGGCTTACCAGTGTTAGGATCTATCAAGTGAGGGAATTCATCAAGAACTTCTGTCATCTCATTTCCTCTCTCACCACAACCGATGTAAACAACAAGTTGAGCATCAGAGTATTTAGCTAATGATTGCTGAGTAACTGTCTTTCCAGAACCAAAGGGACCAGGAATACCAGCAGCACCACCCTTAGCAAGCGGGAATAGGAAATCCAAAATCCTCATACCTGTTACCAAAGGAGTATCAGGTGCATACTTTTGACGATATGGACGAGGTGAACGAACCGGCCACTTTTGCATCATCTGTAATTCTGTTCCATCATCTAAAACGCATACAGTTTGTGTAACATTGAAATCACCTGATTCAATTGACTTTACTTTACCACTAACGCCTGGAGGGACCATGATTTTGTGAACAATAGTTTCAGTTTCTTGGACGTTACCTATTACTTGTCCACTTTCAACTTCATCTCCTTTGGAGACAACCGGCTCAAATGTCCAAATCTTCTCTAGGTCGAATGCATCAGCGTCTACACCTCTAGTGATGAAAACACCCATGACTTCTTCCAAGGTGGCCAAAGGCCTTTGGATTCCATCATAGATTTGAGTCAGTAAGCCCGGTCCTAGAGATACTGAAAGCGTTTCTTCAGTATTCAGTACCGGTTCTCCTGGCCTTATTCCGGAAGTATCTTCATAAACTTGGATAACTGCTTTATCCCCGTGTAATTCAATTACTTCTCCCATTAGTCCTTCTTCGCCAACTCGAACAACGTCATACATTGCTGCATTCATACCAGTTGCTGTCACAACAGGGCCAGATATTCGGTATATTACTCCTTCATTACTCATTTTTTTTCCTCCTTTTTGGAATATCATTTCCATAAATCGACTCCTATAGCCTTACGAATTGTATCACGCAAGGTTGTATCCTCTTCCGTACCAATTCCTAGTACAGTCGGGGTTACTGATGCAGAAAGTCTGTGTTTTAGACGATCTGGCAACGATGCTAGAATTGCGGAGTCGATCACAACAATTCCTACATCTTTTGAATTTAATAGAGATTTCAATGCAGAAGCCATATCTGCATCGTCTTCTGGATTAGTAATATTTGAGATTCCAGCCAACTGGAATCCTAATGTGAATTCTGGAGAACCTACAACTGCTAAATCCATAATATCACCTCATCATAGTATGTGTGCCTCTAACACATCTTCGGGCAAACCTGCGAGTCGTCCTCGAACGATTATTCGCAAATCAGCCACTTCTTGAACCTTCATTGAAATATAGTGTACAATGGGTAAAGCTGAAACAGGGTGCAAATAACTCATCTTTTGCATGAATTCATGCTCTTGTTTTTTGAACCAAGTAACAATAGGGTCTAGACTTCTAACTTGAACGGATTCTTGTAATAATTGTTCAAATTCAGACATATCAAATCTGCTCGATGCTCTTAAGACATCCATCATTGAATCTTTTCCTCCGGCAGCAATGGAAGAAAAACTGCTTGGCGGTAATAATCTGCCACCAGGCAATAGCAGAGTGGATATTTCTTCAAACCCAATACCCATTGAGTCTGATTCTAAAATATTCAATATATTCCTATGATCTATTTCAAGAGAAAGATAGTTTCTTAAGTAGCGGGAAGCAGGTTTTGGGGATGATAATTGCTTTGTTGCATTGCTGAAATAATGCCTATCTAAGGCATCTTCATAATCAGAAAGCCTAGAGTCTTCGGGCAAAGAAATTAGTGATTGACCAAACGATTTTCGCCTCATTTGAGTAACTGCTGAACGTAAATCATCAGAATTTTCGATTATTTTTAGCCAGGGTGTATTAATATCATTTAATTCTGGTAAAATCGAGTGAGCTACTTTTTCAAGTTCCACATCATTCATTACAGCCCTTAAGACAACCTTCGCATTTTGATATTCAAATCTAGAAGTATAAACTTCTACCATTGATTTAATCTTACCATTACACATTGATACTATGTCGCTTAGTTCGACTTCTAAATTATGTGTCAAGGCAGCCTCTACTAGGTCGCCTCCGCTAAACTTACTGGCGTACAGATTAATTTCTTCGGCATAACCGATGTTACTTACTGCAACAGTGAGTTGATCGGGAGATTGGTGAATTAACTGACGCATACGCGCCAAATCTGCAAGTTTCTTGCGACGAGACTTTGCTCTCGAAGCAACATATGCAGTATTACCAATCATTAAATCACCTAACCAAATAATATTGTGTTCACTGAAGACAGTGAGTCATTCCAAGCACTTTCTAAAAGAGTATCAAATCTCATGTCATAAGAAACCGAACCATCTGGAGCTTCGAGGATAAATCCTCCCAATCCTTCAACTGATTCACCCATCTTTCTCTTACCACTCAAGCCGTCCAATGCTTTACGATCAACCTCAACGGGTCTTACGATATAATCGGCACCTGCCATTTTTCCGGCTTTAGCCATCATTGACTTTAGCATGCTTGCTCGTCCTTTGAATCCTGGATCTGCAAGTTGTTCCTTAACAGCATCATGAGTAGTGTCCAATGCTTTTCTCCTAGCAATCAAAACTTCTTTTTGATTGGTTTGGCGAGCACTGGCAACGACCTCTCTAGCGATTTTTACAACTTCTCTTTCTGCCCTACTACTTGCTTCATTATGAATTACTTCAGCCTTAGATTCTGCTTCAGAAATAATCTCCTTTGCTTCATCTTTGGCCTTCTTAAGAAGTGCTTTAGCCTCGGCATCTGCGGATGCAGCGATATCTTTTGCTAATGTTTCTAGCGTCATTTTAGTTTCCTCCAAATTTCTTCCGAAAACCTGTCAAAGACAGGAGTTCGAATCTACTTCCTTACTGAAGGAATAGTGGCAATGCACCAAGAATCACAATAGATTCTGGCAACGCTGTAAAAATAAGCGCGACACCGAATTTGCTTCCATCTTCTGCAAGCATTCCGACTGCAGCACTACCAATAGCTGCTTGGGAGAAACCTGCACCAATGGCCGCTAGACCAAGTGCTAGACCGACACCAATCATGCCGATATCTCCAGTTATGTCGTTTGAATCGTCTTCAGTAGTTGCTGCATCTTGAGCGGCTACACCTTGGGCAACCAAGGATACTACCATTAGTACGATCAATGTTCTTAGGCTTATTTTCAGGGTATTTTTATTCATTTTTGCTACCTCCATTTTTTTGTCCGTTGGACTATGATTTCCCCTCCACATAAAGGGGGCGACCGCCCAGCGGCTTGAAAGCGCGACCTGAGCCATCGTAAAACTTGCCCATCCATTCTACAAAGTGTAGACGGACGGCGTGAATAGTAGGTGAAAGAATACCTAATGCTATAGCAAATAACTGAATTAGAATAAACATGACAATACCTAAAATCAAGGTAATGTAATCTCCGGAATCTAAAGCTGGACCGATTTTCTCCCAGCCCATGGTGATAGATACTTCTGCAATCTTAACTCCGGCAACACCAACGCCCATTATTCTGAGGTAAGAGAGTGTATTTGCAAGCAAACCAAATGTTTCAATAGGGCCCATAATGATACCACCAACCCATCCAAACTTCTCATAGATTGCTAATCCGATAATCAAACTGATTAATCCTACGAAAATCATGATTGTCCAGATTTGAACTTCGAACAGAGGGTTATACCCCATCACCATATTTCTAGCCTGCATTGAGCCGCCGGTTAAGATAAGTAGCCAAGAACCTTTTTCGAAGTATGCTGCTGCTGCGCCATGTGCCTTGAATACAGTGGCTAGACCGATAACTAGGCCTAGGAAAATGTGCGCTATTCCAATGTAAACTGAAATAACAACATACTCTTGCAGGCCACCGCCAGGAGTTGCTCTATGGAAAGGCATGTGTAGGCCGCCGAGATTGAGTAAATCAGCAATAGTGTGAGGCAGGTGAACATTAGCGTAAGTCCAGTCATAGAAGCCAGCGAAAGGTGATGAACTGCCTAATTGGCCGGTATCATCCCAAACAAATCCAAATCCTTCAGCGAATATAATTCCCCAAATGATACACCATATCCCCATCCAGTTGAGAATCGTAAGTCCATTCTTTGCCAGTGGGTCTTTTGCGAAGGATTTAGTTCCTAAGTAAGCCGCTAGTGAACATAAAACAAGTCCATATCCCCAATCCCCAAGAATCAATCCATAAAATAGAGGGAAGGTCATCATGAGAAGCATTGACGGGTCATAGGTTCCGTACTTGGGCCTTCCAACCAAGTCAACCAATAGTTCGAATGGCTCAGTAACGTTTCCATTTACGAATTCAATAGGAGGAGTAGTGTCTTCATCATGTTCGTCAGAGGAGTGGGAAGAGGATGAATTAATAGATGCAATGGCAATATCCAATTCAGGAAGATTGATTTTTCCATCTCTATTCAAGTCTATTGCTGCTAAGAATTTAGCCATATTCCATGGAGGTAAATCTTTGATATTAGCGGAATTTAGTGCTTGCTCTATTTCTTTGAACTCGAGATCTCCTGAATCATCTAAATCCATTGACTTGAAGAATTGGAAAACTGATTGGTTTGAAGAACTTAGGTAATCTGACAACATAGTGAGTTCTTTAGGAGTATGATTCTCTTCGTGATTATCATCATGGTGGTGATGATGAGGATCTACGAATTCTTCTATAGAAACGTGTGATGCTACTTTTTCTAGATGGTTTCTGACCATCTCTGACTTGTCTGTAGGGATCCAACCATCGAGAACGAATGCTTGGTTACTAACTGCCACTAATGTAGGTGCAGTGAAAATTTGTTCTTCTCTTTCAAGGTGTTCAATTGCTGCAACAAGCATTGAACCATTATTCTTAGACCAATGCGCAAGAGATTCATTTGAGCTGTCGATTGTTGATTCTAATGCTTCAATCGATTTTTCAGTACTTGAAATTCTAGAGTCTGGAGTTCCTTCGCCGCTAGGTATTTGCACTGCTTTAGAGCCGAGTTCGGCTAAAGCGATTTGTACTGCAGCACCATCTTTAGGCCTACATGCTACTGCGATAATACCTTTGGCAACCTTCAGTTCAATATCATTTATGATATCGCCAAATACATCTCTAGCCTTTGAAGACTTGGCTGTCTCAGCCAAATAAATTTCAACACCGTCATATCCAGACATCAAATCAAGAGGAATTCCCAGAGGGGCAATTCTCATCAAGGCCTTGAGTTGTTCATTGAGTGATGTAATTTCAGATTCTGAATCCTTGATAAGTTCAACATACTCTAACGCTTTGTCGACTTTTACTTCAAACTCTTCAAGGGATGAATTGATTTTATCTCGAGATGTTTTCTCAGTCAATGTACTAAACGCATTTACTTCAGATTGAAGGGAGCGCACTTTTGTCAATAATCTACTAACTATTTCTGACTTATCACTCTTTATTGAAGCGCCAACTCCAATCCCGTCCTCGAAGCGCCCATATTCCTCAATATGTATACATTCTAGATTCGTACATGCTCGAATTACATCCTCTAATTTACCAACTGGGGCCGCTACCGTTAGGCGAGACATTTCAGCGGTTTCAAGCATCTTAAGCACCTCAAAGTGAAGTCATTTTATCTAGAATTGATTTGACTGCTTTATCCATATTCTTAGAAGAACTAGACTCGATAGATTCAATCTCTTTTGAACCATCTTTTTGTACTTTTTTTGCTTCTTTATCTGCTTTTTCCCTTGCAGAATCAAGAGTGGATTGGGTATTAGCTACAGATTCGTCAGCAGCATTACTGACAATTTCTCCTGATTTCTTTCTAGCATCAGAGATAATTTTTGAGGCTTGCTCTTGTGCATCTGCTAATTGTTTAGCCGCTTTACGCTCTGTTTGCTTGATTTTACGAAGAACATCGGACATACCCAAGTAAATCACCTACAATTTGGCCAAATGTAGGGGGTTTATGAGTGTAGTGATTTATGTTTGAAACAATTTATTTTAGACTATGCCTTAAAATGGCTTCAGTGGCTCATTCAGGCTTATACCCTCTAAATCTACTAGACATGCCGAAAGGAAGTAATAATCTGCCCTGAACATTTTCAAATCCAACATCTTTCATAACCTTCCGGTAGTATCCATTCGTTCCATAGTGAGAATATGTTCTAGCCAAACCCTTCCAAGGATGATCTTTCTTTTTTGTCACAATCCTGGCAATTAGCTGAACAACTGTACCCATCCAAATACGCCCTGCCAAACCATGCAACCAATTTGCTTTACCAGCATCACAAATCACTAATTGACCACCTGGTTTTAATACCCTAAATATCTCTTCAAGACCCTTTTTCTTATCTTGAAAGTCGCGAAAAGAGAATAGGCAAAATACTCGATCGAATGTATCATCTGGAAGAGGTATAGATTCTGCAATTGCCTCAACGTATTTTGCCGGCTCTTCACCCCTTTCTTTCCTAGCGCCATCGACTCGCTTTTTTGCTACTCTCAACATCTCAGCAGAAGGATCTAAACATGTTACATCCAAACCTACTAAGTCTTCTGCAAAAGAACCTGGTCCGCAACCTACTTCGAGAATTTTCATACCTTTCTCTGCGTGCCCCCTGACGTTCTTTCTCCAAACTTTATCTTGCCCGAAAGTCATCAGACGATTGACTCTATCATAATGTGGAATTGACTCTTCTAGTTGCTCTTCCAACTTTGTCCAGGCATCTAAATCGATACCTGAAGGGTCATAGCCACCAGTTGAACTCCTATCCGACATACTAACTCCTCACGGCTAACCTCTTTTGATATATCGTTTTGCAAACTATACTTTCTCAAGCGATACGCTCGACAGTTTCTGGAGTTATTCCTTCTTCTGGAGTGACTCGGAAAACGAGCATCTTCAAGTTTTCAGGGGCGTTTCGGAATTTGGAAACTATCATCGATGTCTCGAAATCTGAACCGATGGTACGAACCCCGAAGGTAAGAACCATATCTGAAATACTGGAAAGTTCCTGCTTGATTGATGGAGAAAGGCCGTCAGTAGATACTGAAATCAACAATAAACCTCGATACATTTGAGCATGCGCTTGGAGCATTCTAACCATTGCGACAACTCTAGCAGGGTCATCTCTTTGAAGGAAGAAATCAAGACTGTCGATAACTGCTCTAAAATATGGACCTAGCGCCATAACTTCATTGGTCACTTCAGTCAGGTAGTCTTGTGTAACATCGTCGACAAAACGCGTTTGTGCTAAACGTTGAATATCCTCCAACCTAAATCCTTCCAAACGATACCTACTCGCTAAAAGTTCTTTTTCTAGAACATTGGAGTTATATTCTTCCCCAATAGTCCTTACGTTGATGTCTAAAGGCCAATTGTATTTTTTGAAGATCCTAACGATTTCTGCTTGACCCTCGTTAGTAGAAATATAAAGCGTATTTTCGGCTTCTTCTGCAGGTGATACAAATTGTTTTGCAAATAATTCGCTTCCCGAACCAGTCTCAGTAAAGGCCACCATAGTGAAACCTCTAGGAACGCCACCATTCATTTCATTATCGAACTTAGGAACTCCGAATGAACCAACACTACCGAAGAATTTTTCATCCTCTTCATCGAAGTTAAATTCAGTAGCCATTTCAATCACCTCAATGTATTACTACTTGGCCTCTATCAATTAAATCTGTGCAGTACAGATCTAAATTAGATAGTACCAAAGGGGGAGTCTGATCAGGAACATTGAGTATCACTGACAATACTTCTTGCTGCCTAAAGGTGTTGATTAGTGTATGAAGATACTCTGCCAACATCCTATCCTCATTGTATATTGCAAGAGCATTAACACTATCTAAAAATACAAAGTTTCTCTCATGGTTGGTCGTTTTCAGTATATACAAGGTCCTCAATAGAACTGATTCAAGCATAATTGGACTATCCACGAAATGAACATTGGAATAAGGCACGTTAGTCCCTCCCAATATACCAGATGAAACCAAATCAATGAATTGGATATGGGAAACATCAACTCCTATTGATTCAAAGGCCTGAATAATCTCGGCAGCACCTCTACTAGCGCTAATGTAAACTCCGCTCATTTCAAACATCTGTAATAATGGTATCATTGTACTTGCTGTCACCATGAATGCATTGGAATTGCCACATCGTACTTGAAGCGCGCTATTGAGCGAAACTTCAGTAAGTTGATCGGATATTCCTTGGTCGATTTCAAACATATCTAACTACTCCATTTACCACTTGAATCACTTACTGCACCCCACTTTAGCATTGGCGTAAGCATAACTCCGATTGGAGTTAATTCAATAGCATGTTTAGCCCTACTGTGAGGCGTACCCCTCATCTTTACAACTTGTAAATATCTAAGCAAATGCCCCATTCTTTCAACGTCACCAAGTACAATTATTCCGTCTGCAATAGCTTCCTCGACGCCGAAAGAAGACCAATGTGCGTTTTCTGTAGCAGAGGTAATTTCTGCAATCAAAATAGTTGTACATCCTAGAGTTGCTAATTTCTTTCCTAAAGTGAACAAGAAATCTCTGATTAATTGTTCCGATTTAATCTTATAACATAGAGTTGTAACTGAATCAATAACTAGTCTAGTAACTCCAATCGTATTTACAATATCTACAATTGCTTTGATTAATGAATGGACGTCGTCTAAGTCAAATGATGACTTTTCTAGCCCAAGCCACGAATATAATACGTCCATATCGAAAACATTGATTAATCCTGAATCAACCATTTTAACATCAAAAAATTGGAATTGCCTAATATTTTCGAGTAATTTCACTGAAGGCTCAGTAGCGGTGAAATGAGCGCATGCTTCTCCTGCATTTGCCCCTCTAACTAGAAATTCCATACCTAATGTTGTTTTTCCTGAACCACATGTCCCAGCAGCCAAAACAGTCGAACCATAAGGGATTCCACCTCGTAAAATTTCATCTAATCCATGGACCCCAGTGATACATCTGTCACGAGAATACTGGCCAGCCGGTTGCATGGGGAACATATAGGCTAAATCACTTAGGTTCATGAAGCATGCGCCCAAGTTGGCAAAATAATCTTGATTTGAATAGCGGTTGATTTCCACTAATTCCCAGGACTTGGGTGGTTTGGAATTGACCACTCAAGGGTTGTAGCAGGTAAGTCTCCACTCCATTCAAGTGATTGCCCAGGAGTTAAGAAAAATCCAGTATCCCCGCCCCACTCTACTCTGAAAACTTCAGCAGGTTGGAATTCTGATAACTGGGTGTAACTTAACTTTACAATACCTCCACCATCATCTAGCCCACTAACCATTCCAACGCCTAAGAATCCGGATTGCCCCAAATCAAAAACGTGTGATGAATTGCCGAGATCTTGAGTTAATAAATCACCTGTAAATAAGGCAGTAGAATGTCCAGTAATAACTCCATCTTTTAGTAGCATATTGGTGCTAGAAGAAGACGAAATATGGCTGAAACTCCAGCCTTCGAGCGAGATTGCGAAATCATTAGGATTCAATACCTCTATCCACTCTGGTTCCCCTGATAATGAGCGCGGACTAATTTCAGTGATGTATAACTCATTAGATTTCCTACCTCCGTCATGTACTTCCAAAATCAATTGAATTTTCTCCCCGCCTTCTTGAAATGTAACTGAAGCACTAGAAGATATTTCTGCGGAATTTCTTAGAGTCCCCCCCTCAAATAAATTAAGCCCAATACGTGAAATATTATCACTATCGATTATTTTTATTTGCATGTAGAGACTAAAGCCATAATCAATACCTAATCCACTAATTAAAGAATCTTCAGTGATATTTGATAAAGCAGCGATTCTTTCATAGTCAAGATTACCATCCAATACTAAACCTACTTGGACAATACCTTGCGATAAACCTTGGGCATCTATTCTGTGCCAATCCATGGTCGAATTATTGTAGTCCAATGAAGATTCAGTTACAGGTACATACCACCCACTATTTGATGTCATTCTGTCTAGACCATTGTATGCTGCTCGATCTATTCTATCTACAGATGTATCATTTGAGCCCATTTCCAATTGCGCTAATGATAGAAATGCTGTTAAAATCATCAAAAATAAGGTGAATGCTGAAAGAAATTCAATTACAGCAGTAAGGCCACCTTCATCCCTTTGAATAGAATTAGTGGCATGCTTGCGCATGTTTGTGGCAGAAAATGGCCATAGATGAGGTTACCTATTGACATAGTTGTTTTAGTCTT